>Ga0116163_1001438_pt1 | contig 14750 bp, 15 predicted proteins | sample AD_UKC107_MetaG_FD_89889 | JGI IMG/M metagenome (GOLD analysis project Ga0116163, IMG submission 89889) | Active sludge microbial communities of municipal wastewater-treating anaerobic digesters from Hong Kong - AD_UKC107_MetaG | ecosystem: Engineered > Bioreactor > Anaerobic > Digestate...
CCTGTTGGTTCTGCGTATAAAAATATTCAATTCAAATCGTGTACAAGGTTAAATCCTTGTAATAAATTATATATTAACTAATTATTAACGTTTGTTCCGTTCTTAACGGGACAGTAGTGATTTGAATATTGAGAGTTTTGCAGATTGGTATATTGTAAACGAGATTGCAAAAAACTCCGATGCCAATTTTTTCTCAAGTTGCTACATGTTTTACGACAATGGAATACTATCAATGGGGCCAATTTGGGATTTTGATATCGCATTTGGTAATATTGATATAGAGGAGTTATTTAACACGGATGGTTTTTGGGTTAGTAAGTTTGGATGGTATAATCGACTCTTTGAGGATGAGTATTTTAGAGATGTTGTTCGAGAGCGGTTTAGAAAGGTTTATTCAAATAAGAATTTATATTTACAACATATTGACGAAACAGCACAGCACCTGTATAAATCGGTAGAAGAAAATAATAAGCTGTGGAAAACTCTTGGGATTGTGATTTATCCAAATCATGCAGCCTATGGGAGTTTTGATGACGAAGTTCTGTATCTCAAACAGTTTTTAACCAACAGAATGGATTGGCTTAATACCAATTTATAAGTACTTTCTTTATTATAGTAATGTAAGATGGGGAATGATAATAAAAACCCAAAGTTAATCATAAAGAATGGTATATACCTATTTACAAGGTATATACTGGTAATGTTTATTGCCTTTTATACTACAAGGTTAGCTTTACAGGTACTCGGAGAAATTGATTATGGTATAAACAACATTGTTGGCGGCCTTATCTCAATGTTCGCAATAGTGTCTATGCCTATAACTGGTACCTTACAGCGTTTTTTTAATGTTGAATTTGCGAAAGGGGAAATAGACGGTAATACGGTTTTTAATACTTCTGCAAGAATTATTTTATATTTAATTCTTGTAATGCTTGTATTGTATGAGTCCATCGGTCTATATTTAGTTAATTTTGTATTGAAATACCCAGAAAGTCGTCGGTTCGCTGTAAATGTCATTTTTCAGTTTACCGCTGTAATGACACTTTTTTCGTTTGCAAATATTCCATTTACGGCACTGCTTTATGCTAAAGAGAAAATGGGCGTACCTGCAACTGCGGAATTCTCTTTTTCATTATACAAACTTGGTTATTTAATTGCCTTGCCTTTTATTGAGGCAGATTCTTTAATTCTTTACTCTCTTCTGCTGATGTTAGGTATTTGTGGGCAATTTCTATTCTATCTGGTTTATTGTCGACGACATTTTGAAGAGGCCATTTTCCATAAACGTTATCATAAAGGATTAGGAAAGGATATTCTTAAGTTTTCAGGGTGGAATTCAATAGAAGCCATAGCAGGTTTGTCTATTACATATCTTTCAAATATTATTATCAATATTTTTGGTGGCGTATTGTATAATACAGCATATGGTTTGGCTCAAAGTCTAAATAGCGCGGTTACTTCTTTTACTACTAGTATAGTTAAAGCTGTTGAGCCTCAAATTACAAGTTCAACAGTTCTTAATGATGATAATTACAGAGATAAACTGTTACTTACAACAGTTAAATTCTCATTTATTGGGGTGGGGTTTATTTTTATTTTTTTCATCTTTGATGGATATGCTTTCCTCAGTCTGTGGCTAGGGAAAGTGCCAGATTATACGTATCCTTTTTGCCTAGTAATGCTTGGATCTGCTCTTTTTTCTAGTATGATATTACCAATTAGATCCGCTATTTTGGCTTCTGGTAGGATTCAAAAATATTTCACTATATATGGTATTATATCAATAGTATCGTTGCTCTTGATGTATTTCTTGCTAAAAATAGGATTTCCTATTGTATACGCAGTTATGATGGTAGCTTTATGCCAATTCTTAGCGTTCATATTAGCTGTCATTTCTTTCTGTAGAATATGTTCTTTTTCTTACAAGTATATACTCCAAGCTATAAGACTTGCCCTATATTCCTTATTAATAACCTTATTTGCCTATAGCCTTATTCACCATTATGTGCCAGGTAACCTTTGGGGTTCTTTTGTATCCATAATTGCATCAACTGTTATACTCTTAATATCCGTTTATATGTGTAGTTGCACATTGGAAGAGAAGAACGCAATCAAAATGATAATTAGTAAAATTAAAAATAGATTATAATGGACACGAAATTTGTAATTTTAGATGTCGGAAAGGCATTCGAGTATTCTGAGTTTAATGATTTGTTTAATGAAAGTAGGTATAAGATACTTTATATTGGTGAGCACTACTTCATTGATGACATAAAACCAAATGTGCCTTCTCAAAATGTTGAATATTGGTCATATGAAGAATTGTATACATATTCAAAGCACGTTTTTACTGAGGAAGAGAAGATAAAGATGACTTCCTTAATAGATTATGTCGTCAATGATAAGTTGACTACTGAGCTATTTGACAGAACAATGTCAAGTTATATCTTTAATTATTCAACAAAAAACGATGTTAAATTAATTAAGATGACATTGTCTGCATATAGATATGTGTTAGATTATAAGCCGGCCTTCATGCTTCTTTTTGAATGTAGTCATAATATACGTTCCTGGGTAATAGCAAAAGTATGTGAATATATGGGAATTCCTGTTCGCTACTGCAGGAACCATATTTTTATGTGGCGTAATGTTTTGCTGGAAGGGATGTGCAGATATCCCAAGTTATTAGGTGATGAAACAATTACCGATAAGTTTTCTGATTGGGAAAATGAAATGTACCTTGAGATTGAATCGAGATATGCCAAAGGGACAGAAGCTATTAAGCCCGAGTACCTCGAGGTTATGAAACAAAAGAAAATGAAAAAAATATATTCTCTTTGGAAGGATATAAGATTAGATTGGAAATTACCTCATTATGTTATTTATAAGTATTACTGCTATAAGACATACTCTAAAAATTGTATCGATACGCTCCCTGAAAAATATATTGCTTTTTACCTACATCTTCAACCAGAACGTACAACATTGCCCGAGGGGTATGATTTTACGCAGCAATACAAAGCTATATCACTATTAAATGAGATGATTCCATCAGATTGGAAAATTGTTGTAAAAGAACACCCCGCAACTTTTTATCGCTATTGTACGCCCGTAGGTCGTTGGCGAGGATTCTATGAGGCGTTAGCTGCCCTTGATAAAGTGCAATTGGTGCCTCTTGAAACTGATACTTATGAAATGATGGCAAAAGCAAAAGCCGTATCTACGATTACAGGTACGGTGAGCTGGGAAGGAATGATAATGGGGAAACCGGTTATCATGTTTGGTATTCACGGATATTTTGGAGGAGCACCTTATGGATTATATGAATATATAGATGACAAATCTTTGCAAGAATTTATTAATTCAATTGATACGTTATCTTCTCAAAAAATAAAAGAGGCTTTTCGTTATTATATTCAAAACAATATGATGAATCAGGGCGTTTTGGGTACTACAGAAAAAGAAAGATGGAACAACTCTTACCAAATTTTAATGGACGGTAATAGAGTTAGTCGCTTAAGATTATTAAAGTATATTTTAGCACAATAATGGTTTTATACTCATTATTTGTAATATTTTGCATCCTCGGTATTCGGGTTTTTGACGTTAATCGTCAAAAACAAGGGAAACTATTTTTCCTCTTTATTGCATGGTTGTTTCTGGTCTTGATTGTCGGATTTCAAAATGGAATGGGGGGGGATAACTTACAATATGAAGAAGCGTATGATACGTATCTTCCTCTCAATCAGTTAGATTTTACCTCGTTGCTGATAGGTGGCAGATATCAACCATTATGGTACATATTTATAGCTACATTGAAAATGTTCAATGATAGTTTTACCTTCTTTCATATTGTTCATGCAATTATTATAAATACAGCTGTTGTTCTATTTTTTAAGAGATATACAAAGTTCCTGTTCTCTGCTATTTTACTATATTTTGTCACTTTAACTTATTTTTATTTCAATTTAGAAATTCAAAGGGAATCTTTGGCTATAGCATGTATGCTTTTTTCGTTCCCCTTATTGGAAAAGAAAAAATTTATACTGTACTATATTATATGCTTTATCGCATTTTTTATACATGTCTCTTCGATTTTCTTATGGTTTATACCTATAGTTTTGTTTTTGTTTGACAAATGCAAGACAACTAAAGCGCAGGTCCGGCTTTCCCTTGTTTTGAGCATTGTCCTTTGCCTGTTTTTTTCATCCTTTGCAGGCCTTTTTCAAGGTTCCGGCGATGTTGCGGGAGAACTAATGAATCAGGCAGACACATATTCTTCTGGACAGCAGAATTCTTTACACCAATTGATAATTGGATTATTTAAAATCATACCCATAGCAATTTTACTGTATGTAAGAAAGAAAGAAGGGATTGGTAATGACATATTTGTAAAATTCACGATTCTGCTTATTATTATTTTTATTGCTAATGCATATATTAGGGGACTATATAGATTAGGGAATTACATTACTATCCCTTATTATGTATTTATTGTTGATTCTTTAATGAACAAGCAAATAAAAAAGCATTATAAGGGCATCGGTATTATTATTATAATCCTAATTATGATTCCTATTATTTGGCAACATCTTGCCCCACTAGATCAAGGGAGATTGATGTATCAGATGTATTTCCCGTACCGGTCTATCTTTGATTGATATTTCTTATATGAGTAATAATTATCTTCTTTTAGTTGATGACAAAACCCTATATCCGTCAATACAAGGCGTTGATATAGAAAATATCTATACAACTGGCGGGGTCATTTTTAGGATTCTAAGGCGAATCCATTTAAGTACTGGAGTGTTTCGTTCTGCAACAAGGTATTGGTTGGATGAATGGCGGCACCGGATTATGTTTTATGATCGTGTCGTTGTTTTTGATACGCTGTTTAATGATTATCCTCTGCTTTTTATTCAAGAGAGAGCTCCTAAAACCAAAATCTGTTTGTGTTATAGAAATAGAGTAGGTAAAGAAATGTGGCGTAATCCCAGTATAATTAGAAAACGGGTTGAATGTGATATTTGGACATATAGTGTGGACGATGCTGATATGTATGGGTTAAAGCTTTACTCACAGTTTATAATTTTTCAACCATCATACGAGAATCGAGCAAATGTTAACTTAGATATTTTTTTTATAGGAACAGATAAGGGGAGAATCTCATTGTTGGCGGATTTGTATAAAGTGTTTCAGAATTATAGATTAAAAACCCGGTTTATTGTCGTACCTGACAGAGGGAAAAAATATAATGAAGAAGAGCGGAAATTTTTAGGAAAACAAATGCCATATAGTGAAGTCCTAGAGAATATTCTTGATAGTCACGCAGTCCTAGATCTAGTTTCTGAATCAAATTATGGAATGACGTATCGTTGTTTAGAAGCTGTCTTTATGAGAAAGAAACTGATTACTAATTATAGAGAAATTAAAAACGTCGATTTTTATTGCAAGGAGAACATCTTTGTTTTAGGGGAAGATAGTTTCGACAGATTAGAAGAGTTTGTAAAAACCGGCTACAGTTGCATTAATGAAGAAGTTTTGAAAAAATATACATTTTCTCATGTGATGAATGAGATGTTTAATTAATATTAAATATGATAAAAGTTTTACAGGTATTCGCGAGAACAGGACGAGGTGGCGCTGAAACCCTTGTGATGACTCATTATAGGCATATTGACAGATCAAAGTTTCATTTTGATTTTGTTAATCATACGGAACAGAGGTGTGAGTATGATGAAGAGATAGAAAAATTAGGTGGAAAGATTTTTCATTTGCCATCCGCTAGTCCTCTTAGAACTTATGAGCTAATTAGGGCATGGGATTCTTTTTTATCAGTACACAACGATTATGATGTTATACATGTACATTACTTTACTATCGCAGGCATTATTTTACCAATAGCCCAAAAATATGGTATTAAAGTACGTATAGTACACGCACATGCTACTCACATTCGTTTCTTTAATAATTTGATTTTCTCTGCATTACGTAAAAGAATGATTAAAAGTTCAACTCTTTTAATAGCTTGCGGCAGAGATGCTGGTAGGTCCATTTTTAAAACTGATGATTTTATTGTATTTAATAATGCTATAGAATCAACTAGATATTATTTTAATGAGGATGTGAGAGTTGCAAAGAGATTAGAATTGGGTATTAGTAAGGATTCTTTTGTGATGGGTCATGTAGGAAGTCTTACTCCCGTTAAAAATCATAATTTCATTATAAAAATCTTTGCTGAAGTCCATAAAATTATAAGTGACTCAAAGTTGCTTCTAGTAGGGGATGGACCGTTAAAAAAGGAATTATTGAAGATTGTAGATAATTATGGTTTGGGTGATGCCGTAATTTTTACTGGAAGCAGATCTGACGTCCCCGACCTCCTAATGGCAATGGACATGTTTATATTTCCGTCTTTTCATGAAGGGTTGCCTATATCTGTGGTTGAGGCTCAGAATACTGGTCTGCATTGTGTTATATCTGATATTATAACTGATGAAGTTGTCATTTCTGACTTGGTAAAGAAAATTAAACTAGGCGATGATGTAAAAATTTGGGTTGATTGCATAGTTTCTAATAGCAAAAGAAGAATAAATCGGCTTAGTTATAAGCATATTTCTGCTGATAATAAATATGATGTATTTGAGAATGTAAAAATATTAGAAACCATTTATTCTCGATAAAAGTTCTGCATAGTGTTTAATGAAGTTGAGTAAAAGATATGAATAAGGCTGCTATTTCAGAAGGATCGATAAATATGGGATACCCTTCTAGTGAGTTTAGTTATTCTCCTTCAGTAGCATACCCTGAATATCCGTGGGGTGGAGAAATATCAAAAGAAGAAAACGGAGTATATGCATTGGTTCGCGAATGTATCCATAGTATGGGTTATGATGCGGATCATTATGGCACGTCAGCTTGGAACCCCTTGGGGGATTTTATCAAGGAAGGGGATACAGTTTTGATAAAACCCAATTGGGTCGATCATAGTAACAAGAATAAAAAAGTTCACGACAATCTTGCTTGTCTTGTTACCAATCCCTCTGTGATAAGAGCTATTGTAGATTATGTTTGTATTGCATTGAAGGGAACAGGCAGACTGATTATTGCAGATGCACCGATGCAAATCTGTGATTTGCAAAAAATGTTTACAATAGTAGGTTATGACAAACTGTTTTCATTCTTGGATAGACAAGGTGTAAAGTATGAGATTGCGGATCTCCGTAAATATAGGGTTGAAGAAGTTGCAGACAAGGTCTTTTCAAAACCTATTCTGAATGAAGGAAGCAGGGGAGTTGTGGTGGATATGCAGGGATTTTCACTACATAGTGAAAAGGATGCTAAGAATCCCAAATACAAGGTTACTGATTATGAACTGTCAAATACAGAGTCTTATCATAGTGGCACGAAACATTGCTATGAAATCAATAGACTCCCGTTAGAGGCGGACGTAATCATTAACGTCCCTAAGCCAAAAACACATCGACTGGCAGGGATGACAGCAGCTTGTAAAAACTTTGTTGGGATTACATTTGAAAAAGCCAGTCTGCCACATAGAATTGTTGGCAACAAGTCTGAAGGTGGAGATGCTTATTTGAAAAAAAGTAAGTTTAAGGAGCTGATGGAATACTGTGATGAAAGAAAGACAAAGAATTCTGTTGCGGGTAATTACAGAACCGCTAGGTTTTATTGGTTCTTTACCAAAGTATTCTATGTGTTAGGAGCGATAGCAACAGGAGATAAGTTCCGCATAGGAAGTTGGTATGGTAACGATACAATATGGAGAACATCAATTGATTTGAACTATATCTTATTGCATGCTGATAAGGAGGGTGTCTTGAAAGATAAAAAACAAAGGACAATTGTTTCTCTAGGTGATATGATTATTGCTGGGCAAGGAGAAGGTCCGGTAGGCCCCGACCCAAAACCTCTTGGGTTAATAATGATGGCAGATAACAATTTGTTATTTGACAGGGTTATGTGTGAGATAATGGGATTTAATCACAAAATATTCCCCTCATTTCACCATCAAATTTCGTTAGAGAGAATGGGGTATCAGAGCTTTGAAGAACTGAACTCTGAGTCTGTTTTTTATAATGGATGGAAGAAAGTGTGCGATTTTATTGAAAAACCCGAATGGCATTATAACGCGCATTCATGTTGGAAAGGTTATATTGAAAAATAGGATTATTATATGGATGCAAATGTATTAATAATAAATAGGAGAGATGTCGTTAAGGCGGTGTTATGTGATTTAACACTGTTCTTGGCAGTATATTTTATTCCTGTTCTATCTCATGCTACGAGTGTCCCTTTGTACAAGTTTGAACCGATGAGATTGCTTCTATTCGTATTGATCTTTATGACACCAAAACTTAAGATAAATCATTATCTTGTCGCGTTTACGTTGCCGTTAGTGTCATATCTTTTTTCTGGTCATCCTCTTTTTCTTAAGAGTTTGATTATGTCAATTGAGCTGGTAACAAATGTTGCGTTTTTACACATCTTGTTGAAACATACAAACGTATTTTTGTCGATAGCGGGCAGTATCTTAATCAGTAAAGTTGTGTATTACTTGATAAAGATTGCTTTTGTGTCTCTAGGCCTTCTTAAGATGGAGATAATCTCAACGAGTATCATTTGGCAAGTTATCACTCTCTTAATGCTATCAACAATTGGTGCAATAATTAGTAAAAAAATCATAAAAGAATGAAAGTAGCAATTCAAAAAAGTGTGAAGGATGTAACACATTCTACGAGTTGGGTATATCCTTGGGAAGAGTACTGTAAACAGAACGGTATTGATTATGAGTTGATTGATCTGTTTTCTTGTGATGCAATTAAAGAATTATCTCATTTTGATGTCCTTCTTTGGCATTTTGGACAATATAGGCATGCTGAAATGTTGGAGGCGAGGAGCATTCTTTATTCTGCAAAGAAAATGGGCCTGAAAGTTTTCCCTGATTTTAATGATGCATGGCATTTTGATGATAAGGTTGCAGAGATGTATATCCTTAAGGCTGTAGGCGCACCTATTCCAAAATCTAATGTATATTATGACAAAGATACTATTAAGAAGGATATAGAAAATGGAGAGATAACGTTTCCCATAGTGGCAAAATTGAGGACTGGTTCTGGCTCGCATAATGTAAAGCTTATCAAGTCCAAGAGAGAACTTAATAGATATGCCTCAAAGATGTTCTCGAGTGGGTTCAATCCAGCTCCGAGTCTTCTTTATAAAACAACATCGAATATTCGTTCTTCACACAATAAGCAGCAGTTTATAAGTAAGCTGAAGCGAGCGCCTGAATTTTTAAGGACTTTAGCTGGGGCCAGACATTTCCCTCATGAAAAAGACTATGTATACCTACAGCAGTTTATTCCAAATGATGGATATGATATGAAAGTTGTTGTGGTAGGTGATAAATGTTGTGGTTTTTATCGTCCAGTTCGGAGTCATGATTTTAGAGCATCCGGTGGTGGCGAAATTCATTTTGATAAGAAGTATTTAACAAAAGGAATTATTGAGAGCGCATTTAAGGTAGCAGATGCCATAGGAGTTCAATGTGTGGGCTTTGATTATGTGGTGAATAAAGAAACGGGTGAAGGTGTAATAGTAGAAATGAGTTATGGATTTCTTCATACTGCCGTATTAAATGCCAATGGTTATTTCGATAGGAATTTTATTTGGCACGATGAGCCGTTTAATCCACCTTTTGACATTTTAAAGAATATTATTGAAAAATGAAATATACAGAATTACGGTTTCCCGAGAAATCATTGTTTCTCGTAACGGGGGGTGCGGGTTTCATTGGCTCAAACCTCTGTGAATCAATATTAAAAATGGGTTATCGCGTGCGTTGTCTCGATGACCTGAGTACAGGCAAACAAGCTAATGTGGATTTGTTCAAGGACAATCCTAACTATGAGTTTATCAAAGGTGATATCAAAGACCTGGATACTTGTATGAAGGCTTGTGAAGGCGTAGACTATGTAATGAACGAAGCTGCATGGGGTAGTGTGCCTCGTAGCATTGAAATGCCGTTGTTCTATTGTGCTAATAACATCCAAGGCACGCTGAACATGATGGAAGCAGCACGGCAAAAAGGTGTTAAGACCTTTGTGTATGCTTCTTCTAGTTCGGTATATGGAGATGAGGCACACCTGCCCAAGCAAGAGGGTGTAGAAGGTAACCTCCTCAGCCCTTATGCACTGACCAAACGTGCGGATGAAGAATGGGCAAAGCAGTATACCAAACACTATGGACTGAAGACTATTGGCCTTCGTTACTTCAATGTGTTTGGCCGCCGTCAAGATCCAAATGGCGCTTATGCGGCTGTCATTCCTAAGTTCATCAAGATGCTGATTAACGACGAGCAGCCCACTATCAATGGAGATGGAAAGCAGAGCCGTGACTTCACGTACATTGAGAATGTGATTGAAGCCAACCTAAAGGCTTGCTTGGCACCTGATGAAGCTAGTGGTGAAGCATTCAATGTGGCATACGGAGGACGTGAGTATCTGATAGATATTTATTATGACCTCACCAAGGCTTTGGGTAAGAACATAGAGCCTCACTTTGGTCCTGACCGTCCTGGCGATATCAAACATAGCAATGCTGACATAAGTAAGGCAAAGCGTATGTTAGGCTATGATCCTCAATATGATTTTGCACGTGGGCTAAACGAGGCGATTGAATGGTATAAGGCGAATCTCTGATTCTAGTTTCAAGATTCGAGTTCCAATTTGAAAAGAAAATCATAAAAGTATATAACAATGAAGGATACAAAGATTTGTGTAATCGGTCTCGGTTACGTTGGCCTGCCTCTGGCTCGCTTGTTTTCAACGAAGTACCCCACTGTGGGTTTTGACATGAACCAGAAGCGTTGTGATGCTTTGATGGCTGGTCACGATGCTACACTTGAAGTGGCAGATGACATCCTCCAGGATGCCATTAAGAATCATGGTTTTATCTGCACCAGCGACATTGAAAAGATTAAGGATTGCAACTTCTACATTGTGGCAGTTCCAACTCCTGTGGATGCAGACAATAATCCTGACCTCACTCCTCTGGTAGGTGCATCCACCACCGTTGGCAAGGTGATCTCTAAGGGTGATGTAGTGGTTTATGAATCCACCGTATATCCTGGTGTAACAGAGGATGAGTGCATTCCTGTTGTGGAGAAGGTTTCTGGCTTGAGGATGAACGTTGACTTCTATGGTGGCTATAGTCCTGAGCGTATTAACCCGGGTGACAAGCAGCACACTGTGGAGCACATCAAGAAGGTGACCTCTGGTTCTACTCCCGAGATTGGTAAGTATATCAACGAGGTTTATAGCAGTGTGATTACTGCAGGTACTCATTTGGCACCCTCCATTAAGGTGGCTGAGGCCGCTAAGGTTATCGAGAACAGCCAGCGTGACATTAACATTGCTTTCGTAAACGAACTCTCCAAGATCTTCAACAAGATGGGTATTGATACCCTCGATGTTCTTGAGGCAGCTGGCACCAAGTGGAACTTCCTTCCTTTCCGTCCCGGTCTTGTAGGTGGACACTGTATTGGCGTTGACCCGTACTATTTGGCCCAGTGCGCCCAGCGTCATGGCTACAATCCTGAGATTATTCTTGCCGGTCGTCGTATGAACGATGGTATGGGAGAGTATGTCGCCACCGAGACCATCAAGCTGATGCTTAAGAAGGGCATTCAGGTGCTGAACTCCAATATTATCATTCTTGGCTTCACATTCAAGGAGAACTGCCCGGATGTCCGCAATACCAAAGTCATTGATATCTACAAAGCACTGAAGGAGTACAACCTTAATATTACCGTATTTGATCCTTGGGCTAATCCTGCAATTGTAGAGCATGAATATGGTATCAAGGTGGTGAACGAGCTTCCTACTCAGAAGTTTGATGCCGCTATTGCTGCTGTGGCTCACAAGAAGTTTGAGGGTATGGATGTCCCCGCTCTTTTGAAGGAAAAACATGTTATCTTTGATGTGAAGTGCACTTTGGATAGAAGTATTGTTGACGGTAGACTATAAGAATGAAAGGTAATATCCTTGTTCTAACAAATTTCATAGCAGGCCTTCATAGCTTCCGCAAGGAGGTTATGAAGGCTATAGTTGATGCTGGTTATCAACTATACATTTCGGTGCCTGATTCTAAAGATGATCGAGTAAATTATTTTAAGGGGATAGGGTCAGAGATAATAAAGACGGACTTTAATCGTAGGGGGATGAACCCTATTGCGGATTTAAAGTTGATGTTGAATTATAGACGCCTGATAAAAGAGTTGAATCCAATAGCAGTTCTTTCTTATACCATAAAACCAAACGTTTATGGGGGTATTGCATGTCGTTTGACAGGAACTCCACTCATAGCTAATGTTACAGGACTTGGTGATGCTATAGAAAATGGCGGATGGTTACAGAAACTGACCATATCTTTATATAGATTTGGTATAGGCAAAGCTGCAAAGATTTTCTTCCAGAATGAGACAAACAAAAGCTTCTGTGTTCAACATAAGATTGCTGATGACAACGCTATTGTCTTACCTGGGTCTGGTGTAAATCTTGAGCATCATCGTTTTCAGGAGTATGCACCAGATGGTGTAATCCGGTTCCTGTTTATCGCACGCCTGTTGAAAGATAAGGGAACAGAAGAATACTTCGAGACAGCAAAGGCGATTAAGACTAAATATCCACAGACCGAATTTCAAGTTTTGGGATGGAAAGAAGGCCCCTATCAACAACAAATGGAAGAGTTCGTAAAAGCGGGTGTGATTAACTATCTTGGAACAACGTCAGATATTAGGCCATACCTGACGAGTGTTCATTGTACGATTATGCCTTCGTATCACGAAGGAATGTCAAATGTTAATCTTGAAAGTGCTGCAAACGGACGCCCTGTAATTACCACGAATGTACCAGGATGTCGTGAAACTGTGGATGATGGTGAAACTGGATATCTGGTGGAAGCCAAGAATGCTGAAGCCTTGATTGATGGTGTTGAGCGCTTCCTCACGTTACCCTATATTCAGAAAGTTAAAATGGGGCAAATGGCAAGAGAAAAAATGGAAAGAGAGTTTGACAGGAACATTGTGGTCAAGGCTTATCTGAATGCAATAGAGTCTTTATAATGCAGAATAATGTTATACAAAATAGCACACATATTAAGAGATAAGTTAAGTTGGCTTTGGGATATCATAGAGTGGTTTAATGGCTTGATATTCAATTTTAGGTATGGAAAAAGATTAAGAAATTTTTCTTTTACAACGATTCCTGATGGATATGAAATCGAACCCATTAATAAAATTCCAACTTCAGACATGGTCGCTTTCTTTGATAATCAGCCAGAAGATGCTTTCATGTATTTCCGGCCACATGGCTTTGATGCTAAAAGTATAAGATTGTTACAAAGAAATAAAGCATTTCTCGGCTATGTTCTGAAAGACAAAACAAAAGGGCGTATTGCAGGTTACTGTTTCAATCGTTGTTTTTTTCATGGACAAGGGTTCAGAGGTAGAATGGTTGATATAGACTATCGGGGGAAAGGTCTTGGAACATCTATGAATAAGCTACTGAATGAAGTGGGTTTTGGAATAGGTCTGAGACTATTTGAAACAGTATCTACAGATAATGTGGCTTCGTATAAATCAGCACTTTCAGCAAGTAACGTTAAAATCGTTAAGGAAATGCCCCATAACGAATTATACTTAGAAATTCTACCTGCGTAAATATATGTTTTTAAAATGGATTTTTGATAGATTTGTATCATTGATAGGGCTTCTATTCCTTTGGCCTGTGTTACTTATTGTGGCAATTATGGTCAAGATAAAAATGCCGGGAGGACCATTTTTATTTGTGCAAAAGAGGGTAGGTAAAGATGGCAAGCTCTTCAATTGCCATAAGTTTCGCACCATGACAGTGAAGCATAATGGTAGCTCAATATCTGTGGCAGGAGATAGCCGTATAACACCACTTGGAGCAAAGCTTCGTCATTACAAATTGGATGAACTTCCTGGACTTTGGGATGTTTTAATTGGTAACATGAGTTTTGTTGGGCCAAGACCAGATGTCCCTGGCTATGCGGATAAATTACAAGGTGATGATAGGGATGTATTGAAACTAAGGCCAGGTATTACAGGACCCGCCACATTGAAATATCGTTTGGAAGATGAAATGATTTCAGAGTATGTGGCTCAGAAGCAGAAAGAAGGAGATAAGCGATCTATGCAGGAGATAGCTGTAGATTATAATGACAATGTAATCTATCCTGATAAAGTTAGGATTAATTGTTATTATTATCGACACTATTCATTTACCAAGGATATTCAGATAATTTTATGTACCGTCTTGGGAAAGAAAATGAAGTATGCCGGAGAAATTATCTAGAATACAGGATAAAAGTATATATGCTTTTAATGCCTTAGTAAAAGCCGGGCTTTGGGAAAAGGAAGTAAATCTTAAGCCATTTGGAGAGGTTCCCTTTTCTGAAATATATCGTTTAGCTCAAGAGCAAGCTGTAGTTGGTCTGATTGCTGAAGGTATCGAACATGTAAAAGATTATAAGTTTCCTAAAGAAGTCGTTTTAAATATAGTTGGGGACGCGTTGCAGTTAGAGCAACTGTACCAGACCCCTATTACTTGGACAAAAAAGTCAAACTGGTTGAGCTATTCTCGTATCATAAATTGGGGTTGACGAACAAATATACTCATTTGTTTGGTGATTCGTAAGATACTGACTAA
>Ga0116163_1001440_pt1 | contig 14719 bp, 12 predicted proteins | sample AD_UKC107_MetaG_FD_89889 | JGI IMG/M metagenome (GOLD analysis project Ga0116163, IMG submission 89889) | Active sludge microbial communities of municipal wastewater-treating anaerobic digesters from Hong Kong - AD_UKC107_MetaG | ecosystem: Engineered > Bioreactor > Anaerobic > Digestate...
CACCCGTCATAACGCCGCTTGTGGCATGCTTGATAATCCTTGCCCCTCCTAAATCCGACGACAGCAAAGCACTGACCGGGCCAAACCCACACATGGATATATCATGTTCAGTTATGGAACTGTACAGTCTTTCCACATTTGAAGTACGAATATGAGAAATAACCTCTTCGTCTTTTTTTCGGGTGACTTCTTCGCTTTCATAATGATTCAGATCGGTGGAAGCGATAAACATGATTTTCTTGATGTTTTTCATATCGGAAAACACCTTGCCTATCTCTTGGGCAGTCTTTCTTCGTTGATCCATCATGGTAATGGGAAGCACTTTGATTTCTCTACCGAAAACGTATTGTAACAAAGGCAACTGAATTTCGATGGAGTGCTCGTTGGTATGCGCATCGTAATTAACGGATGCGTAGTCATATTGGGCTAAAAAATAATCTGCCAGTTCTTTGTCTATTTCAACTTCTCCAAACGGTGTCACCCATACACCCTTGTCCCAAACACTCACGGGCATTCCCGTTCCTGTATGGCTTGGACCTAAAATGACAATACTCTCAGGTCTGCCTTTTTTGGCAGCTTCGAATAGCCCATGAGCCGCAACCGGTCCGCTTGCCATATACCCGGCATGGGGCAGGATCAACCCAAAACTTTCAGAAATCGTCTTTTCTTTAACCTCAGGTTGCTTCCCCGGACCCTCCCGATGATTAAACAACGCTTTGATCTGTTCGGTTAACGCCATGCTATTTGATTGGTAAAAAACCCCTGCGACAATCGGTTGCCTTTCCATACTATCGCCCCTTTCATTGCGGTCTTGGTTCATTATACCATAATGTAACAATTATGAAAATGGACCGAATACGGGTTTTTCATTGAAAGTTTTTTAGTGTATAATCAAGACCGATTGATTAGGAAACTAAACTAAAAGGAGTGATGACATGTTAAAAAAATTCATCTCGTATTACAAACCCCACATGAAACTGTTCATTCTGGATATCGCCTGCGCTTTCATGATGGCTGCCATTGACTTGGTTTTTCCTCAACTCACACAGAGAACCTTGGATCAATTCATTCCTAATGGGCAAATGCGCACCCTTTTGATCATGCTGATCATCATGGCGGCTCTATATACGTTAAGAATGGTATTCAACTACATCGTTGATTACTGGGGTCATGTGGTGGGCACGCGCATGGAATACGACATGAGAAAAGAAATTTTTTCCCATCTGCAAACGCTTTCCTTTAGCTATTTTGACAAAGTCAGAACGGGAAAGATCATGTCCAGGATCATCAGTGATTTAAGGGACATCACCGAATTGGCCCATCATGGTCCGGAAGATGTTTTTATTTCCATTGTAACGCTGATTGGCGCTTTCATATTGCTGATGATGACCAATGTCTATCTGACCTTGATCGTCTTCTCCTTTATTCCCGTTATGTTGATTTACGGAATAAAAAAGAGGAAAAAGATGGCGGTTGCCTTTCGAACCGTTCGTAAAAAGATTGCTAACGTGAATGCCGACCTTGAAAACAGCATCTCAGGCATCCGTGTGGCAAAATCCTTTACCAATGAAGATTTTGAGATGGAAAAATTCGACATTGGCAACAACGAATTCAGAAAATCGAGGGAATTTGCCTTCAAATCAATGGCTGAAATGACCGCAGGCATCACCTATATCAACAATATCCTAAAGGTTGTTTTGTTGGGCGTAGGAGGTTACTTTAGCTTCAGGGGATGGCTCAGCATCGGTTCTTTAGTCGCTTTTTTCATGTACATTGAGCTCTTCTTCCAGCCGGTGAGAAGGCTAATGATGTTTACTCAGCAATACGAATCCGGCATGGCCGGTTTTGAACGATTTGTTGAGGTCATGAACATCAACCCTGAAATCCAGGAAAAACCCGGTGCAGTAGAATTAAAAAACGCTAAGGGAGAAATTGACGTGGAAACTGTCTCATTCTCCTACGACCAAAAAGACTATGTCTTAAAGGGATGCTCATTGAAGGTTCCCGCCGGTAAAACCATTGCTTTGGTGGGTCCCTCAGGTGGAGGCAAAACCACTCTTTGCCATTTAATCCCAAGGTTCTACGAAGTGAACGAAGGATCCATCAAAATTGACGGCTATGATATTCGAGATCTCACATTGGAATCCTTGAGAAAAAACATTGGTATTGTTCAGCAGGATGTCTTTCTATTCGCAGGAACTATCCGGGACAACATCGCCTACGGGAGAGGAAATGCCACGGATGATGAAATCATCGAAGCAGCTAAACACGCCAATATTCATGATTTTATCATGACCCTTGACGAAGGTTACGAAACTTATATTGGGGAAAGAGGGGTAAGGTTATCAGGAGGACAAAAACAAAGAATATCCATCGCCAGGGTCTTTTTGAAAAACCCACCTCTATTAATCTTGGACGAAGCCACTTCTGCCTTGGACAATGAAACTGAATTGAAGATTCAACAGTCTTTGGAACGACTCTCGAAGGGCAGAACCTCCTTGGTTATCGCCCATCGCCTCTCCACCATCAAGCACGCCGACGAAATTCTGGTCATTTCAGGCGAAGGTATTCTGGAAAGGGGCAAACACGAAGAACTCATTCAAAAAGACGGCTATTATTCCAAGTTGTATCACGCTCAATTCAAAGGCTATTTACCAGACGATATTTGATAAAAGTCAAGTATTTTAAGCATCTGACCTGAAAGATGAGCTTTTTGAGTTTTTTTTATGTGAACCGTGTATAATAGAACGGTTATTTTTCGGCCAGCTCTTGATTGATAGCCACGGGCATTGGAACAATTTATACTGAGGTGTGAAGCCATGAAAAAAGACGTAAACAACGGATCAAGATTAAAACGTAATTTCTTTACCCTTGCTATCCTTATCGCCACCGTGTTAATGATGGTTTTTGTGGTGAGACATATTTATTTTGATGCCTCATTCAATGCCTTTTTAAGTGAAGACAGCGAGACAATCCATTCAATGGAACAGATTGCCATTCGTTTTGGCGATGCCAGCACGTTGATGTTATTGATTGATCTTGATCAAAACGATGTTTCCGGAAGCCTCTCTCAAGTCCATCGGTTGGTGGAGGAGATCAGAAAACTCTCTTTTGTCAACGGTGTGGATTCCGTCTTTGATGCCCAAAAATTCTTAGGCTTTACATTTAGTGCACCGTTTATACAAACCGGTCCGTATATCTCAGAAGAATTAGGCTCTTTTCAAATGGATCTGAGTATTCTGGAAGATGCCTTTTATGTAGGATCTCTCATCTCACAGGACGGTTCAACCTTAGCGGTTACCATTCGGAAAAAGGCAGATTATATGGCGGATACCATCGATCTGGTTTCCACCCTCTTTAACACCATCAACGCCAACACCAGCTTGCCCTATCATCTGGTGGGAGAAGACGTGGTCAATTACGAACTGTTTGCCTCTATTCAGAATTTCACCTTTATCTATCCGCCGATTATTATCATTGCCGTTTTTGGCATATTCATGGTGAAATTCCGAAACCTGTACTTGTCTTTTCTCACGCTGGTTCCGCCTATTATCGCTTCTGTTTGGATTCTGTTTCTGCTGCTTGTTTTTGGAAGAAATATCAACGTACTGACGGTGTTAATCCCGTCCTTTTTAATCATCATCGGATCTGCATACGGCATGCATTTCTTATCCCGATTTATGGAACAAGAATACGTTGGAAACAAGAAAACCATGCTTATCCGAGAAACCAGTAAAGAAGAAATGACCCCCATCTTTTTTTCAGCATTCACCACCATGGCCGGATTCTTTTCATACGTCTTTCTGAATATGCAGGCCTTTCGGGATATGGGGTTATTCATCGCCATTGGTATCTTTTTCAGCGCTGTGTTTACCATGACGGTGATTCCCTCGCTGCTATATTTTTCCAAAAACACCCAAAAACATTTCCAAAAACACAGAAAATACCGTTTACAAATTCCAAGATGGCTGTCTGTTGGCTTTGTCATCTTTACAGTGATCGGAATTATTGCCGCTCCTTTGATGATCAGTAGAATTCCCCTTGATATTAATTCTTACGGCTACTTTAAGCAGAATTCCACCCTGATCAAAGGAGTCCGCCATCTGGATGAAAAATTCAATTGGGTTTCCAATTTTTACTTAATGGTCCAACAAAAGAATTCAGATGCCTTTACCCCGACACCTGATGAAGTCCGTCAATTAGAAGAAATCGACAAGCGGCTTTTGGATATCGGAGTGGTTACAAAAAATATGAGTCTGTTCGGATTGTCCGATAGCATGAATGTCGCACCCAACCTTTTATTGACCTATATCCGTACCAGCCAAGAGGGCCAAGAATACGCCAAGACCTTTTACGCACAAAACGCCATTCGTTACATGTTGTTTGCCAATGGCAACGACAGTGGAACGGCTCAGACACTGGTGGATGAAACAGACAAAATACTGGCGGATTACCCTGGTCTGGCTTCCAAATACGACTTTTACACCGCAGGAATCCCCCTTGTTTGGCTTGAATTAAGCGGTGCAGTCGTTCAAAACCAGATTCAGAGTTTGATTCTTTCGTTTATTCTAATCTTCTTGTTGTTGCTGATTATCTTCCGAAAGCTGAAAACCTCTCTCTATTCAGCCATTCCCATCGGGTTGACCATTCTGTTTAACTTTATTTTTATGGGGTTGTTGAAAATTCCTTTGGAAATCCCCACCGTGATCATTTCCGGGATGCTCATGGGGCTTGTTATCGATTACGCCATTCACTTCATGTACTGGTTTAAAAAAACAGGGACCGTTTCAGATGCCTATTCCATGACAGCTTCACCCATTATTTTCAACGGAGTAAGTCTGATGGCTTGCTTTGTGGTGCTGTTAAGCGCTCCTTTGATGCTGTACGTGAATTTATCCCTGCTCATGATTCTCGGTATTGGGATGGGCGTATTATCCACTTTGGCATTTTTGCCAGGGATCATTGAAAGACTATCAAAGAAGAGAAAGTAGGAAGCGTATTAAGGGCGTATGTTTTTAACGGATTCTCGGATCACCAACTCCGTGTTCAGCATGATGCGCCTGCGCACTTTGCTTTTTTCCTTACCGGATATGCGGTTCATGATCAACTGGCCGGCGGTATAGCCTAACTCGAACCGGGGTTGGTTGATGGTGGTTAATCCGGGCGTGGTATAACGGCTGAGGGGGGCATCGTCAAAACCCATAACCGACACATCTTCGGGAACACGCATACCTTCTTCGTAAAAAGCCCGCATCCCGCCATAGGCCATCCAATCATCCACAAAAAAGGCCGCCGTGAATTTAATTCTTTTTTTTAGAGCATTTTTCACACCTAAATAACCGGTTTCAGGCTCAAAATCACCCGGTTCATAATGGACATGAAAATCGCCCTTTTCCATTTCCATATCCATAAATGCCTTTTTCCTTAGTATAGCGGAGTAAACAATGTCCTCCCCTTCTACAAACAAGATATTCCGGTGTCCACAATTATATAAATAATTGGCTGCAATTTTGGTGCTGTTGTAATTGTCAATACTCACGCTGTCAATCTTAATCTCACTATCTTTTCTGTCCACTCCCACAACGGGTATCGTTGAATCCAGAAGCAGCTTGATTTGTTCATCATCACTGTCGGATGTGCATAAAACGATACCATCCGCCTTTCTCTCATAGAGCTCGGAGATGATATCGATCTCTTTGTTCAGTTCTTGCTTGGTGTTGGCTAGAAAAAACTCATAGCCATTTTCCAACAAAGCCTCTTCGATTCCCAAGGTCAATTCCGGATAGTGGTATCCACGAAGGTCAGGAACAATGATGCCGACAAGGCTTTTGATTCGATTACTGATCATTGCCGTCCGTTGGTATTTGTATTGTTTTAAGGCAGCAAGTACCTTTTTTTTCATTTTTTCCGAAACCTTTTCGCTACCATTTAGAACCCTTGAAAACGTGGCAATGGATATCCCTGTTTTCATGGAAATTTCTCTTAATGTCGGCATCTTTCACCTCTGATTTTCTGATAGATTCACTCGTTTTTTAATCACTGAAAAGGACTTTGTGATTGGGTTCCACCTCTTTAAATCCTTCCCCTTCGTTTTCTCGATAAAATTTCTTCACATCTTGTATGACAGTTTCCGGCAGGAACAGTTCTTCTTTGTTCCATTTATTTCCAATCTCCGGAATGGATTCGAACAACATCTTGGTATAAGGGTGAACCGGATTCTTGTAAATTTTTTTGGTGTCGCCCCTCTCCACCAACCTCCCTTTATACATGATCAAGGTCGTATCACTGATGTAGTAACCCAAGTTCAAATCGTGGGTGATAAACAGCACCGTCATACCATTTTTCTTACACAATTCTACCAGAAGATTTAGAACGCCGATTCTGGTTGAGGCGTCCAGCATGCTGATCAGTTCATCGGCGATGAGAATATCCACATTCAGTAACAATGCCCTGGCAATGAGAAGCCTCTGAAGCTGTCCGCCGCTCAGTTGATGGGGGAATTTGTTGAGAATTCTCTGAGGATTCAGATTCACGCTTTCCAGGGATTGCTCGATCAACTCTCTCCTGTTCTTAACCCCTTTCATGAAACTGGAGAACACCATGTTAAAAATCCTGTCAATCCTGAACAAAGGGTTGAACGAGGAGAAGGGGTCCTGAAATATCGCCTGTACTTTTTTGTAGTATTCCTTTTTTTCATGCCTGCTGTTAATATTCGTTATATCTTGGCCGTTGTAAACCAATTTGCCTTCAGTTGGTTTGAGAAGCTTGAGAACGATTCTCCCAATAGTGGTTTTCCCGCTGCCGCTTTCGCCAATCAGCGAGATCACTTCCCCTTGATTCATTGTAAATGTCACATCTTTAACCGCTATCGTCTTTTCTCCGGCGATGATTCCGGACGTGAACACTTTTGTCAGATTTTCCACCTTCATAATGGGTTTATTTCCCATCCGCTTCACCTCCAGAGGTCTTTGTCTGAGTGTAAATCTCTTTCCAGTTCCAACAGGAAACGAAATGATTATCACTAATTTGTTCCCTTTGAGGTGTTTTCTCGCATTTCTCCGTTTGGTAAGGACATCGGAATCTGAAGCGACACCCCTCTCCAATATTCAACAAATGAGGCGGTGTCCCCTTGATTCCCGCCAGCTTGTTATCTTTGTATTGAACCCCTACTTGTGGCAAAGAGGCAATGAGCGCCTTTGTATAAGGGTGCCTGGGATTTGAAACGATCTCATCCGTAGGTCCGATCTCCGCAAAATGACCGGCATACATGATCATGATCCGCTCAGCAATCTGATAGAGTATGGATAAATCATGGGTGATAAAAATGACCGATCCGGTGATCCCCTCATCCCTTAATTTGACCAGCATATTCGCCACGAACCTTTGTGAACTTACATCCAGTGCCGATGTAATTTCATCTGCAATAATGAAATCCGGGTCGAGAATCGTGGAAATGATCATGATCATGCGCTGTTTCATTCCACCGGATAATTCGATGGAATAACGATCTAATACGGACGGTTCCAGGTTGATCATCTCAAGTCGTTCTTCTACCTTCTGAAAAAATTTTCTGTTGGGACGTATTCCGTGTTCTTTCACCAGGTCTGACAGAAAGATTTTAATCTTTTTTGTGGGACTAAAAGCATCCAAGGCATACTGTGGAATGACGGAGATATTTTTCAACCGCATCTTTTTGAACGCTTTTTCTCCAATTTTCATGATATCGGTTCCTAAGAGTTTGGCTTCACCTGACATATAGGTCAGGGGTGGTTTTCTCAAAATCAGGGTGCTGGCCAACGTACTTTTACCACACCCGGATTCTCCTGCAATTCCAAGGATTTCCCCTCTTTTCAGGTTAAAAGTGACCCCATCCAAGGCTTTGACATCCCCTTTGAGGATTTTGTAATATGCTTTCAGGTCTTTAATTTCCAATACATTTTCAGCCATGGACTACATCTCCCTCAGTCTTGGATTAAACACCTCATCTAGTCCGGTGTTGATAAAGTATAAAGAAACGATGAGAATGGTCAACAACAAACCGGGAATAATTGCCCACCACCACATGCCAAGCTGAATGGCGTTCCAGTTGACCGCATTCTGCATGACCAGGCCAAGTGAGATTCCCTGAGTAGGTCCCAATCCGAGGAATTCAAGACTGACGGCAGCCAAGATGGTCCCCGTAAATTGAATGATATAAACCATGAAAACATATGAAAACATGTTGGCGGCTATATCTTCCGCTATGATCTTGGTGACCGGCGCAGCTGATATTCTTGACAAGTTCACAAATTCCTGATTCTTTAACGAGAGTGTTTGAGAACGCACAGCTCTGGCTGTCCAAGTCCAGGCTGTTAAGCCAATGATCACGCTTTGACTGAGAATCCCTCGGTATGGCAAATAGGCGGATAAGATGATTAATAAGGCCAGTGTAGGAATTACCAAGAAGATATTGGTGATCATCATCAGGGTTTCATCGGCAAGTTTTCCGCTGTAATAACCGGCCAAAAAGCCAATAATAAGGCCTACCAATGTGGCGATGGTCCCTCCAACAAATCCCACAATGAATGTGGAACGCAGCCCATAAACCACACGTGTAAAAACATCTTTTCCCATGAGGGTGGTTCCAAACCAGAAGTCTTTTGAAGGAGGCATGTATCCCGGGCCTGCAAACTCATCATAATCGTATTTGGCGACCATGGGTCCGAAGATGGCTAATGCCAGTATGGACAGAAAAATGATAAGACCAAAAATGACTTTCCCGTTGGTCACAGCAAAATAAAGATTTTCATGTTTTTTCCAGAATTCACTTTTTGCCATGGGCTACACCTCCCCCGAATAGGAAAATCTGACTCTGGGATCGACTAACATGTAAACAATATCCACCAAGAAGTTGGCCACCAATACAAAGATGATGATGAAAAGAAAACAGCCTTGGACCAGAAAATAATCCTGATTCTGAATGGCTTTGAGCAAAATAAACCCCAAGCCTGGGTAGGAAAATACGATCTGAGTCGTCAACGCACCGGCAATGATATTGCCCAGACTGATAGCCAATCCGGTTATCTGGGGAAGAACGCCGTTTCGAAAGGCGTATTTTCGAATGAGCTTTTCGGGCGCTCCCAATGATTCCATGTATTTGGAATAATTAGAACCCATTTCATAGATGATCATGTTTCTCATCCCAATAGCCCATCCGCCCAGTTGAACTAAAAATAACGTGAGAAAGGGCAAAAACCAATGATGCAGGAAATCAAGGATAAAATCTAAACTGAAAGCCGGCCTCATAGTGGCACTATAGGCATTCGAAATGGGAAACCAGGGCAATTGGACACCAAAGAAAAATACCACAACGACTGCAAACCAAAAATAGGGCGAAGAGGTTAGAAAATAAAAGACGGGCATCAAGTATTTGTCGGCCTTTTTGTTAACACCTGAAAAAGCCCCAAGTTTATTACCCACTATCCAACTCAATATAATGGAGGGCACCAGTAATAAGATATCAAAGATAATGGCTTCATTGATAATCGACATAACGGGCTTTGGAAAAGCGTATATACTCGTACCCAAGTCTCCTTTAAACAAGGTCGCCCAAAAATTGAAATACTGCTCCAGCAATGGTTTGTCCAAGCCAAAAGACGCCGTTATCTGAGCTTGAATGATTTCCCGTCCCCCTTCCATTCCTTGAAATCTGGAAAGAAGCATTTGAATGGGGTCGCCAGGCATAAACCTTGGAATTGCCCAGTCAATGGTAACCGCAAAAAAGAATGTGATGAGATAGATGAATATTTTTTTACCCAGGTATTTTTTCATAGTGCCAAGACCAACTCCTCTCTATAAATTAACAGGCCCCTCGAAAAGGGCCTGCTAATAAAAGAATATGGATTCTTTACTTTGCGGATTCCAATTTGATCAGCATTTCTACGAAGCCAAATTGCATCTTTCCTGCCCAGCTGCAAGGATAACCGGTAGGATTGTCTTCGGTTGACCAATTTTTCCAAACACTGGATGTGGACTGTGCCCAAAGGCCGTTATACCAAAGGGGAATGGAAGGCATGGCCTCAAGGAGTTTTTCCTGGATTTGTGATGCCTTTTCCATGATGCCTGCTTGTGAATCCTGCATCATGTTGAATTCTCTGATGAGCGTGAAAAGTTCAGCATCGTCATAGCGGCTGTAGTTTCCATCTGTTACCAGTTTGCCATAAATCTCATCCGTTGCTACCCAATTCCAGTAAGTATAAGGTGTTGTACTTCTGGAGGAAGCAAAGTTGTTGATACACATATCAAAAGTACCGTCTTGAATCTTGTTCATGTAAATACCGTAATCCGGGAAGCTCGGTACGGCGTTGATGCCTACTGCCTGGAAGTTATTGGCGATAACCTTGATAGATTCCATCCAGTCCGTCCATCCGTTTGGAACGATGATTTCGAATTTCATGGCCTTACCGTTTTTGTCATCTCTCCAGCCGTCTCCGTTAGCATCCACATAACCGTTTTCGTCAAGCATCTTAGCGGCAGCTTTAGGATCATAACTGAACCCTTTCGCTTGAACAACTTCTTCATCGTAGTACTTCATCCAGCCTTCACCGAAAAGACCGGCTGCGTTGGCGACTTCTACCTGATTTTCAAATACCCTTTCCACGATAATGTCAGGATTGATTGCAAAGGCAAGGGCTTTTCTGAATGCTGCATCTTTCAATGCGCCTTTTGTCGTATTCAAGAAAAGAAGGGCTGAGTTTTCTGAAAGCATGTATGGTTCGCCCTTATACCAAGTCGTTAATCCAAATGTATCTTTAATCTTTGGAACGCCGGGAATGAAGTAGTTACTGAGGTCTAATTCACCCTTCATTAACATTCCCAATGCCACGTTATTACTGTTAACAACTAAATTTACCAGGTATTTCGGTTTCGGTTGGCCAAACACATCGTTGCCCCACCAGTTATCGTTTCTAACCCAAACCATTCTATCCTGTCCAATGCTGTCTGCCATATAAGGTCCCGTACCAACGGGATTCGCATTGGCCGTTGTCAAATATTCATCAGCTGGTTTCTTTGCCCAAATATGTTCTGGAATGATTCTCAAATCGTAAAGGATAACACTCCATTCCTGATAATGCGGTTCATCACCAAATGTAAATCTGACTTTTGTAGATGAAACAGCCTCCACACTATCAATCCAATTCCATACATTGGAATAATGCAAGGCATTTTCTTTTGCAACTTCAAAGGTAAACACTACGTCATCGGCTGTAAAAGCCTCTCCGTCTGTCCATTTGACACCCTTTCTCAATTCTACTTCGTAAACCTTGGGAGAAATCCAGTCGCCTTTAACGGCCAGCCAAGGCTGGTATTCATCTGCCAGCGGATAGTAATGGAACAAGTACTCATAAACCAGTCCGCCGGTTCCTGTTACTTCAGCCCACGGTGTTAATGGATTCCAGTTTGTGGGGGCTCCCCAAAGACCTCCGCCGTAAACCAGTGTTTCATTTCTCTCGTAACTAAAAGCCATCGTTGAAACTAACAACACTAAAAGCACTCCGAGCAGAACTTTCCAATGGTTTTTCATAAAAACACCTCTTTTTATAATTTGTTGGCAGATACTGTATCTACTATAGCGCAGTAAAGTTGGAAAATGTGCCTTACATTTTCATTCTATTGTGAAACATGTTTCATCGAAAATTTGTTCGTTTCTGATAATCTGGAATTATTTTAGATTATCAACAAATAGCATACCATAGGTTCAATATCCTCATTTTTTTAAAGCATTTGATCATTATTCAAATCACATTCCGAATCTTATTCCTCTATAGACTTCTTTTTATCTATCTTTAAAAGCTTTTTTAAGGGTATAACAACCATGAAATTTAAAAAAGAGATTTTATTGAAAAACCAGGGAGTTTTTGATGAATATTCAACGATAATCATTGATAATCTCTTTTCATGGCCTTTTACAAGAAACGAGTTTCAGTATATCATGATTGTTGTTGTAACAAATAAATTAGAGTGACCGGTTGTAACCTTTTTTAAAAAACACAAAAACAATCATTTTTTGATCGAAAAAGATGAAACAAGTTATAATCTACTGTGTTTCAAAAATAGATACCTATCCATTTGACAAGGGGGATTTATGTATTATCTTGGTGCGGATATCGGCGGAACAAAAACCGCTCTAATCATAGCCGACAAAAACGGTACAGTTTTGACGGTGCAAAAAGGAATCGGATCGAACTATCAAGGGTGTGGTAAAGAAAAGTCCTATGAGGTAATCAATGAGTTGGCAGAAAAGGCTATAAAAGATATTGCAATTCAAAAAAACGGTTTGGATTATGCCTTTTTCGGAGTGGCCGGAGCTGATTTGGATTACGATTATGCCATGATTGACTCCATACTGAACCGCCTCCAAATACAACCCTATTCTTTTGATAACGACGGGTTGATCGCATTAAGATCCGGAACAGAACAGGGAACAGGAATTCTTGTAACATGTGGGACCGGAAGCATCAGTTACGGATATAATCAACAACAAATCGCAAGAAAAGGCGGCTACAGCAGTTTTTTCGGTGAAAGGCTGGGAGGCTATTATGTTGCCGGAATGGTGGCTTCAGCTATTATTCGTGGCGAAGACGGCCGAGCACCCAAAACCATCATGCATGATTTATTAAAAAGGCACTATTCGGTCACCATAGAGGAAATGATGAAAATTGAATATCCCGACCAACCCTATAGGGGTCCAAATGTGAACATCTCATTGATCAATACCCTATACCGGGCGGCTCATCAGCAAGATATGGTTGCAATTCAGATTTTATGTGAGATTACAAAAGAAGTTCAAACCATTTCGAACGCCTTTCGAATGGATATGACTTTTGAGCTTCCCATCAACCTTGTACTTGAAGGATCAGTTTTTAAAAATGCCGACTCTCTGTTGCTCCAAATGATACAAACAGCAATGGGAAGCGATTACAGACTGGTTCTTCCCGAACACGATCCTGTAATCGGGGCTGTGCTCTTTGCAATGGAAAAGGCAGGCCAACCCGTTACCGGTTCGGTGTATCAACAACTTATCAAAAGCTATGTGACCTATAATAAAGCTAAATGATCTAAGGAGGGATTGTATTGAAGAAGATAACAGTCATCGGAGGAGGGAGCACTTACACCCCGGAGCTGATGGACGGATTGATTAAAAATGCGGATGCGATTGATTGTGGGGAAGTCTATCTGCTCGATATAGACAAGACAAACAAATTTAAGATAGTGGCAGAACTTGCCCAAAGAATGGTGGAACATGCCGGAGGAAAGTTTTTGCTACGTTGGGGAACCGATGTAAAAGAGGGTTTGCAGGATGCCCATTTTGTTCTTCAACAGTATCGTCCCGGATTATTGGCAGGCCGTATCAACGACGAAACCATTCCTTTAAAATACAACCTGATCGGGCAGGAAACTACCGGTGTGGGTGGGTTTTCGTGTGCCCTGCGTGCGCTGCCCATTGTGGAGCGTTATGTGGAATTCGTCAGAAAATGGGCGAATAAAGACGCTTTCGTCATCAATTTTACCAATCCTTCGGGATTGATCTCGGAATTTGTGATCAACACGCTTGGGTTTAAGAATTTCGCCGGTTTATGCAATATCCCCATCAACACGCTTCAGACTTTTGCAGATACCTTTCATTGTGAAAGAAGCGATATCTTCCTCCATTATTATGGTCTCAATCACATGAGCTGGATCGACCGGGTTTACGTCAAAGGTTCTGATCAAACTCAGGATGCCTTTCAGAAGGCCTACAAACCCGAAAATGTACCCGACTCGGAACTATTTGAGCGGTTTGCCGTTGAATCAGCCATGATTTTAAACCCGTATCTTCGCTATTACTACACCACACAGACCATGTTGGCTGAGGAAAAAGAGGCCAAGGCAACTAAAGGGACAAGGGGTGAACAGGTGAAAAGGATTGAAAGAGAATTGTTGGAGAAATATTCTGATGTCACCCTTTATGAAAAACCGGTGGAATTGGAACAACGAGGCGGATCCATGTACTCGACAGCTGCTATCGAACTCATCCGAGACCTGTGTACCAAAGGCACAAAAGAGCATATCGTCAACATCCGAAACAACGGAGCGGTTGGAAATCTGGATAGAAGCTATGTACTTGAAATCAATGCCCGTGTCTCGCAGGGAATGATTCGACCCGTTTGCATACAGGACGCCCATCCGCTTGCAAAGGGACTGATTGATACAGTCAAAACCTTTGAAAGGCTGACCATAGAAGCACATTTGAAAGGATCGAAAAAGAAAGCACGTGAAGCCCTGTTGATTCATCCGTTGGGACCCGGATTGGAAGACGTCAATGCGCTTTTGGATGATATTCTGAAGGTAAATCAAGACTATTGCCACTTGAATTGATGCGAAAGTAACCGTTGTATTTAAGGAGTTTGAATAATAAAAAAACAAGGAACCTTGACGGTTCCTTGTTTTTTTCGCTTACTTTTATATTATACCACAGAATATACCGCCTGTCAAGGGGGGGGGCGAAATGGCACTTTTATTTTTTTCTTCCCACCGCATAAAGCCATCCTGTTTCTGGGGAGGGGCCAAACATGTACTGGTATTCCAACGGAGATGATTCAGACATGGGGTAAAGACCAAATCCGGTTTCCAGCATGAGTGTGTTGAGATTATCCGCCACTTTATCGTTGATGTTATATTTGATAATTTCTTCGCCTTC
>Ga0116163_1001445_pt1 | contig 14671 bp, 11 predicted proteins | sample AD_UKC107_MetaG_FD_89889 | JGI IMG/M metagenome (GOLD analysis project Ga0116163, IMG submission 89889) | Active sludge microbial communities of municipal wastewater-treating anaerobic digesters from Hong Kong - AD_UKC107_MetaG | ecosystem: Engineered > Bioreactor > Anaerobic > Digestate...
GTACTCAGGATCAACGCCGGGGCCGGAGGCACCGAAAGCAACGACTGGGCCAGCATGCTCCTGCGGATGTATACCCGCTGGGGAGAACAAAACGGCTATGCGGTAAAAATGATGGATGTGCAGCCCGGAGATGAGGCCGGTATTAAAAGCTGTACCGTGGAGTTCGAAGGGGATTACGCCTATGGCTACCTCAAGAGCGAGAACGGGGTCCACCGGCTGGTGCGCCTTTCGCCCTTCAATGCCCAGAACAAAAGACAAACCTCCTTTACATCGGTCTTTGTGGCCCCCCTGGTCGACGATACCATCGAAATCGAAGTCAACCCGGGCGACATCACCTGGGATACCTTCCGCAGCAGCGGCGCCGGCGGACAAAATGTCAACAAGGTGGAAACGGGAGTGCGCCTGCGCCATGCCCCCAGCGGCATCATCATAGAAAATACCGAAAGCCGCTCCCAGCTGACCAACAAGGAAAATGCCCTGCGCCTGCTCAAATCGCAGCTCTATGAGATCGAACTGAGGAAAAGAAGGGAGAAAATCCAGGAAATCGAATCCAATAAAAAGAGGATCGAATGGGGATCCCAAATCCGCTCCTATGTGTTACAACCCTACAAAATGGTCAAGGATCTGCGAACAGGCTATGAGACGGGGAATGCCCAGGCCGTCCTCGACGGAGAACTTGACGGTTTTATCAAAGCCTATCTGATGGAATTCGGCGGGGATTGACCCACCTCCGCGAGTTGCCCCGGGAGCCGGCGCAGAGCAATCCTGACCTTCTCCTGCCAGCGACCCGATAAGAGGCGGGGTATGGGCTCCTGAAGCGGTCTTTCGCGCTATGTAGCGATGAATCAGAGGAGATAAATCAGGAGCGATGAACCAGGAGCGATGAACCAGGAGCGATGAATCAGGCGAGATGAATCTTGGGAGATGGCGATTTCTCACGATGCAGGGAGAGGGTAATTCAGCAGCTTATATATGGCCAGGCGGCTTTGTTCAAACCTGAAACCGGCGAAGGCTTCCTCCTTTTTACGGGTGATCTCCTCCAGACAGAGGTTGCCGATGCTTCCCTCATGGGTGTGCTCCACCGTTTTCACGGGAAAGAATTCCCCTTCGGTGACCTGGCGCCCCACCTCCCTGTAGGCATCACGGAAGGGCATCCCAGCCAGTACCAGCCGGTTGACGGCTTCCACGGTGAAGAGATAATCATATTTCTTATCGTCGAGTATGGAGGGGTTGACCCTGATGTTTTGCAGGGCATACAGAGCCATGTCGAGACATTCGCCCAGTTCCCCGAATGCGGGCAGCAACACCTCCTTCATCACCTGCAAATCACGGAAATATCCCGAGGGGAGGTTATTGGAGATAAGGGTCAGCTGGTAGGGTAATCCCTGAATTTTATTGCATTTGCCCCTGATCAGCTCAAAGACGTCGGGGTTTTTCTTATGGGGCATGATGCTGGAGCCGGTGGTCAGTTCGTCGGGCAGGGAGACGAAATTGAAATTCTGGCTCATGTAGAGGCATACATCAAAGGCGAATTTGGAGAGGGTGGCGGCCAGGTTGGCCAGGGCGAAACTGACGACCCGTTCTGACTTGCCGCGTCCCATCTGGGCATAGACCACATTGTAGCTGAGGTCCTCGAATCCCAGCAACCGGGTGGTCATGGTCCGGTCGAGCGGAAACGAAGATCCATAACCGGCGGCGGAACCCAGGGGGTTCTGGTTGACGATCCGGAAGGCTCCCTGCAGGAACAGGAGGTCGTCGGCCAGGCTTTCGGCCCAGGCCCCGAACCAGAGGCCGAAGCTGGAGGGCATGGCCACCTGCAAATGGGAATACCCCGGCATCAGGATCTCTTTATATTGGTTGCTCCTGGCGAGGAATTCCCCGGCCAGGCGGTTGGTTTTATCCGCCAGCTCCCCAATGCGGTCACGCATAAAAAGCTTCAGGTCGACCAGCACCTGGTCGTTGCGGGAGCGCCCGCTGTGGATTTTCTTTCCCGTATCGCCCAGCTGCCGGGTGAGCATCAGTTCCACCTGGGAATGGATATCCTCCACCCCTTCCTCAATGACCATTCCCGGGCCCGCCGCATGGTCGTACATCTCCCGCAGGGCCGCATGGAGCCGGGCCAGTTCCACACGCGTCACCAACCCTACCGACTCCAGCATGATCACATGGGCCATCGACCCCAAAATGTCAGAAGGGGCCAACAAGAGGTCCAGCTCCCGGTCGCGGCCTACCGTAAAAGCCTCTATGGCCGCATCAGCACTTATTCCTTTTTCCCAAAGCTTCATGACTGCGCTTTTTGAGCAAAGATAGCAAAAATGAGGTCATCCTGCCGGCCCGGAAGCTTGCAGCGGGAAGTGACGAAAAAGCGTTACTTTTGGCATGACCATGGGCATTCAGGCCATTATATCGCGTTTATTGCCCCCCCGTAGCCGGGGCATTCTTCTCTTCCTGCTGGTGGCGGGAGTAGCGGCCTATGCCGCCGGCCTTTTCGTCCATGTCACCCGCGATGCCAGCAAATATGCCGCCCTGGCCCGTGAAATCTACGACACCGGAGAGTTTATCAACCTGAAAATCCACGGAGAACCCTATGTCCAGAAACCTCCCCTTCTCTTCTGGCTCAGCGCACTCTCTTTTCATCTTTTCGGCATCTCCGACCTGGCCTTCAAACTGCCCCTCCTGCTCTTTTCCTTCGCCGGAATCTTCTTTACCTTTAAACTGGGCAGCGCCCTCTATGACCAGAAAACCGGAGTGCTGGCCGCCCTTCTCACCGCCAGCTCCCAGATCAGCTTCCTCTATAACATGGACATCCATACCGACACCCTGTTGCAGAGCCTGGTCACGTTCAGCCTCTGGCAGTTTTACCTCTTCCTGAAAAATAAGAAAACACACCATCTGGTGTGGGGGTTTACCGGGCTGGGACTGGCCATGCTCACCAAAGGGCCGGTGGGAGCCGCCGTTCCCGCCACGGCACTCCTGGGCTGTATGCTCTTTTCCGGCCAGGGAAAAAGAGTCCTGGACTTCCGCTGGTATGCCGGATTGCTGATCCCCATAATCCTGATCCTCCCGGCTCTGGCCGGCCTCTATAACCAGTTCGGCATGGAAGGCATCCGGTTTTTTTTCTGGGACAATAACGTGGGGAGAATCCAGGGCACCCTGGTCAGCAAAGACTCCAACTATCTCTTTTACCTCTCCAATCTCCTTTATCTGTACGCTCCCTGGACCTTCCTGCTGCTTACCGCCCTTGCCTTGCAATGGAGAGCGCTGTTCCTGCGCCGCATGGATGAACCCGGGTGGTTCCTTTTCTGGGGCATCTGGGTGTACCTGCTCATCATTTCGCTGGCCCACGGCAAACTGCCCAATTACATCTATATCCTGGTGCCCCTCTTTTCTGTGGTGACAGGCCGGATGCTCACGGCCCTGCTCCGGGAGCCAAAACAACTCCTTTTCAGATGGCTTCTGCCGGTGCAAACCGGTGTGGCCGCCCTCACCGGGATCCTTCTGCTGGCGCTGCTCTTTTGGCTGTTTCCCTTTCAGCGGGCCTGGATGGGCCTCCTGACAGTACCCTTCTTCCTGGCAGCCCTGCACCCCCTGATACAGGGAGGCAGCCCCGCCACCCGCCTGCTGATCCCCTCCCTGGCCATGGCCATCGCCCTCAACCTTTTCATCAACAGCCACGTGGCACCTCACATCTTCAATGACCAGGCATCGGTAAAAGCCGCCGCCATTTTCAACACCCAGGCCGGCCCAAAGGAACAATTGGGCAACTACAACTATTTCTCCCATGAGCTTTTCTTCTACTCAAAGACTCCGGTAAGGCAACTGGTCAACGACCTGGAACTTTTCGGAAGGATGCGTACCCCCGGCAACTGGGTGCTCACCACGCGCGAGGTGGTCGACCGGATGCCCCCGGGTGAATTCCCGCCCCCGGAGATCACCCCCCTTTCCCACGTCTGGATTAACAACCTCACCCTGGAATACCTCCTTCCCCACACCAGGGTAAACGCCCTCGATACCCTCTTTCTTCTCCGGTCCACGGCTGTCACCCCCGACCAGCACATCCAAAGCCGGTAAATGCCCCTGACCCCCAATCGAGTATGAGGAAAAAAAGATGTAGCCTGCTTGATTCAAACGGGTGTCCAACTATAAAAACTAAAATGGTCTGAGCTTTTCAGCAAATCCCAGATCGTCCAGTCTCGCTTGCTACTCGCTCAAACAAGGACGATTCTTAACGCAGTTCTTAATGATTTTTCGGCTCACCGGCCGAGGCCAGCTTTTAATCGACACCTACATCCACTTAAATTCCAACTTCTTAATTATCTTGCTGCTAATTGAATCAGTCACTATACTTTTTAAAATTTTCCGCTTGTTCCAATACCTGAGTAAATACTTCTTCATCCCATTGTGGTGGGTAGCCGTTTTTGTAGAGCAATTTGGTTAAATCCCATCGCAAGGAATCTTTAATGTCGCTCCGGGTTGACCAGTCGACATATTCCGCTTTATCGTCCACCAAATCTTTAATAGCTTTGGCAAGCACAATACATTTGTCGTCGGAGTAGTCAAATTCGTGGGTATCGCGAACACGAATCAGAATATCGTAAAACGCTTTTTCCTCGAAAGAAATACCCAATTTCACAAATGACTTCTTATCGTCTTCAAGTTGTGTAAAGATATTCATCAATTCATCCGAAAGGGAATCGACAAAATCGCCAACTACCTGATTGGTGAAAACCAGATTGTCGCGGTTATTGTATCGTTCCACTACCCTCTTCAACATTTCATCAAATTGGTTGGCCTGCGTTCTATTCTTGCGACGGTAATCATTAATTGATTTTTTGAGCAGTTTTAACAGTGCGTTGAATTTTGTCATTGGCATTTTGACATCATCCAACTTTTTCTCGAATTCTTCACTAAAAATACTTTCGGCTTCGGAAGCATTTACGATGTTTTCCACTCCATTGCACGAGATGGCCTGTTTCACCATTTCTTCCACATGCCGGTTCATGGTTTCGGCATCGGGTGCATAACCTTTCGTATGCTTGTAGATTATTGACCGGATAGCCAAATAGAACTGTGCCTTTTCCGTTTCATCATCAGTCAGTAAGCCGGAAGGGAAACAAATTTCATAAGATGCTTTCAGTCGTTTGGTAATGTCCATGTACCGTAACTGGTTTTCCTGAACCGACATAACAAATTCGGTCGCCCTGTTGAGGCAATGAAGCCGGGCAAGGGCATTCTTGTTTTTAAAGAAGTCTGAGGCATCGAAACCGTGCAGCATGTTTCCGGCCAGTTCAATGTGGTTGCGTGTAATTTTCAGGGTGGCTTCGAGGTCCTCGATGCTACCACCACCTTCACCACCATATTGCTTGATGGCTTTCATCATGTTCTCTTTGATTCCAATGTAATCGACTACCAATCCACTATCTTTCCCCGGGTACACCCGGTTTACACGCGAAATAGTCTGAATGAGTGTAGCGCTGCAACGGTTTGTCGATGTACATAACCGCAAGAGAAGGGACATCAAAACCAGTGCTCCACATATCGACCACGATGGCTATTTTAAAATTGGAGTTGTCGTTTTTGAACTGGTCATCCAGCAGGGAACGGAACTTTTTATCACCTAAAAGGTCGTACATTTCTTCTGGGTCGTCCTTATCGCGTGTAGCGACGATGTTGACCAACGGCAGAGGGATTAATTTATTCAGTTGCTCTTTTGTCAAAAGCGATTCATCCTGGCATCTCCTCGCTTCAAACCACTGCGGGCGTATTTTTTTTATCTCACTATGCAGTAAGTAAGCAATGGTGCGGTCGGCACAAACAATCATGGCTTTTTGCACCACCTTCGGTTTTTCAGCACAGAGCTTCTTGTAGTGTTGAACCATATCGGCAGCCAGTTTTCGCAGGCGTTCCGGATGCATCAGGATTTTGGTCATCTGGCTCATTGCATTCTTGCTCTTTTCGACCTGCTCTTCGGTTGAGCCTTCCTCTTCGCACTGGCGATAATACATTTCAATATCTTTCGCCTGCTGTTCGTTGAGCAATACCCTGGCCAAACGTGGTTCATAGGCAATGGGCACCGTAATACCATCTTCATATGATTGTTTCATGGTATAGGTATCCACAATTCCTCCAAAAACATGGATGGTCTCGTCTATTGGCGTTCCGGTAAAGCCAACGTAAGTTGCCATTGGAAAGGAGTCATGCAGGTATTTGGCAAAACCATATGAAGTTTGAACCCCTTTTTCATCCGATATGGTGAGTTTACTGCCCGTATTAATTTGCGAGCGGTGCGCCTCGTCAGAAATACAAATGATATTTGAACGGTTGGAAAGTAAGCCGGTTTCGGAACAAAATTTCTGGATGGTGGTTATAAAAACTCCGCCACTCTGACGGCTCCCCAACTCATTTTTCAAGTCCTGCCTGCTTTCAATAGCCCGAACGCTGTCTTCATTGAGGTATTTGGTTGAAGCACAGAACAGTTTGGAGGTTTGTGTTTCCAAATCCTCACGATCGGTTATGACTACAATGGTAGGATTGCCGAATGAATTGTTGTCGCGCAAAGTGAGTTGCCGGGATAAGAACAACATGGTATAGGTTTTCCCGCAACCGGTAGCACCAAAATAGGTTCCACCTTTACCATCGGCCTCACCTACATCTAAAGCCTTGACCAATGTTTCGGTTTTTAAATGGCGGCGAATGTTATCGAATAGCAGACGTGTGGCAAAAAACTGAGGGTAGCGGCAAACTATCTCCATTTCTTTCGACAACGAAGGGTCGGGATAATACACATAGTCGCGGATAATTTCGAGGAGCCTTTTGGCAGCCAAAGCGCCACGAACCAGTGTAATTATTTCGCCAATACCGGTTGAGGTAGGATCTTCGTTATTCACCTTCTTCCAGGCATAATAATACTCGTAAGGGGTGAAAATGGTACCGAGGCGGGCATTGGCACCATCGGAAATTACAGAAAGAAAACAGTACCGCAGCAAGATTGGGATATCGCGTGTGTAGCGGTAATGTATTTGCTTCCAGGCATCTTCAATGGTGGTTTCCTCCTTTATAGCACTTTTCAACTCGATAATCAGCATGGGAATGCCATTGATAAACAATAAAATATCGGGACGGCGCTCGGCGATGTTGACAACCGTAAACTGGTTTACACAGCGAAACTCATTGTTTTCGGGTTGCTCGAAATCAATGTATGTAATAAGCAGGTTCGGTAAATCGGCATTGTCGCGCGGCAAATAAAAACCAGAACAAATGAGGTTGAAGATGTTGCGGTTTGTTTGAAAAAGTGATGGTTCGTTTTCGTACTTCACGCTGGTGATGATGGTTTGCAGCTCCTTTTCGGTTAAATGCTCGTTTTTGTACCGGGCATTTATATAGGTGCGCAAATCATCTTCGAGCAATACATCCTGAGGGCGGCGGTGGATGGTTTCGCCGTTGGTGTAATCCCAGCCGTTCTGGGTTAAAAGCTCAATAAAGGCATCCTCAAACTCGGATTCGCTAAAGGTTTTCATATGCGGTTTGGGTTTCGGTTAGTTCGAAAGGCTTTGCCGGATGAACACCGGGCAACTTTCTTTCAGTATTTGGTTTAGTTCTTCGGCAATTCTCTGACGCTCGTATTGAGCATGGTATATATCGACTATGCTTTGTTGTATTTCCTTTGGCGGAATCGGTATCTCAATATCAAAGAAACGATTTACTTCAAGTCCGCCGCGTACACTGGAATCACTCAAAAACCATCCAAAACGGTCAGTTTCGATTCTCATAAACCAAATCATTATATACTCAGGAATAACTTATATTGACCCCAATTAAAAGTTAGCACGGTTTAAGCTTAAATTTACAGGTATGGTAAAGCAAAAGCGAAAGAGTGCAAAATTGAAAACACAGATGGTTCTTGATTTGTTACGAGGCAAGACCATCGAAGAGGTAAGCCGTGAATACCAAGTGACCATTGCCGACTTGACGGAATGGCGCACGGCTTTTCTCAAGGGGGGAGAATCGGGGTTGAAGAAACGTCCTGATGACAGCCGGTATGCTGAGTATGAACGGACAGTGGGCCGGTTGCAGATGGAAATTGAGCTTCTTAAAAAAAAAGAGAACTCACCGGGCTCAGGCCGCGGGAATTCGTTAAGAAGATGAAAGATCAGGTCAGTGAATCCGTAAAGTTGGTTTATCCCCTTCGGCTGGTTCTGAAGGTGGCGGGAATCACTTCTGCCGCCTGGTATCGGAAACCTAAGCACCGCAAGGAGAAAGACCGTCGTGGGCCAAGGGTCGTCATCACCGACCAGGCCTTGCTTGATGAAGTCCGGAAAGAAATCACACAGGGTCATTTCATTGACGAAGGCTACAAGAAGACATGGAAGCGGCTTAAACGCAGAGGGATCAAAGTATGCAAAGCAAGAGTCTACCGGGTCATGCGGGAAAACAACCTGCTCTCGGTCACCCGTCCAAAACCAGAAAGAAAGGTTAATGAGCATAAAGGTAACATCAAGACTGACCTGCCCAACAGGATGTGGGGGACCGACGGGAAAAGGTTCTTTACCAGGCAGGATGGGTGGTGCTGGTTTTTTGGTGTGGTAGATCATTTTAATGACGAGATCCTGGGCTGGCATGTCAATAAAAGCGGCAGCCGGTTTGATGCCCTGGAACCTGTAAGAATGTCTGTTCTGAAGGTATTTGGTTCGCTGGAGCAGCACGTATGCAACGGGATAGGCATCTTCCTGAGAACCGATCATGGCAGTCAGTACGACTCCCATGATTTTCAAAGGGAGCTTAAGTTCCTCGGACTGCAATACTCTCCGGCTTTTGTGAGGAGTCCGCAGTGTAACGGGATCATAGAACGTTTCCACAGGACTTTAGATGAACAGGCTCTGGATTTGTACGAATTTGAATCACTGGAGGAAGCCCGTCAGATTATCGGTCATTTTATCCAGGAGTACAACCGGCATTGGCTGATCCACCGGCTCGGCTTATGCTCCCCGCTGGAACACCGGGAGAAACACGAAAAAAAGAGAAAATATGCAGCATGACACCATCATCGGAGCGATCCATCAAAGGGCTCTTAAACGCTTTTTCATGGGCTGGATCAGGTTCTGTCAAGGGTGCCTGCGGGATGGTTATGTGCGGTGGAGAAGGCATTCACTTGCCCTTGACGGGTTCTGGACAGCCCTTACCTTTGCGTTTATGAGCTTTGATGGGGCACCACAGAAAATTGTTAATAACTTCCTTAAATAATGCTTACTTTATTAGGGTCAAAACAACTCAGGAATAACTTCAGCGTTTTTAACTTGAAATACTGAATAGGCAGGTGATACAACTATATCCTCGTCCCCAGAATGATATGCTATTGGTAGTTTTATATCACGACCAATATGCATAAAATTGGCAGCAAAGCCTTGCGGTGGTACAATTTTATATTTCGAAATATCAGTGCTTTTTAAATTTGCCACTGATGGCATGAATCTTTTTTCGATATTAATCCCTGAAACATTTTTTACCCGCAGGTCTTTATTGCGAATGTCAATGGCATGAAGTAGGTCACGAATTGGTGTCCTTGAATATTGCTTTTTAATATTATCCAAATACAAATCGTAGGTTAGTTTTAAATCATCGAGTCCAACGGTGTAGGCTGCCAGGTTTGCCTGAAGGGCTTTGTAGACATCAATGGTTTTTTGCTGAACTGGAAGGTCGGGCAGAAAAATTGGGACTTCGCACATTTCCTCCCAGTTAAAAAACTCCGTGGCACTGCCCCATGAGTTGTATCTCACATAACGGTCAAATTCGTCACGTAAAAAATAGATGTATAAATATTCTGGCAATAGAGTCAGCTTTGCGTTTTCACCAACGGAAAAGACTACATAGTCTTCCGTAAAAATGAAAGCTCTATTCGTATTGTTAAACCCAAGTCCGAGGCGTTCTCCATTTCTGGTTGTCCTCCGGTTAAATACAAATTCATTTGGCTCAACAATAGAAAACTTGTCAAATGCTCGATTGTCAACATTTGCTTTCGTTGGCCTTATTTCTTTGGTGTTTGATACTCCACGGACATCATCAATACCATAATGTAAGCTTGAATTTCTTCGGTTGATCTGTGTAATTAGTTCGCCTAACTTATATTTAGTCAATCCCATACCCCAAATTTTTAAAGGCGTTCAACAATTGGGTTTGACTGAGCTTTTCACGTTTCATCAGCTCTTTTAAATCGGCCTGAATGCGTTGCATTTCAGCTTCGTGGTCAATCTCCAAATCGTGGTCGATAAATTCGATATATTGGCTGGGCACGAGCGAGTATTTTTTCTTTTTGATTTCGTCGAGTTTTACAGCACGGTACAACTCTGGCTGCCCGTACTTTTCGGGGCGGTCAACTGCTTGAAAATCATTGTAAATCTTTTTAACCGCTAAGATCTGTTCATGTGTGAAATAGACGTAGCTTTTCTCATAAATGTTCTGGTTCCAGGTGCGGAGGTCAACAAACAGAATTTCGTGTTCGCGGCTCCGCAACTGACGGCCATTCCGTATGCCTGCCCGTTTGTTGTTGTTCAGAATCCAGAGGGTTACACTTATATCGGTTGAGTAAAACATTTCGCGCGGAAGTACGATAATGGCTTCCACTTTGTCGTTTTTAATGAGTTGTTTTCTTATTTTGATTTCTTCGGCATCAGCACCCAATGCTCCGTTTGCCAGCAGGAAACCAGCAATCCCATCGGTAACATCGAGTTTGGAAAGCATGTGTAAAATCCAGGCATAGTTAGCATTGCTTACCGGAGGCGTAGCATAGCCGCTCCATCGTACATCGGTGGTCAACTCATCCTCGCCGCGCCACTTTTTCAGATTAAAGGGGGGATTTGCCATTATAAAATCGACCTTCAAATCTTTGTGCTGATCGTTGGAGAAGGTGCTTACCGCTTCTTTTCCCAAATTGTGCGAAATACCTCTAATAGCAAGGTTCATTTTGGCCAGCCGATAAGTACTCGGGGTGCTTTCCTGCCCGTAAACGCTGATATTTGAGGTATTGCCTCCGTGGGCTTCCACAAATTTCATGGATTGTACAAACATGCCGCCCGAACCACAACAGGGGTCGTAAATTTTCCCCTGATAAGGTTCTAGCAGTTCGGCAATCAGTTCAACAATACATTTGGGCGTGTAAAATTCGCCTTTGTCTTTTCGCTCGTCAATGGAAAACTCCTGTAAGAAGTATTCGTAAACCCGGCCTATTAAGTCTTTTTCTTGAAAACGTTCGGAGGAGATTTTATTGATTTCGTCAATCAAAGATTTGAGCGTTTTGGTTTCGACGCGTAGCGAAGTAAAGAACTTTTGTGGCAAAGCTCCTGCCAGTTGTGGGTTCTGTGCTTCAATATCTGCCATGGCCGTATCGAGAATATGGGCAATGGTGGCATCGCCTGCCATCTCGACAATATATGACCAACGACAATGCTGTTGCAAATAAAACACATTCACTTTGCCATAAGCTGCCGGACTATCAGAAAGTGCTATGAGCATTTCTTCAGCGAAGTCCTCTTTTTTCAATTCTTCGATGATTTCATCTCTCCGGTTGAGAAATTTATCTCCGGCAAACTTCAGAAACGATAGAGAGAGCACCGCATTTCGGTTATCAGCTTTTTCAACTTTTCCGCGCAAAATATCGCGGCAATTCCAGAGTATCTGTTCGAGCGTCAGTTCTTTGGTTATATATTGCTTCTTAGCCATTATTGGGTTACTTAACAGTTCTAAAAATAATCATAATATATACTTATTGACAATTCAATTTTAAATACTGAACATAGTTTAGCCTGCAGCCAGCCTTCCAATCTCATTCCAGTAGAAAAATGCTTCAATATTGGTACGCTTTAGCCGGTTCAACCGGTTGGGTAAAGGTTCCGGAATAGTAGCATCGCGAAGGGATTCTATGTTATCAGGGTCGAAATGATTTACTTTTGCTATCCCTTTAGCCATTAGCGTTGACAAATAGGCTGCTTTTGAGGCATTCACAGTAGCGCTTTCAATCCTGTATTTTTCGCTGTGGATAAAACTCTGAATACGCCGGATACCATCCTGTAATAATTTGAAATTCTCGGCATCGGCCGTTCCCTGCATACAGATGCAAAGTGAAGTTTGAAAAATGTCGTCGAGTACCTGTTGGATATTCTCGGGATCGAGTCCACGGTAACCTAGTTCAACGGCAGCAAACTTGCGGAAGGTTTCGGAAACCACCGTCAAATCATTGGTGATGTCGAACAGCGAAGCAACATCAAACAGTTGCTTGATTATCTCCATGGAGCAGTTCTTTTCGCCTTTGAAATAGGGTATTCCGGTAGTATTAGGTGCGAATGCTGTGAGTTTATCGCCCAATAAATCGGCACTGCCCGGCACATTTACCAGAAATGGCTCTCCTTCGTTTTTTAGAAAACGGCTGACAATGGGCAGTTGCTCCACCTTACTGTAATGCACATCTTCGAACAAAACGTCAAGCAGAATATTGCCCACATCCGTGTTCGTATAATAACTTACCTGGTAAAAATACTTGGCGTGGCTTTTGGGTATATTTCGGGCGCTCTGACGTTCAACGAGCTGCACTTCTTCGAAGCCATATTCGTGCGCAAACTGATGTATATATAGTTCGATGTCGGTTCCAGGCGGACAAATAATGTCGATGTCAATCGATAGCCTCCGGGCGCTATTGAGATGTAACATCAGTGATGTACCTCCTTTGAAAACAAAGGGGCAACCCGAGCGAACCAACGATTCGAGCAATGAAAAGGCACGAATGGTTTTCTCAATTAGCGCGATGTCTTTAAAATTGTTTTCTGCAGCAACTTTATGCATCCATTCTATGCTGCGGCTATCGGGGTGTATCATAATGAATTCAGGTACAATTGTTCGACTTGCAGGCGTCGGCCACGACGGGTTGCGTATCGCAGGAGTTTGCTTTTACTGATGTTGTGGCGCTGTACAACATTCCGGTAGAAATATGAAATTTCTGCGCCCTGCAGGAAATCAAACTCCAGGTCTCCGGCCACATCTACCAAAATCTTCTCAATGGTAGGAGCACTAAATCCTTGTATGGTCTGTAACGGCGCTTCGGAAATTAATGGACGAACTATCACCGATTCGTTCCCCGAAATGTAACGGCTGAAATCATTCTGGCTTGGGCACAAAAAAACACGAACTAAGCTGTCACTGTTCAGTAAATCGAAAACTGCTTCGGTTACATCGCGGTCCACATCAACATAGGTGTAATTCAGGAATGGAATGTGATGCATGTAAGGAGCAATGGATTGGCTGCTCCACACACAATAATTGACAAACGGAAACTTTGCTCTGAGTCTCAGATTTAGTTGCATGAGTTCGTTTGAAAGAAACGGAATAAAAATATTTTTTGAAGCGCCGGACAAGCTGTAAACGCCACGTTCTAACCGAACCAAATGATTGGATTTTAAAAGCCGGTCCAGTTGTTCGGATAAGGAACTTAGTGAATCGTCTTTGACCTGACTTTTTAAATAGTCGGTCAATTCTTTCCGGGTAAAGCGTTTCCGGGTAATGGCAAAATTTAATATGTCCTTTGTTGTTATCATCTTTAATGTATACACACAAATATATCACATAACCGGCAATAAACAATCTATATTGCCTGAAATGTGATATTTAGTTGTCCGGCCAGGCTAAAAAAGTAATCTTAAGAGTTGGTTTCTGCCCTTTACAAACAAAAAAAAACCGCTGTATAAAATTCATATACAGCGGTTTTAATATTTTTAGCAAATGCTTTTCGCGGGCATTTACTTCACTTCTTCAAAATCCACGTCGGTCACTTCGCCGTCGGGTTTGGACTGGCTGTTGCCTTGTCCCTGCTGTGACTGGCCGCCGGTGAAATCGCCCTGCGGGCCGCCGGCATAGCCACCCTGGGGTCCTCCCTGGGCTCCGGAGGCGTTATACATCTCCTGCGAAGCCGCCTGGAACACATTGTTCAGCTCGGCCATGGCCGCATCAATGGCCCCCAGATCCTGGTTCTTATGCGCTTCCTTCAGCTTGGCCAGCGCCGCCTCTATGGGCTGCTTTTTGTCGGCAGGAATCTTATCGCCAAACTCCTTCAGCTGCTTCTCGGTCTGGAAAATCAGACTGTCGGCCTGGTTGATCTTCTCCACCCGCTCCTTGGCCTGACGGTCGGCTTCGGCATTGGCGGCCGCCTCGTCCTTCATCCTTTTGATCTCGGCATCGGAGAGCCCCGAGGAGGCTTCGATCCTGATCGACTGGGTCTTACCGGTCGCCTTGTCACGGGCCGTCACATGCAGAATCCCGTTGGCGTCGATGTCAAAGGTGACCTCAATCTGGGGAATACCCCGCGGCGCCGGCGGAATACCGTCGAGATGGAACCTGCCGATGGTTTTGTTGCCCGAAGCCATGGGCCGCTCTCCCTGCAGCACGTGAATCTCCACTGAAGGCTGGTTGTCGGAAGCCGTCGTGAAAGTCTCTGTTTTCTTGGTGGGAATCGTCGTATTGGATTCGATGAGCCGGGTCATTACCCCTCCCATCGTCTCAATCCCCAGCGAAAGAGGCGTCACATCAAGCAGGAGCACATCCTTCACCTCACCGGTCAGCACACCACCCTGGATGGCAGCGCCCACGGCCACCACCTCATCGGGGTTCACCCCCTTTGAAGGTTTCTTGCCGA
>Ga0116163_1001447_pt1 | contig 14659 bp, 14 predicted proteins | sample AD_UKC107_MetaG_FD_89889 | JGI IMG/M metagenome (GOLD analysis project Ga0116163, IMG submission 89889) | Active sludge microbial communities of municipal wastewater-treating anaerobic digesters from Hong Kong - AD_UKC107_MetaG | ecosystem: Engineered > Bioreactor > Anaerobic > Digestate...
AGTTCGATTCCGCCGAAAAGGCCCACCACACGCCCGGTGGACTCTTCCCAGGGGTAAGCGAAGTTATGCTTGTTCAACCGGCTGGTGGAATGCCACGCTTCATGAAGCACCACATAACATTGCCGCGCCCGGGGAGAGGCCAGCATCTCCTTTGTGATGGGACAGGCCTTCCCGCCGTGGGCTTCAGCATGATAGAAGTAGGAGTCATACCCTTGAGCCTTCAACTCTTCAAAACGCTTCAAAGCCTTCTCCTCATCATCATAGAACTCAAACGGGTGTTCGAAAAGAGAGGCCATGCTCTCCTTTTGACTGGCATAGACCCAGTTACAGGAAAAGTCTGTCTTGGCCATCTCTTCGAAGGATCCGTCAAAGAGAAGCCCTAACCTCTCCTCTCCGAATCTTTTGATGGTCTTGATGAAGGTGATTTTTTTGTTCATGGGGGGCTCCTTTTTTACCTTTTGATTTTACCTTTGTTTTGATCTGATGCAAGGGGTGAGGACTTGTTATAAAGCAATCAATGTCTTTTTCTTCTTGTCATTTCAAATATTTAGGATATGGTTGGGGCATGTCCACTCTTAAAAAAGACATTCAGAATGCGAGAACACTGATGCATGAACCCTCAGCTTATCCACGAGAGATTACACTTCAAATCCTCTTTTTCCTAGGTGCATTCGCCATTGGGTATAATCTGGCCGTTGCCTTTCACGAAACGGGCCATGTTATTATGTACCCTCTCGCCGGAGAAAAAATGACAGAATTCGTCCTGAACCCCTTCTCCTGGAGTTGGGCAGCAGGGAAAAATCTCAGTATCCCGGTTCTCTGGGGCGGTGTTACACTGGGGCTCTTTCTTGCACTCATCCCCCTAATACTTTCAATGTTTATCCGTATGCCGCTTTTCCGATTTCTAAGCAGGTTACTTGCTGCCTGCGCTTTTCTCATCAACGGCATCTACCTGGTCATGAGCGCCTTATTCGGATTCGGCGACGGAGGCGATCTGGTCTATACTGGAGCTTCTCCCATTTTTATCGTGGGGCTGGGCTCACTCTACATCCTGCTCTCTCTTGTTTGCTGGTCACATATTCAATACTATCTGGGCCTGGATCACAAGACTCCGTTCGGACAAAGGACTCTTGTCCTTTTCGGTGGGATCGCTCCCTATATGTCACTTATTTTTCTCAACAATCTCATTCACAACCCAACACAACTTTCCATGTGGGGAGGTCTCTCCATCGCCGGCCTTGTCATGTCTTTTCTGATTTCAATCTGTGGCCATTTAAGACGCCGTTTCTTCCCTCAACTCCGAAACACCCCAGACCTCTCTCATCATTATGCCCTGCCAGTCCTGATTTTCGCTCTTCTAATAATTCTGACAGAATTCATCATCTTCGGGATGCCAGATAATCCGTTTTGAGGATAATTTAAATGTACAGTAAAGAATATCCCCCTTTTCCTCATTTGATAGTAAAATGAGATCGTAGTTGTTCAAGAATATCATTCTGTCCTGGTGAAACGATTAATCCATATGAAATAATCTTTCCATTTTTATTTCTAAATTTGGGAAGTATGGTTTCAAGTAGAGAAAAACAATCGCTTCCTTCATTTTGTTTTTGAATCTGCTTTATCACTTCACATATAAGCCCATCAATTAAGTCGCTCATCTGAAGTAGATTACAATACTCCGTACTTGAAAAAGAAACATACTCTTGAAAACCTAACCCTCGCAAAGAGCCTGAAAAATACTTCTTATTTTCTTTACTCATCCCATTAACATATGCAGAACAATATTCTTCATCAAAGATATTTTTTTGATTGCCATCCGGCCAATCTAAATGAATTGAACTGCTTCTTTGTTTTAACTCTTTTGAACACAAACTTACACGTTGAAGCCAGTTTGAAAATGAATACTCTGTAATTTTTGCTTTATGTGATTTAAGGATATCTCTTTTTTTGCTATGAGATTCTATTATTGATATAATGATTTTATAATCAATTCCAATAGAATTATTAAAAATATTTTCACGCCATTCTTTTGATCTTTTTAATAAGTCATTATATAATTCTTGCTTTTTGTTATTTTCATAATATTTTTTCAAATCTTTGAAATTCCATTTTAATGGCCAATGTTCACATTTATATTTTCTTTTTATTTCATTTATCATATTACATAGCTTTAATTCATTTTCGCTATCAACTCCGATCCCTCCAAATACTAATACATCAGGAATCTTTGCTTTTCGGCCACTATAAAATTCTGAATTATCTGCGAACCACTTCATAGATATATTTCCCAATAAATGATTGACACTCAGCTGATTTGTTTAACCCCACTCTTCCTTCTAACTCTTGGTTATCAATTCAGCTTGATTCTACAAAGCCTCGGTTACTTGTCCCTGCATATTGATTAACCATATCTTCGTTTGCTCTTTCTTTTCCTTATACGTTCAAAAAATCTATCAACTAGATTATAGCCTATTTTCTTCGATTCAAAAAGCCATTATTTCATTCATATATCATCTTGAAGCTGATGATTTATGTTCTATAATAATGAAATGAAACTCACAAAAAATGCTCTGCTCTCTATACTATTTTTGACTTGTTCGACATCACTTCTTCATTCTTTTCCCCTTTTATTCAACGACTATGATCGTGTATTGGGATATGAGAGTGACGGTGACAAGATGATTCTTGTGAGGGTTATGAATGATTCTCCTCGTCAAGTGTCCGGAGTTATCGTCAGAGACGGGAAAAGGATAATAACGATCTCCCCTCCTCAAGGAAAAGGCCCAGGTGAGACCCTCCTTGATTTTCCTGATTTTCATTTCGATCCCTATCACAAGACAATCTGTCTCTTTGATAACAGACTCAGCAAAGTTATCCTGTGGGATTCGAACGGGCAATATATCGATGAATATAATCTCAATTTTCCTGCAAACGACATGCGCTCTTTTAAATACGGTTATGTTTTTACCTCCTCACAGATTCCGGGAAGAGACTTCATTGTGACTGATAGTCACTTCAAGATCCTGAAAAAAGCCGGCCATGACAATAAGGCTACTGGTATGAAAGGAATCGAGGCGAAACAGTTTTTCTGGGATGTTCTTGATGACTGGATTATCAAACTGCATCAGAAGGATTTTTTACTCACGTGTTTCAATATTTCCTCAGGAGCAGAAGTAAATATCCCATTGAACAAACTTTTAAAAGAGAATGACTATAAAATGAGTTTATATGAAGATCATGCTGAAGAGGGAATGAGAGCTCCCATTGTCTGGGCAAATATTGAAAGAGTCATTTCCCTAAAAAACATTAAAAAAGTCATCATAACATTACGCCCAAAAGGAAACAAAAGAGGGGCAATTATGATTGATATTCCTTCCTTTAAAGCTTCATTTGCGGATCTGGATGCGACTGATGTCAGCAATTTCATCCCTTATGATGGAGAGATCTATCACGTCACGGTTGATCATACGTATAAAATGATGAAGTTTTCACCCGAAGCTCATTTTCCTCAAAATAAACTTCAGTAGTTTAAAACATATGCTTGAGTGTAACTCCTGCGATATATCCGCTTTTAATCCCTTCTTCTGCATAAGATTCATCAATCCATGTCATCCCATATTCCAAAGCAAATTCACCTATCTTAATCCCTGCCTGAAACCCTATCCCTGATATTGTTTCCAGGTCGCCATCAATGACAAGTGAGCCCTTTTTAACCTCAAGTTTCGGACTCTTCCACGAGTAATTGGGACCAAAATAAAAGATGTCGTATAGGAAAAAATCTATTCCTGTTTCAGCTTGGAACCAAGATATTTCTACTGTGGATCCTTCAATATTATCTTGTCCGTCATAATAACCAACATTACAAAAGAATAAAGTTTGATCAACCCATAACCCCAAGCCAAGTTCTCCACCCCATAGTTCTTTAATCTTAATTTCCCCCGCATCAAACCATTTGTAACCGACTCCCAACATACCTCCGGCTTTAGGGACAGGCCACTCCTCTTGAGCTACCAGGACAGATGAACAAAAAGAAAAACAAAACAAAAGAAAAAGAAATCTTTTCATACCCACTCCCTTTTTCATAGATAAGATATTAAAAGGACCTTTTCTGGGTATAACATACTTATCGTTTAATTCAAGCGAAAACTTTGACTACTCTTACAACGGCAACCCATATCCCAATCTGTTGATAAAATCCTTCTGAAGATCCCAGACGAGTTTCCCATACTGTCCGTACCACATGAAATGGCCGGCGCCTTCGATGGGGTGAAACTCGCAGGGCTGGTTTGCTTCCTTCATCCTCTCCACAAAGGTCCGGGCAGTCTCAAAGGGAACATTATTGTCCTCAGTCCCATGGATCACTAAAATTGGGGGCATCTCTTTGAGAGGCAACTGATTGGGAGAGATCTCTTCCACAAGATCCTCAGATTCGCCCCGTCTTCTCAATGCGCGGTGGATCCAGTTCCCGTCGGTGAGGTCATAGACTCCTGAGATCAGCATGAGGGCATCGGGCCTGGCACTTAGGGAACGGTCATCGCTCTTTTCATTCCATCCGTCCACGAGAGTGGCAGCCAGGGCCAGATGAGCTCCGGCGCTTTTCCCCGTGACCAGGATCTTGTCCGGGTCGATATTATAGTCGCCTGCATGCTGCCTGACCCATCGGATAGCGGATTTCACGTCCTTGAGGGATTCAAAAGGAAGAGAGTTATGGCGGTCGGCGATCCTATATTCAATGGCAATTCCCACCCATCCGCGGCTAGCAAAGAATTCACATGTCGAAAAATCCCAATCCGGCTTTCCTTCTGACCAGCTTCCCCCGTGGACAAAGAGGGCCACAGGCCGCAAGGGGCTGTTCATCTCATCCCGAGGAGTAAAGATATGTATCTCCAGCTCATAGGGACCGGCCTCTTTATAGACCTTGATCACATGCCCCTGCCTCTTATCTTTTTCCTGGTCGAAAAAAGCCTGAAGCCTTTCTTTGTAAGAGTCCGTTTCAACCCTACTCATATAGTCATCCACGAGGTCGTCGATATTGTTGATCCCGTAGTTCTCAATATAATCCATGAGAGTATAAAACACTATATAATCATAGACATCAGTATTGGTGATATCCTTCTTGATATGATGGATGGTCCCCCTGAGCAGCTGATTATCCTGCCCGTCAAGTTTTCCGTCATACATATCACGGATACTCATTAAATTCCAAAGAGCCCTGATATAACGCAGGAAACTCTCGCTTTTCAAAAGAACCGGATTATTGAAGTCCTTCCGGTTTTGGTTCACACGCCTGGCTAAAGAGACTCTTTCTTCTGTGAGCTGTTCATGATAGAAGGCATAATCGATATAGATCTTCTCAAAATAATAGTGGATATCCGTCTTCTCGCTTGTCAGGAAGAGAGCATCCGCCTCAGGGTGTTTTTGAGAAAACTCACTCAAGAGATCCAGATATTTCTGCCGCCACGTCTCGATTTTTCTTTCGAACGCCTGTTCACTGAGGGAGTAGAGACTCTGGGGATCTCCGTACAACACACGGGTAAATTCCTCATTGAGGCGCTCCTGGCCCTGTTGGTACTCAGCATAGAGCCCCTCTTCCTGAGCAACCCCGGTAAGAAAAAACGTTACATAGACAACAAACAGAAGAAGTATTCTTATTTTCATTATAACCCTTTCAAAATTTAAAATTTAAGGAAGATTACCACTCTTCGTTTGCCTTGTCAAGGCAAGGTTAGAGAAGGGGTCTTCATCTAACACAGGGAATAACGCTATTTCAGGTAGATTTTATATTCATCCATACGGAACTCACTGTAGTCAAAGATATAGAGTTTGTTTTCCAGGAAATAGGGAATTCCTGTGATGTCTTCTCTATATTGATAACCTGCATAGTTCAGCTCTTTATCAAAAAACTCACAATAGAGGTGATGCTCTTTCGTATTATAAGGAACAGCGATCCATTCATCAAAGATGAAGGCTGGCCAGAGGACTGCGGCATTCTCCCCGATCTGAGCCATGTCGATGGGCTTGTCTTTTTTAACGGCTTTCCCTTCGATAGCGCCTGTATGAAGATTCACCTTGATGATTTCGCCCTGGTAGATCTTGACATAATAGGCATAATCGGGAGTCGCCAGGACCCAGCCCATATTCATGATCAGGTCTTCATCGGAGTCTCCTGATGAACAGATCTTGATGTTTTTAAGAGAAGCATTATACGTTTCGTTGAGCAGCTGAAGGCCCATGTACTGTTCTCCATCCTCTTCAAAGATAGAGTTGATCAGCAGCTTGTCGTCGATGAAATCGATTCCCATAAATGACGAAAAGCCCAGGTTGTCGGTTTCCAGATAATGAAGTCCCTTCTCTTCATCATAGGCATAGGCCATGACCCTCTTCAACTCAAAATCATAAAGGAGGATCCGGGAATCGTTTGTGCTCAAAGCACTCACAAACGAGTACTCGCCCGGCCCCTTCCCCTGATCCAGCTTGACAGAAGCGAGGACATTGAAATGCTTGTCCGTTAATGCCAGGATCCCTTTTTGAGAAAAGACAGCGAACTTATCTTCCTGAAAGGGTTTAAAAACAAAATTGGTCGGAGTAAAATACTCTCCCTCGATTTTGTAACTTGCCACACGCTCCAAACGGAGTTTGTCTAAAGAAGTCTTGCTGCCGCAGGAGACCAGTATAATCGGTATAATAAGAGTGACTAGTAATACTACAATTTTTCTCATTGAACCTCCTTTAATAAATATTACTAACCGCAGTATCAATTGTTGATGATACCTAGAAAAAACTTCTCATTATTAATATTTTTCATAACTTTGTAAATAAAAACAATTATTCCCAAACATAGTATCACAGCTGTAATAATAATATGAGGACTCATCAAATTAATTCTGGAAGCATTAAACATAATCAAAAAGGCAATGATTGGCAAAAGATTAATCAAAAAAGCATTGCCTCTGAAAAGTAAAGAATAGACAAAGGCGAAACTCAATAAAAATGTCAGAAGCATGAATATGAAACCTACATTCATTTCATTCACCCCAGGCAAAAGCATTATTTGGTATTTAATTTTGAAAATAATTCCCGCTATTAACAGAGCAAAAGCATATTGGACAAAACTTACAATATAAGTAATAAACCCATAGGATAACCATATCTCTCTGATGTGAACTGGACAAATTAAGTAAGAACAAATAGTCTTTTCATTGATCTCTTTTCGAATGACTTGGTTGACGAAAATATTATAGAGTACCATCATAAACGAGAAATGATATACGGTATACAAAGATGTTTTTAACTGATGAACTATAGCTTCCCCGGCAGAATTGCCAACGTATAGTAAAATGAAATTTATATTTACAGCAAAGAGGAGAAAAGTTCCAATAATCATCTTTTTATGGCTCTTGATTATTTTATACAATAATGCTGAAAACACATTTTTCATATTACGCCTCCAACTTTTCTTTTTCTGAAAAAATAATTGAGTAAATATCATACAGAGTAAGTTCTTTTTTCTCTATGACTTCTACGTGGTCTTTTACCTCATCAAGTAATAATCGGCTCTGTTTTCTGTCAGCGGCGTAGATTAGGTATAAACCGTTATTTTCCTTTTCAAAATACTGAGTAAACTTACTAACTTTTTTAATCTTACTTATATCCCCTCTTATACGAAACCTTTTCCCGTCGAACTGTTTCAATAACTCATCTCGGGTAGACTCACAGTATATCTGTCCATTTTTCAAGAAGATCATCCTGTCGGCAATTTCGCTGATAAAATGCAGATCATGAGATGTAATAAAAAAAGTCTTGTTGAGAGTCTTTAACTTCTGGATCAGTTGGATAATCTCTTTTTTTGAATCCACATCCAGGTTAGCAGTAGGCTCATCCATAATGATCAATTCGCTGTCATTCAATAAAGCTAATGCAATTTCAAATCTTTTTCTGTAACCGCTCGATAACGTAAAAAGCTTGTGATTTATCATCCCTTCCAAACCCACTTTGTTTACAGCTCTCATAACATTCTCTTTCTCGATGTTATATAATTTAGAATAGAAAACAAGGTTGTCATAAACTGATAATTTCTGCTCACCTGTTGGAAGAGATAAGAGACAACCGATTTTAGACCTAATATCTGTATTACTACCCCAGGGATGGTTTATTTGCCCACTATCCGGGTGGAGAAACCCCATTAGAATATTTATAGTCGTTGTCTTGCCTGCGCCGTTTGGCCCGATATAAGCCGTGATGTTTCCTTTTTCAATGGTAAAAGAAACATTATCAAGAGCTCTATTAGTCTTAAATGATTTTGAAATGTTCTTGTAAGTAATCATCTTACTCCTTTTCAAAAATATTTACTTCCGTGAATTCTTCGAAATCTTTATAGATTTTTTTTAAATTATTTTCTATTCCCCAATGGCATATCTTTTTATTCTCTTTCATCACAGCAATTGGACGTGTTGGGCAATTTACACAAAAAAAAGCATACCTGCAACTTTTACATTCATTGATTTTCGGTGATTTGAGGTTTTGGTAAAATTTCATTTTTGGAGAAGAGTAGATCTCTTCCAAGCTCTGAGTTTTGCAATCCCCGATTATGGTATCCTCATTTTCTTCAAGCATTGTGCAAGCTCGAATTTTACCGCTTGGAGATACTGTAATATTTTTATGTGCTAAACCACAATTTCCCATTAACTCCCTATCATCCATTTGCCCTTTTGAATACACCTGCATAATATTTGGGTATGTATTTTTAATAAGTGTTATTATATTAAATACATCTTTATTAGTATCATTCTTTTCCCAATCTCTTAACTTACTTTTCCCAAAAGGTAATGCTGGGCTAAATGAAAAATACCCTAATTTATTTTCCCAAACATATTTTGCAATGTTGATAATATCTTTCTTGTTTTCAGGGGTTAAAACAGAAGCAATTCTAATTAGAAATCCATTATCAGATAGTTTGTTAACATTATTTAGTACTTTTTGATAATACCCTTTTGTTGATGTCATTCTGTTAAACAAATCTTCATCTACAGCATCCAAACTTATATTCATTGCATGGATATAATCACTATAATATAGCATATTATTGAAAAATGTTTCGTCAAAACTTCCATTTGTTAAAATTGCAATCCGTTTGAAATCATTTTTAATCGATTCAAATATTGTCCAAAAATCATCCCGTAAGGTCGGTTCACCACCTGTTAATTCAATTGTATGCATCCCACTTTTGGCTAATCTCTTTAGCAATTGGATCCATTGTGCTGTTGATAATTCATCTTCATTAAGATGTGAGTTATAACAGTAAAAACAGTCGAAATTACATTTTTTCGTTAACTCTATTGATGCATGAATTGGAACAAAATACTGCGATGAACCTTTCATGGCTATAGGTTTATTAAAGGGTTTGTCTAACAAGTCAATCCATTCATTCTGGTATAAAAATAAAAGAAATTTTTTGAGTGACCCTTTATCTCTTTCCCATTCTTTTGAAAAGTTTTCTGTTACGACATCAATGAAACGTTTCTCCCCGTTACACTCTTTAAAAAAGGTTATGCTTTCCTTGTTGAAAAAGTTAATCACATCGCTTTCACTGTTTATCAGAATGCAATATTCAGGAGTAATATGCATCTGAACATTTTCCTTTAACACAATAAACTTACTGATATCCATAATCTTTCCCAATAAGTGAATGCGAAGAATATCCCTTACGGGATACTCTTCGCATACTGGTTACTTTTGCTCTTCCACTGCATCAAATAAAGTTGCAACACCATCTATCCCTACTAATCCTAACGTCGCAGCGGGACTTGGCCCACAGAACGTGCAAAAAGCACAACCCGAACAAATAGCACATATTTGTCCTGACGTCACTCCCATAATGACTTGCGGCATAAATTCACCTCCTTTCTTCACTCAGCGCGCTAAGATATAGTGTTCAATTTCTATGGTATTGATAGAAAACCGCCTGTCAATCAGGCAATCCCCCTAAAATAAACAAAAAAAGTCTTTGAAACACACTTCTATTGCCACTTGTCTCATACAGGGATGTTTGTATGACACCTTCCCGGAAAAGAAAGGGTCTCATCAACCTGATTAAAGGAGGAATAATGACCCATCTCTACGCTTATTGCGGATTGGATTGCAGTGACTGTCCCGCCTATAAAGCGACACAATCGAAGGATAAAAAAGAGCTGAAATCTTTGCTTGAAGAGTGGAACAGCCCTGACTGCCCTTTGACAGTGGAAAACCTGGCCTGTGATGGGTGCAGTGCAGATTCAAAAAGACACTTTAAGTTCTGCGGGGAATGTCCCATCAGGCAATGCGCCCACCCCAAAGGCTATGCGACATGCGCCAACTGCTCCGATTTCCCCTGCTCTCTTCTGGAAAAACACTTCGAGTGGTCTCCTGAAAGTAAAGCGACTTTGGAGAGACTGCGAAACAAAAAAAGAAACTGATTATTGACTTATAATATCCCGTACCAAGGACCGGTATTGAGATCACTCATGAAAAGTTTTTTGTCTTCTTCCTTTTTGATCACATTTCCGGCTTTGAGAGCTTTTTCAAAATAATCTTTGGCTTCCTCTATATTGCCGGAAGCAGCATGGGCCCGAGCCAAGGATTCATACGCATAGGCCAGGTCGAAATCAAGAAAACTATTCTTTTCTGTGTACATCAAGCAACGCTCCGCATGATAGAGAGCCGATTTACCCCGACCCAGGACAGCATAGACATGAGAACACATCCACTCACCGCGCTGAAGGTTCAGTTCTGTCCCGATCAGGCTCCAGTGGTAAAGCGATGCATGAGCTGCATTGATCATCTCATTCACTTCATCTTCGCTTCTTTCGGTTTTCCCGAGAAGTCCCCAGACAATGTTATTCAATTCAATAGCAAATATTTTATGACATTCGTTCTTTGAATATTTTTCTACGGACATACTCCCTCCTTTTTCTTTCTCTATAATACTTCAGAATGTAAAAACAAGCCTCCCGAAAATAAAAACCTTTGAACAGAACTCCCTTTCAGGCTTGAGACGTTCAAAACACATGCTTTTATTTAAGCAGCACCATCTTCTTGATCTCCCGTTTGCCGTTGATCTCCGCCACAAGATAGTAGATCCCGTTGGGGACCGGCTGAAGGTTTCGGCCGCGTCCGTCCCAGATGACCGTATAGACTCCATATCCTTGTGTCCGGTCCATGAGAGTCCGGATCTCCTGGCCCCGGGCATTTAAAACACGCAGGATGACACGGCTCTCCTCCGTCAACTCATACTCGATGCTTGTGGAATTGTTAAAGGGGTTGGGATAATTGTTCACGATCCGGTTCTCTTCGATAGGCCGCTCATTCAGGTCGATGCTGATTCCCATATTTTTCTGTTGGCTGATATTGGTAGGGGTCCCGGTATAGAAAAACTCTTTGGGAGGGTCTGTCCCGTAATAGATGAGAGAAAGACTGTTGACCGCAGCATCGCCCTGGGCCTGAAGAAAGACCGTTCCCCGGTTGTCGGTTAAATAGGGCACAAAAGAGGAGACGTCCAGGGCCACTTCCATGGTCGTGCTCTTCCCTTCTCCCTGCATGGGGTACTCTCCCCCTGTCCTGTTGAAGACAAAGGGGATGCGCTGTGTCACGTCGGGGGCTGAAGCATTAAACTGTGTTGCATATCCTGTGACCATATCCACGGTATTTCTCCGTTCGCTTGTCACGACAACTCTCATCACCAGGAGAGGATCCCGGGGCTCTGTCTCCATACTCTCGAAATAGTACGTGGCATCAGGGTCGAAAGCATCATACATGACCCAGACCATCCCTGCGTTTCCCCAGGTTGTCCCGTGGCTGTTTACCACAAGAAAAGCTCCCGTACTCCCGCCCACTGTGATCTCATCGGAATATCCCGCAATGGTTAGAGCATGGTCTTCTCCTGCCGGACAATTGGTCACTACCTTCTGACCGGCAAAAGGGCCGTCGGGAATAACGGAACTTGTATCCCAGGGCCAGGCAGCAGCCATGGTAATGAGCCCTCCGTTCGTCCCCGTACCACTACCCTTGTCGTAAAGCCAGGCTTTCATGGCAGCGAGATCACTGATATCAAAAGTAACGATACTGTCCTCTTTCACCCCGCACTCCAGAGCATGGAAGTATTCGGAGTAACCGCTGAGCCAGTTGGTATAAAAGGTTCCGTTGGCCCAGTCAAAATCACTTTCCCGGGCAACCCCCATGTATTGGGCGATCTGATAACCCCATTCTGGCCAGGAGCCCTGGTTGACTCCGTTATTGACAAAGTTCCATGTGAAGATATAGGCAGAGAGATTTTCGTCACTTCCGTTATAGGGCCGGTTCAGTGTCTGGTTTCGCTCGAAGGTATAGTGATAGCCGATGGCGCTTGCCTGGCCGCAGCTGCCACCCCACTGGACAAAGACAGGCCTGAAGTAAGGAGAGGCTGTCTGCAAGACAGTCAAAGGAAGGTCTGCACGGGGGACGACAGGAGAAAAACGGGGAAGAGTACGGTAAAAGGTTTCATCTTCCGAAGATCTTTGCGGCAGGCCTCCGGCGATCCAGGGAGTCCCTTGCGGATCAGGATTGCTGTTAAACAGTCCGTGCCATTCGCCGTTCTCATCATAGATCTTCGTCCCTTTCCAGTCTCCGTGTTCATTATAAAGTGCTTCCCCTGCACCCAGGACATAAACCGGGAACAATGCTATGATCAATACAAGTGCAAAAACCCGGACAAAACACTTCTTATGAAAAAACCTGCCCATCCTCTCCTCCTTAAAGTGATGATTAATAAATTCCCTTTTATCATATCACAAGGACAAGGGAAGACAAGGCAAAGAGGGAAAAGAGACAGGGTAGAACCCCTGCCTCTTTTTCAAGACTCAGATCTGCGGATTATTGGGCGATCATTCCGCCGTCGGCGACAAATTCGGATCCCGTACAATAGGTTGATTCGTCTGAAGCAAGATAAACACAGAGAGAACTTATCTCTTCCGGTTCACCGAGTTTCTGGAGAGGGATCATCTTGGACATTTGTTCGATGGTCTCTTTGATCTCATCATTCATGGTCATGGGAGTCTTGATGATCCCCGGATGGATTGAGTTCACACGGATCCCTTCTGGGCCCAGTTCGACAGCTGCTGATTTCGTCATCCCGCGGACAGCAAATTTTGAGGCATTGTATGCCATGGTGTAGGCTTGTCCCACCATCCCTGAGATAGAGGAGATATTAATGATGGAGGGGTTTTTCCCTTTTCTGAGGGATGGAAGAGAGAGCCGCATCCCCAGGTAGACACCAAACTGGTTCACCTTATAGACTTTTTCAAAATCCTCCGGAGTAAGTTCATCCAGTGGTTTCTGAATAACGATCCCGGCATTGTTCACCAAGACACTCAATGGCCCGAAGGCTTCTTCAGCAAGTTCAATCACTGCCCGCCACTCCTTTTCCTGAGTCACATCATGGCGGATAAAAAGTGTGTTCTTTCCCAATTCGGCAGCTAGTGCATTCCCCTCTTCTTCCAGGATATCCGTAAAGACCACCCGGGCCCCTTCTTTGACAAAGTCACGCACAATGGCAGCTCCTATTCCCCGGGCTCCTCCTGTCACAAGAGCCACTTTTCCATTCAAACGTCCCATAATCACCTCCAGTTTAAAATATCACTAACTAACTTACATTTATAATAGCGCTTTTCCTTGCGATTGTCAAGGGGAGCCGGGTAAGATAAGGAAGCCCACCGTTTGATTTCATTATCTCGTGTAATGCGAAAAAAATGAAGTCTACTCAGTGTCAGACTGGTTATCAGTTTACACTTCCCCTCTCTTCAAATCGTGATAGTATGAATAATCCTTTCTTTTTACTGGAGGCTCTATGGAAGAGACAATAGCCCTTGTATCTGATATTCACGGAAACAGATGGGCCCTGGAAGCTGTCCTGGCTGACATCCGTGAGAGAAAGATCACAACAATCCTGAACCTCGGTGATTCTTTGTACGGCCCCCTGGATCCCATGGGAACGTACACCCTTATACGGGAGAATGGATTCATCAACCTTTCGGGAAATGAAGACCGCCTCCTTGCAGTGTATGGCCGCTCCCGGGAAAATCACAAGACTATGGACTATGTTCTCTCTCATATCACCCCTGAAGTCCTTTCATGGCTGGAAGCTCTCCCTTTTGATTATGAGCACAACAAAGAGGTCTACTGCTGTCATGGGACTCCTGCCTTTGATACCGAATATCTCCTCGAAGATGTCCGTTCCGGCCAACCTGTTTTGAAAGAGAATACTGCGATCCATGATCAGCTGCAAAGGGTCACTATTCCCGTCATCTGCTGTGGCCACAGCCATCTTTCACATGTGATCCAGACAGAGAAATACCTGATCATCAATCCCGGAAGCGTGGGATGTCCCGCCTACGATGATGACATCCCTGTTTATCATCGTATGGAGACCGGAACACCCCGTGCCCGTTATGCCGTTAATAAAATGGGTCAATCAGGAGTCACGACAGCCCACATCTCTGTTGAATATGATACTGAAAAAGCTGCAAGAACAGCAGAAAAGAACGGGCATGACAATTGGGGCTTCTGGCTTCGCACCGGTAGGGCTATATTTCAGAGATGACAGATATCCATCAACAGGTGAATAATATTAAGTTAATCATTTATCTTTTAC
>Ga0116163_1001448_pt1 | contig 14656 bp, 15 predicted proteins | sample AD_UKC107_MetaG_FD_89889 | JGI IMG/M metagenome (GOLD analysis project Ga0116163, IMG submission 89889) | Active sludge microbial communities of municipal wastewater-treating anaerobic digesters from Hong Kong - AD_UKC107_MetaG | ecosystem: Engineered > Bioreactor > Anaerobic > Digestate...
ACCGTGGCCTGCTTCTCGACCACTTTGGTGCTGCTTGAGATCTTCAAGAACAGCTCTTTCAACTGCTCCGTCTTATCGCTCATCTGAGTACACACCCCTCGATAACTCCCTTGTTTATACTATAAAGAGGTTTCCCATAATATTGGATCAGGAACATTAGAAAATATATAGTTATAATGTCCTTTGTGAAATTCGAGATGCTCCGGACTATCGAACCGGATTTGACGCCAAAGCTCAGAACCTTCTTCTCGGCCTCCTCTTGGACCTGTTCTCGGGATTCATCTCCCGCGCCACGCTGGCGGCGACGAACCTCTCCACCCTCTCCTCCCTTGCCTTCCTCTCCTGGACCATCCTCTTGACGATGAGGTAGTTGGCGATGAAGAATGCCGGCAGCATCAGGAGGCATATGGCGGCGATCTGCCATATCTCCAGGTGGTATGAGGCGTCCATGGGATATAAATTGACCCGCTAGTATAAAAATTCACCGGAACTTGGAGAGGAGCCTGGTGTAGAAGTCTCGCTCGGCGCCTCCGGTGGTTCGGGCCAGCCTCTCGATTATCAGCTCCGGAGTGCTCCTGGCCAGATGATGATAGAGGGGGCTTCTATCGACGATGAGCCGGCCAGCCTCATCGAGTCCCCGAGCCTCGATGCCGTCGATCCTGACGGGGGTCTCAGAGAATCTGGCCACATCCTCCGCCAGATGGCTGACGAAGATGGCGACGGACCCCCCTCGAGAGAGCTCATCCAGAAGGGAGGCTATGATCCTGGCCGAGGCTCCCGGCTCGGTCATGGCCTCCAGCTCGTCCGCCAGGACGAGCTTCCTATCCTCTCCGGAGAGGAGGGAGAACTTTCGGATCGTCGCCTCGAAGGCCCCGGCCCCCAGGGTGCCCCGGCTTTTGCCGAAGTAGTAGAGGCCGTCGAAGAGGGAGAGGCGGCAGGCGGCCGCTGGAACCGGAAGCCCCATCTGGGCCAGGATCACCATGGTGGCCACAAGCTCCAGGAGGGTCGTCTTCCCGCCGGAGTTGACCCCGCTGAGGATCGCAATCCTCTCCACCGGCTCGGCGAGCCCCGAAGGCCCAACCGAGTAGCTGACCGGCTGGGGATGGTCCAGGAAGAGGTTTCTTCCCTCCAAAAAGCCCATGCAGGGGTCGTCGACGAAGGTGGGCATAGTCAATCCCATCCGCTGGGAGAAGGCGGCCAGGGAGAAGCCCACGTCGAACTCCAGAAGACGTCTCTGCAGGCTCTCCACCAGGTCCCATCTTCCTGCGAGGTCTTCGGCACGATCTCGGCGAAACTTCAGCCTCTTAGCCTCCGCCTTCTTCCGGAGCTCCCGGATTAAACGGACCAGAGCTTCCCGGTCTTCTTCCAGGGGGTAGCGGACCTCCGGGGAGATGATCTCCTCGAGACGTGCCCCCTCGGACCCCTTCAGCTCCAGGCCGGCGGTGGCCCGATCCCTCGCCGCCTTCAGCACCTCGGTGAAGGTCTCCCCCATCCGGGATTTGAAGACGTCCCGGAGGTCTCCTCCCCTTCCCAGGGCGAGTAGGAGGTCGTCTCCGGCGAAGGTCACCGAACAGCTCTCCATCCTCCGCTTCAATTCGGCGTTGGCCCAGGCCACCGCCTCGCCCACCCGCCCCTCAAGCTCCGCCATCAGCCGGTCGAGGCGCAGGACCTCGGGATCGTCGGAAGCTCTGAGCTTCTCAAGGCCGCTGAGCAGCTCTTCGAGCCCCTCGAAGGAGGCGACTTGGGCAACCTTCAGGATCCCGGCCGCTCCCAGGATGGCATCGATGGTGGCCTCGTTCTCCTGGTAAAGATGAAGCAGAAGCTCCGGGACCAGGTACCAGTCCTCTTCGCTCTCCGCCTCCTCCACCTCCTCCAGGGAGAGGCTGTCCAGTTTTCTGGAGATGAGGGTCACAAGATCGTACCCCTGAGCCAGATCTCTGAGATCCCTCAGGCTCTCGACGAGATGGAGATCGACGAACCTGTCCATCCCCCTCTCCTTCAGGGCCCGAAAGGCGGATGCCGAATCGACCGCCACCGCCCGGTTCCTGATCCTTGGACCTCCGCCCTTTCGCAGCGGCCTGATCCTGGAGAGATGGAGGGCGAGGTCGGTGTCGATCAGATTTGAGGCGGAGCTGATGGCCGATTCCGCAAATCTCCTGTTCTCCTCGATCAGCTCCCGGCAGGAACAGGGGAAGAGGCAGGACAGCTTCTGCCTGGCATATTCGGTATGGGCCGACCTGGACAGGAGCTCCATCAGAGACTGGTAGATCCGGACCGCCTCGTCGGTGGCCAGAAAGTCGGCGGGAGAGACGCCCCAGTTCGCGCCTATGGCCCGCTGGACCAGGGCCGTAGCCTGCCGCTCGCTCATCCCCCTCATCTTCAGAAGGCCCGCCACATCCCCCTTCAGCAACGCCTCCAGGGCGGCGTCCTCATCCCCGTAGTGGGCGAGCAGCCTTTCGTTCAGCTTCGCCCCTACCCCCGGAACGTCTTTGAGCTTCAAACTCTCTTTCAGTCGACAGAATACAATATAGCCGTTTCCCCGCCGGAAAACTTGATATCTGCCGGGATCGGTTCTTTTCATCGTGCTGCTTCACGAGATCTTGAAGATCGACTGCGGTGAGGAGATCTTCCTGGCCGAAGAGTCCCTGGCCGATCTGATCGACCTGCCGGTAACCTCGGAGATCCTAGGGTCTGAGCCGGAGGTCAAAGAGTCCATCGAAGTTCTGGAGGATGCCGATGAGGGGGGCAGATCCCGGCTGGGGATGGCTCTGAAGCTCTCTCTTCCCGGAGAGGTCTGGCTCCTCTTGACCGATCGCTACTCCCGATCAAGCCCCCTGGAAGCTCTTCCAAGAAGACCCAGATCCAAGACCGTCCTGGCGGAGGAGAGGAGCTTTTTCGAGGGGCTGGTGGAGTGGCTGGCCGTCTCCCTAAAAGAAGAGCTCTTCTGCGAGAGCTGCCCTGTGGCGAGCCCGCCCCTCTTCGTCCCCGAGAGGACGGCCTCTCTGGAGAGGTTCCTTTTGCCCCTCCTCCCCTCCGGAGGCGAGGTGCTGGAGATTTGCTGCGGGAGCGGGATGGCCACCCAGGCCCTGAGGAGGCTCGGGGTTCGTCCCTGGACCTGCGAGATCGACAGCTGTGAGATATGCAACGGGTTGAAGTACGGTCACCTCGAACCTGAGAGGGCGATGGTCCTGGATGCCCGGCTCCTGGACCGGTTCTTTGCTCCCCGGCACTTCGAGGCGGTGGTGGGGTTCATGGTGGGGCTGATCGACGAGGTCAACTGGCCCCTGTGGAGGGAGATCCTGGTCAGGTCATCGGAGTTCGCGAAGGAGATGGTGATCTACACCACCTACACCCAAAGGGAGGCCCGGATGGTGGCCGCCGCCCTGGAGCCCTGGGGCTGGGATGCAGAGGTGGTGGCCAACCCCGACCACCTGGGGATCTACGATCAGTGGGCCTGCTTAGGCCGAAGGTCGGGCTGACGAAAGGTTAATACCGCCGCAGATCGAATTGAAGAAAGGGTGATGCTTGTGCCTAAGTTCAAGAAAAGGGATGTAGAGAGGAAGGGCGACAAGAAGACTGAGAACCTGGAGAAGAAGCTGATCGAGGAGAACCTCGAGGATCTTGTGGGCACAGGCGGTGAGGAAGAAGAGTGACCGATCATAAGGTTAAAATCCGTGCTGATGGCCGCGTATCTGAGAGGGTCATCTCCTTGGAGAGGGGCGTCACTTATGATGAGCTCCTCTCGCTTCTGGGATTAAAACCCGAGACGGTGGTGGCGCTCTGGGAGGGGCTCCCCGTTCCCACCGACGATGTGGTGGAACCCGGCGACCTGGAGATCGTCCGGATCGTCTCCTGCGGATGAAGGATCTCCTCAGACGTTGGCGAGCTTTCCGCTCAAATCCTTCAGCCGACCTATATTTTCCATCATCCTCGCCGACTCGTTCCTCTTCTCTTCCTCGAAATGGCTTATTATCTCCTCCAGGGTTACGGCCAGCCGGTAGACCTTCATGGGCCTCCCCTTTCCGTCCTTCTTCACCTCTCTCTCCTCGACCCAGCCGTTCTCCCGCAGGGATCTCATGGCGATGCTGACCTCCGGCTGCCGGAGGTTCGAACCGATCTCGATCTCCCGGGAGGTGGCCTCCCCTACGTTGGCGAGATAAGTTATCATGCTGGCTACGTTTCGGGGGATGCCGAGGTCTCGCAGAACCTCCACAAACTCCCGGTCGCCGTCATCCAGAACTTTAACTGAAAATTGTCTCATAATATCACATCTATTTTTCTGGTTACAAATTCATTCTCATATAAATAGCTTATTTTTGTTTATTCAAAAAGATTATCGGATCGGCCGTCGGAGACCGCATATGTCGATCCCGACCGCACAGCTCTTCCCATGGTCACCAGGTCCTCCAGAACGCCGGCCATCTCCTCGAATTTCACCTCGATCTCAAATCTCCTCTTCAAATCTGCGATGATCTGATCCGCTGACATTGGGCGATCTTCTCCGGAGAGGACCCGTTCGGCGAAGCCCACCAGGTCTTCATGGACCGCCCAGGGGTAGATGATCCACCTCCAAACAACGATCTTCTCGGCGTAGTAGTCCGGGAGAAAAGCCGAGCTCGTCTTGTGCTGGAGGACCGCCGTCCTGATCTCCGCGGGCCCCATGCTCTCCACGTATCCGACCGCGGTGGAAAGGGTGTCCCCGGTGTCGGTGACGTCGTCGACGATCAGAACCCTCTGGCCGGTTACGTCCACGGCCAGGGGGAAGCGGACCATTGCCTGATCTCTCCTCCGGGCAGCTATCCCCCAGTGCTCCACCTTCATGCTGGTGAGGAGGTCGAAGACGAGAAAGTCGCAGACGACCCGGGCCGGGACGTAGCCGCCGCGACCTATGGCCACCACCAGCTCGGGGCACCAGCCGGAGGACTTGATCGAGCGGGATAGCGCTCTGGCGAGATCGTAAAACTGGTTCCAGGTCACAAGATCGCAAGGAAAGGATTCCTGGTTCATCGACATTATCATCGACGTTCGAATTTAAATAATTTCAGCTGGCGACCGTCGCCGACAGGTCCGACCAGCCGGGATGGTCGATGGTGACGAGAAGCTAAATATACCATATTCTGCATCGCCTGGACTTATGGCAACGAAGCTGGACCCCTGGGGCGCGGTCTCGATAGACGACTACTCGAAGCTCTTCGAAGAGTTCGGAATATCGAGCTTCGAGGATATTCTGCCCCAGATCGAAGATCCCCATCCATATATGAAGAGGCACATAATTTTCGGCCATCGTGATTATCAGAAGGTAGTCCAGGCCATGAACCATAAGCGGCCCTTCGCGGTGATGAGCGGGTTCATGCCCAGCGGACGGGTCCATCTGGGCGGAAAGATGGTCATGGAGGAGATCATCTGGCACCAGAAGCACGGGGGGGACGCCTTCGTCGCCATCGCCGACATGGAGGCCCACTCGGTCCGGGGGATCAGCTGGCAGAGATGCAGGGAGATGGGGATCGAGGAGTACGTGCTGAGCATCATCGCCCTGGGGCTTGAGCCGTCGGCGACCATATACTTCCAGTCCGAAAGCCATGCCGTCCGGGACCTGGCCTTCGAGCTCGCGGCCGCGGCGAGGTTCTCGGAGCTGGCCGCCATCTACGGGTTCTCCGGAGAGACGAACGTCGCCCACATGGTCTCGGTGATGGTCCAGAGCGCCGACATCCTCCACCCCCAGCTCCCCGAGAACGGGGGGCCGAAGCCGGTGGTCATACCCGTGGGATCGGATCAGGACGCCCACATCAGGCTGACCCGCGACCTGGCCGGGAGGATGAGAAAATTCCTGGTGGAGGAGAGGGAGGGGTACGTCAGCCTCCGGGGGAAGGCCGCGAGCCCCGAACTCATCGACTCCGCCGCAGCCCGCCTGGGAGAGATGGGGTTCGGCAAGGTCAAGAAGTACGAGGAGCACATCGACGTCTTCGACGCCAGGGCCACGGATGCGGGAAGGATCGAGGAGGCGATGAGGGAGCTGGAGGTGGAGGCGGGAGGATACGGCTTCGTCCCGCCGGCGTCCCTCTACCATCGGTTCATGACCGGCCTCACCGGCGGCAAGATGTCCTCCTCCAGGCCCGAGAGCCACATCGCCCTCACCGAGGACCCCGAGGAGGCGGCAAAGAAGGTGATGAGGGCGGTCACCGGGGGTAGGCAGTCCCTGGCCGAGCAGAAGAAGCTGGGGGGCGAGCCGGACAGGTGCACCGTCTACGAGCTGATGTTATTTCACTTATCCGGGGACGAATCCGAGCTCTCGGAGGTCTTCGAGGAGTGCAAGAGCGGCAAAAGGACCTGCGGCACCTGCAAGAAGGAGGCGGCGGAGAGGATCAGGGCCTTCTTGATCGAGCACCAGCGGGAGAGGGAGATCGCCCGGGAGAGGCTTGGTGAGTACGGGCTATGACGGGGCGACGAATTAGTCCCCATCTTTTTTCATCAGCAAAATAATCATATCGGCTGGACAAAGTTCCGAGAATTTTTACATATCGTGCAGTTTTTACTTACTCCGTTTTAAATGGATATTTTCTTATCTCACCCAGATAACATAGGGAAAAAGATTATATTTTAGGAAAGACGATATGTTGAATTAATTTGGTAAAATCCGATCTCGAAATGTCGGATTCAGCAGAGTCATAATGCAGCAATCTGTTGTTCCAGATTGATATTTTGAGGGCGAGAGAAAAACGGAGATGGTGAGATATGAAGAGGGTCAAACTCGAAGATAGAGGCAAGAGAATACGCCATTTCTTGTCGATGATGCTCTTGGTATTGATGGCTTTGACATTGATAGGGGCTGCGAATGACAGCGCAATTCTAGGACAGATTAACACAAATCTATCGAACGTCAACGAAACTGTCAATTACATCAATGGGACCGCCTCCCCGCCCATAATTCGATGGAATGACGTGGGCAAAGAGATCATTCTATTGTTGATCATTGCATTAGCCGGCTATCTTATAGTTGGTGCGGTTCTTCCCAAGACCGTTGTCTCGAAACCTGCATCATTGATGGATGCAAAATGCGAAGAAGTTGGAAGGGTCGTCATAATAGCCTTGGTCTTTCTGGTGTTGATACTGGCGGCGATCCTCATTAGAGATTCTATTATTTCTGGAGGAGGTAAGCCGACTGTGGGCAGCATCTGGGCTGCCATCATCATCCTGGCCATTGTCTTCTTGCTTCTGATTTATCTGGGATTTGCCGTGGATGGAACGCTGGACCAAGGAGAGATGAGGAGGGCCATAGCAGGCACCTTTGTTTTGGGATTTACGATGTTGATATTCTTCCTGTCCATGTACAAGATCGAAAATCCCACGGTTGTGACCGCATACCTTCAGATGGTTGGGGTCATCGTCGGGTTCTACTTCGGCGCCAAGACTGCCCTAGAGATGCCCGGCCCATCGGGCAAATCGCCCGTGGATGAGGCGTTGGATTATGCTGATGAGGCCATGAATGATGCGGAAAGTGCGCTAAATCTCCTTGATTCAGCGAAGGAAATGAAGAAGACGGGAGGGAACGTTGATTCAATCTTAGCTGAGGCAGAAAAGCTTGTAAAGAGCGCCGAAAAGGCCGCCCAAAAAGCATTGGAATCTGCCAAGAAGGCAGAATGGTCAGAACGTGCCAAGAAGGCAGCTGATGATGCGAATAAGGCTGCGAAAGAGGCAAGAGAGAAATACGACAACAAAGAGCCTTAGGACTCATGATTGGAGAATGAGCGATCTGAAAGAGAGCGTCGGGAGAAGACTCCCTCTTTCCGGCCCATCTTGGACGAGGACAAAGATCTGATCGTGAAGCGGTCCAATTGAGACCCAGCCTCGATTGAAAGACGAACTCGACCAAGATGGAGGCCCAAGTCCCCAGGCAGCATGTGAGCATCCGTCATGAAGTCCACCAGACTGCGGGCTACGATATCGGGATTATCGAGAGCCCGCATAACCAGAAAGGTTGAGATGATCATTGCGATGCCAGCGGTGGCGCGTCGGGCCACCTGCATCGCAATCTTGATTATCTTCGTCCTCATCCTCCTCACGGGATTGATGGTCGAGGCCCTCATCACGCCCGGACTATATAGGACATCGTTTGCAATCGCCATCATGACACTCCTCGTGCTGATCTCCACCGGCTTTCGCGGCACCGATAGGACTGGATCATGGGTATTCTGGTCCAGCGTCGCCTTTATCCTCACCTGGATCACCATCTCATGGCCTGTCACCAACGATGTGACTGATAAGGGATCAGTCGTGGCTTACATCATCTTCCTGATCTTCTGCATGGCCTACTTCGACTTTGAGATCGAGGTGTACGAAAGAACAAGGAAAAAACAGAAGTGATGAGAAATCTGGAGGAATTCGAGAACAAGTCTTTCAGACCTCATCCTTCCTCTTCTCCACCACCCGGATCTCCTCGATCGCAGTTGTTGGATAATTTCCGGTCCCGTCCTTCTCCCGGGACTTGACCATGTCCCAGACGTTGAGGAGGGCCGCCGAGACCCCGGCCAGGGCCTCCATCTCGACCCCTGTCTTTCCGACAGAGGTGACGACTACCGTCGCCCTGACCTGATCGAGGAGGAGCTCGAAGGCCACCTCGACTCCGGTGATGGGGATGGGGTGGCACATGGGGATCTGGCGCGGCGTCTCCTTCACCGCCTGGATCGCCGCCACCCTGGCCACGGTGAGGACGTCCCCCTTCTCCACCTCGCCGTTTTTAATCGCCTCCACCGTCGACTCCTTCAGGCGAATCGTTCCGGAGGCGACTGCCCTCCGCCCCACGGCGGGCTTCTCGGTTATCTCCACCATCCCCGCCCGATATTCCCGACCATCCTGATCTCGCTTCAAGGTATCACCATCACTGCCTTGTCCTGAGGGCTCACTGCCACATGGCCCTGGGTATATTCTCGATCACGTCGGTGGCCAGGAGCGAGTAACCCTTCTCCTCGAAGGCCAGGTCTCCGGCGATCCCATTGACGAAGGCGGCGGCGACGGCGGCCCGGAGAGGGGGGGCGTTGGAGTAGAAGGCCCCGGTGATCCCGGCCAGGACGTCCCCAGTCCCCCCCACGGTCATCCCGGCGTTCCCGGTGGCGTTGCCTCGGATGACGATGCCGTCGGTGATCAGGTCGACTTTCCCTTTGAGGAGGATGGTGAGGTCCATGTCCCGGGCGAAGCTCATCAGGGTCTCCTTCTGGACCCGGCCTGGGGGCACCCCGATGGAGCTGACCCGCCGAAACTCGCTCTCGTGGGGGGTGATGATCCCCTTGAGGGGGACTCCGGGGAGGAGGGCGTCGGCGTCCATCACCGTCTTGCCGCATTCGGGGACGATCCTGGTCAGGGCCGCGGTGGTCTCGGGGTGGCGGCCCAGGCCCATCCCCACCACCACCACGTCGTGGCGGGGTAGGAGCTCCCGAAGGGCCGGCAGGTCGTCGGGGGAGAGGTGGTCATCGGATAGGGGCCGGACGATCAGGTTGGGGGAGAAGCCGGCGATGACCTCGGAGACGTTCTCAGGAACGGCGACGGTGACCAGGTCCGCACCGGCCCGGAGGGCGGCCATGGCCGATAGGCCCGGCGCCCCGGAATAAGGACCGCCCCCGATCACCAGAACTCGGCCGTTCTGGCCCTTGTGGCTCCCCGGGGCCCGGCCGGCAACCAGGGCCAGGTCGCCGGGGCCCGCCAGAAACTCCGCCGCCGGCGGTATCCCGATCCCCGCCACCACCACCTCGCCGGGGATCCCCTCCTTGGGCCGATGGAAGGTGACGGTCACCTCGGGCTCGACGACCTTATCGGCACCCATGCCGCTGGGGACGTCCACCGAGACGACCATCTTTTTCGCGGAGTTGATGGCCTCGATGGCCTCGGCCTCCAGACCCCGGACGGTGCCCCGAACGCCGGTCCCGAAGATCCCGTCCAGGATCAGATCGTACCTGGACAACTCCTCCAGCTCTCGGGAGTCGCGGACCTCCCGGAGGTCGAAGCCGAGCCGCTCCAGGATCTCCCAGTTCCGCCTGGCCTCTTCGGTGGCGATATCTCTTGATCTGCCCAGGAGAAAGACGGTGACATCGAAGTCGGCGAGGTGGCGGGCGGCGACGAAGGCGTCCCCGCCGTTGTTCCCCCGTCCCGCGACCACGGCTATTCTACTTCCCCGGACCCTCATTCTGACCTCAGAGGCGAGGGCCGCCCCCGCATTCTCCATCAGCTGGAGGGGCAGGAGCCCAAAGTAGGTGCAGTTCGAATCGACGGCTCTCATCTCGTCGGGAGAGATCGGTCTCATGGCAGACCCTTATGTCCCGCAAATGATAAAAGTTGTTGGCTCTGGGATCACCATGAAATTTTCTTTCGGTAGTGGTTTCGCACCAGGATCGCCACCATGTTGATGAAGAGGACCAGGGCTAAAAGGACCAGGGCCGTCCCCCAGGCCTTCTCCTCGACATCCCAGGCCCCCAGGAAGTAGATCAGGTTGAGGAGGTGGTAGCAGAGGTTGTTCACCGGCTGGGAGACGTCGGGGACGACCCCGTAGAACATGTGGACGGGGGTGGCGGAGAAGGTGACCGCGGTCCACATGATGGGAGCCGTCTCCCCGGCGGCTCGGGCGACCCCGATGATCAGGCCCGTGAGCACCCCGGGGAGGGCGGAGGGTATCACCACCTTCTTCACCGTCTGCCATCGAGTGGCTCCGAGGGCGACGCTCCCCTCCCGCAGGGAGTTTGGAACGCTCTTCAGCGCCTCCTGGCTGGTGAGGATGATGGTGGGCAGGTTCATCAGCCCCAGGATGATCGACCCCGCCAGGAGAGAGAGGCCGAAGGTCGCCACCAGAAAGGCGAGGCCGAAGAGGCCGTAGACCACCGAGGGGACCCCGTTCAGACATCCCACGGCTATGGTGACCACCCTCTTCAACCCGGAGTGCTTGGAGTACTCATTGAGATAAATGGCGGCCCCGATCCCCAGGGGCGCTGAGATCAGCATCGCCCCCATCACCAGCCAGAAGGTCCCCTGGATGCAGGTGCTGATCCCCCCTTCCGTTCCCAGCCGGAAGTGGGGCGAGGTGAGAAACTCCCAGCTTATGGCCCCCATCCCCCTGAACAGGATCACGGAGATGATCCCTCCCAGGAGAAGGAGGGTGAAGACCGCCGAGAGCCGGACCATGGAGAAGACCAGAACCTCCCTCCCCCGGGTGCTGTACCCGTAGAGGAGGTTGATGGAGTCTTTTATCGCCAGGAAGCTCGCGAGAAATACCAGGAATGGCAGCACGATCTTGTAGGTGAAGACGGCGCTGAGATTCAGAAGCTCAAACTCCAGGCCGGGCCGGATGCGGGCCGAGGAGATCAGAAGGAGGATCAGGAGAGAGTAAGCCAGGTCCGCCGCCAGAGGAAGAAGCCTGCCCAGGGGCCAGTCGACGCCCTTCCCATCAACGACCTTCTTATAGGCGCCCTTCCCATCGACACCTTTACCGTTTACTCCCTCTCGGTGGAGGGCGAGGATGGAGACCGCCATCAGGACCAGACAGATCAGAAGCCCCCCCTCCCAGAAGGGGACCAGGGGGATATCTCCCGGCTGGACCACCAGGTAATAAAGAGAAGAGGCCAGCAAAAAGAGGGCCACCACCAGGGACGCAAGAGGTGCGGGCCTTATCTTCTTCACTCAGTACCCTCCAAACTTCTTCTGGATCGCAGCCCTGACCAGGTCCGCCGATATGTTGATCACGGTGACGATCACCAGGAGTACGAACCCCACCGCGAAGAGGGCGTGATAGTGCATCGATCCGTGAGCCACCTCCCCCATCTCCCCGGCGATCACCGAGGTGAAGATGGCCCCCCGGTCGAAGGCGTCGAAGACCGGCGACGGCAGCCGGGCCACGTTTCCCACCACCAGAAGGGCGGCCATCGTCTCCCCGATGATCCTGCCCACGTTCAGGATCACGGCGGCGATGATCCCCGAGGAGGCGGCGGGGAGGGTGACGTTCCGGACCGTCTGCCAGTGGGTTGCTCCCAGGGCCAGGGACCCCTCCTTGAACTCCTTGGGGACGGCCCGGAGGGCGTCCTCACATATCGTGGTCAGGGCCGGGATGAACATGATCCCCAGGAGGATCGCCCCCGCCAGAATCGACCTTCCCGTGAGCATGTCGAAGCTCCTCTCCAGGTAGACCACCAGAACCAGAACCCCCAGAAATCCGTAGACGATGGAGGGGACCCCGGCCAGGAGCTCGATGGCCGGCTTGAGGAGCTCCCGGGACCGGCGGCCCGCCAGCTCCGAGAGGTATATCGCCAGGGGCACCCCCACCAGGATGTTTATGAACAGGGCGACGAAGGTGATGAGGATCGAGCCGACGATGATCGGAGCCATCCCGAAGATCTCCCCCGCGGGGTGCCACTTCTGCCCAATGAGCATATCCAGGATCCCCACCTCCCTGAAGGCCAGGAAGCTCTCGAAGGTGAGGAAGTAAAAGATCAGAATCATGGCCAGAATCGAGGTGATGGCGGCAAAGAAGAGGAGCGCTTCTACAAAGCCGTCGCCGTATCGCCGAGACCGGCCGAGATCGCGCTTCTCTGGATGAGCCATGCTATTCATCTGACCGTCCTTTCATCGCTTAAAGCACTTATCTATATTCTCTATATAGGGTAGGTACCGCTATATATCCATCCTGCTGCCGGGGCCGCTGAGGACCTCGGAGGATCGAGGAGGGAGGTCAATATCCTCCGAACCTCCTCTTGATCGCAGCCCTGACCAGGTCCGCCGATATGTTCAGGAAGGTCACGATCACCAGCAGGACAAATCCCACCGCGAAGAGGGCGTGGTAGTGGGTCGATCCATGGGGCACCTCCCCCATCTCCCCGGCGATGACCGAGGTGAAGATGGCGCTGGGATCGAAGAGGTCGAAGATGGGGGAGGGGAGCCGGGCCACGTTTCCCACCACCAGGAGTGCGGCCATCGTCTCACCGATGATGTTTCCGACGTTGAGAACGACGGCGGCGATGATCCCCGAAGAGGCTGCTGGGAGGGTGACCTTTCGGACCGTCTGCCAGCGGGTGGCCCCCAGGGCGAGAGACCCCTCCTTGAACTCCTTGGGGACGGCCCGGAGGGCGTCCTCGCATATCGTGGTCAGGGCCGGGATGAACATGATCCCCAAGAGGATCGATCCCGCCAGAATTGACCTTCCCGTCAGCATGTCAAAGCTCTCTTCCAGGTAGGCTACCAGGATCAACACCCCGAGAAAGCCGTAGACGATGGAGGGGACCCCGGCCAACAGCTCTATCGCCGGCTTGAGGATCGAGCGGCTTCTGGGTCCGGCCAGCTCCGAGAGGTAGATGGCCAGGGGAACTCCGACGAAGATGTTTATGAACAGAGCCAGGAGGGTGACCAATACCGACCCCACTATTATGGGGGCCATGCCAAAGATGTTCCCGGCGGAGTGCCACTTCATACCGAAGAGGAGTTCGAATACCCCCACCTCGGAGAAGGCCGCAACGCTCTCTCGGATCAAGAAATAGAAGATCAGGACCATCACCACGATCGACGTGATGGCGGTGAAGAAGAGCGACGACTCGATGACCGTCTCTCGAACCCTGCGGTTGGCAAGCGTTCTCTTCTTCGGAGCGTCCATGCTATTCTCCAGCTGTACATACTATAAGCCACTTACCCATATTAAATATATAGATACAAGCTTGGAAAATAGTGTATATAGATAACCTTGCGGGATGGTGTTCGGTCTCACGGGATTCTCTTTATACGCTGGATGGTTGTTCTCCCGGACGCGTCGAGCCTGCTCCTCCAATTGCGGAGTAGGAGGCCAGACGCCATTGACCCTCACCACCGCCCATGGGTCCAATCCAATCTATATAGAAAATGGGCGGAATATAAAATAAGCCGCCCTATTTATTATATTTGTGCAATAGTTACATAAGGCCGTTTCCTTCTTTCGACCGTGGCGGCGTTGAAGCGCCTTTCTGGAATCAAGACGGGTCGCGCGCTGAACGGATCGCCACGATAGCCTGCAAGAGAGGTATCGGAAATGAGTTGGCGAGATCTAACCCTCTGGGTTTTGGCCATATGGTTCATTTCGACTTCGCTGCCCCTGGCGGCCGTTGGAGCCGAGACTGGAGATGAAACAGAAGATGGAGCAAAGAGCGTGATATTCCTCATCGGTGATGGGATGGGGTACGCCCAGCTGACCGCCGCGCGATGGGAGAAGGCCGGCGGCGACCAACCCGACTACCACCCCACCCTGGAGCGCTACCAAACTACCAAGCTGTATATGGACGAGATGGAGTTTGCGGGACACATGTCCACCTGCTCCCTGGACAGCTGGATCACCGACTCCGCCGCCGCGGTGACCGCCATGGCCACCGGCCAGAAGACCTATAACGACGTGATCAGCGTCGGCAACATCACCGCCCACGGCGAGATCATGGGACGCGAGAACTCCACCCTGTACGCCGTACCCCTGAAGACGATCCTGGAGATGGCCGATGGAGCGGGAAAGGCCACCGGCGTCGTCAGCACCTCTCGGATCACCCACGCCACTCCGGCCGGATACTACGCCCACGTCGCCTTCCGGGACTGGGAGAACGATATCGCCGAGCAGTGCATCGAGAGCGACATGGAGGTGGCCCTGGGAGGCGGGGCGAGCATGTTCTTCTTC
>Ga0116163_1001449_pt1 | contig 14655 bp, 11 predicted proteins | sample AD_UKC107_MetaG_FD_89889 | JGI IMG/M metagenome (GOLD analysis project Ga0116163, IMG submission 89889) | Active sludge microbial communities of municipal wastewater-treating anaerobic digesters from Hong Kong - AD_UKC107_MetaG | ecosystem: Engineered > Bioreactor > Anaerobic > Digestate...
GGCCATTCAGGATTTGATGAAATATAAAATTTCTTCAAAGGATTTTGTCATTGGAATCGCAGCATCCGGCACTACACCATACGTCCTCGGTGGGGTAAAAGCTTGCCAAGAAAGAGGCATTTCTACGGCATGCATTTGTTGTAATGAGGATACCCCCTTAGCAGCATTAGTAGATTACCCCATTGAGGTGGTCGTAGGCCCTGAATATGTACGAGGCAGCACCCGTATGAGGGCTGGTACGGCACAAAAACTTGTTCTCAACATGATAAGTACCTCTGTAATGATTAAATTGGGAAGAGTTCACGATAATAAAATGGTGGATATGCAATTGAATAATAACAAACTATTTGATCGGGGAGTGAAAATGATCGTTGAACTTTCCAACTTGGACGAAGAAAGTGCTAGAAAAGCTCTTTTAGATAAAGGAAGTGTAAGAAGAGTTTTGGATAATTTAAAATAATAGAAGTGTAATCTTTAATAATGTATTGATATAATCTATTTTTGTGAAAACCTATTTGTTAAGAGGATGTATGATATAATTTTAGCTTTTATTACTGCCTTAAGTTTGACATACCTTGCAATTCCTTCAATCATAGATATTTCTAAGAAAAAACACCTCTTTGACGAGCCAGGAGAACGCAGGTCTCATACCGTAAGTACACCATCACTGGGAGGCATTGCGATATTTGCAGGGACTATATTTTCGATAATTCTCTGGACTCCCTTCAAGGAAGATTTTGGCGAACTTCAATATATACTATGTGCATTCATCATAATTTTTTTAATAGGTGCTAAGGATGATATTGACCCAATTTCACCAAGTAAAAAGTTCATAGGAGAAATTTTTGCTGCGGCCATTCTGGTTTTTCGTGCCAACATTAGAATCACTTCACTCTATGGACTCTTTGGTATAGATGAGATTCCTTATGTTGCAAGTGTTATACTCTCTATATTTACAATAATTGTCATTATCAATGCTTTCAACCTAATAGACGGCATCAATGGTTTGTCAGGAAGTGTCGGACTAATAATTTGTTTTACTTTTGGTTTTTGGTTTTATAAAGTTGACCGAATTGAGTTGGCCATAGTCGCATTCTCCCTTGCTGGATCGATTGTCGCCTTTTTGAGGTACAATGTGACCCCAGCGAAAATCTTTATGGGAGATACCGGAGCTTTATTATTGGGGTTGGTAGGTGCAATTCTTGCCATAGAATTTATAGAAATGCATAAAATGATATCCACAAAATATCAAAATTTTAATTCAGCGCCAGCCGTAGCGATTGCCATATTGATATTGCCTCTTTACGACACATTAAGAGTGTTTATTTTAAGGGCTTTAGATGGAAAATCCCCCTTTTATCCTGATAGAAGGCACATACATCATTTACTCATAGATAGTGGTCTTACTCACATGCAAGCGACGGGAATCTTAGTTATAACCAATTTTTTATTCATACTATTGGCCTATAAATATCAAGATGTGGGCAATTTTTACTTGTTAGTATTGGTACTTGGCCTGGCGACGGTACTGACTTTTGTACTTTCAATTTATTCCAAAAACAGAAAAAGAAAAATTAAAGAACTCAGTTCAAACACTTAAATATTCTGACTTTAATATCTCAAGTATGACAAATGCATTAATCGTAATGGCTGGTGGGGCAATAGGAAGTCTTTTTAGATTCGGACTGAATAATTTTTTTGATCCAATACAATCAAAATTTCCCTTCGCAACACTTTTTGCCAATGCTATCAGTAGCTTTTTATTGGGATATTTCATTGGCATGGCAGAACTAAATCGAATTGAATATTCCAGATTGTTATTTCTCAGTACAGGATTTTGTGGTGGCTTCAGCACATTTTCAACCTTTAGTAGTGAAAACGTAAAATTAATGCAGTCTGGTCATGCGTTCCTTGCATTAATTTACATTCTCATCAGTGTATTGATTGGCTGCCTAATGGTCTATCTAGGTTGGAAATTGACTAAAATAGTCTATTAAGCAGCCTTAAATTCATTTAATATTTTACGAATTTTATACTATTCGTTTCTTCATCCGATATTCCCAGTAATATATATGCTCCCGGCAAAAGCTCCGAGGTGTTTATTCGTATATTAGTATCATCCATGTCTTGTGACAATATTAATTCACCCTCTAGATTAAATACTTTTACTTCATTTAGTTTTTCAGAACTCGACAAATCAAGAAATTCATTGACCGGATTAGGCATCACAATAAGTTCCGCTTCTTGTAGATTCTCACCGATTTTCTCGTGGTTTGATGTCCGTTGTTTTTCCACCTCAGATATGGTAATTTCATCAGTTTCTAATTGATCCATACTTGCATATACACGTACTGCATCAATGTAGACCAGGTCACTATTGCTGTTTCCATTCGATTCAATTTTTAGCTTAAGTGTATTCGATGAACTGGGGATTTTTATCTTTATATCCATCTCATAGAATTTATAATTAGAAAAGTCTCGGACGGAAATCAAATCAGAAAGTAATATCCATTCCGAACCAAAGTTTGCATAAATGCGGAATCCCTCATTTGGCTCGTAGCTAAAGGGATAAAAATCAAATGTCAACTGAAAAGATTGAAAATGGGTGATATCATAAGTCTCGGAAATCATACTTGAATTCAACCCACTATTATCTCTTAATCTTATAGAGTAATTATTTTCAAATGAGTATGTCCCATAATATCTGTTACAGTCTGTTCCTCCGTCTATCCATCCATCCATTCCATTTTCAAAAAATCCCTCTGACAAAACAACATTACTTTCCTGACACGGCTCACAATCCTCACCTCCACAATCGATATCGCTTTCGTCAGCGTCTTGGATTCCATTTTCACAATGATTCATTTCTTCCTCTGACTCATCAACGACCTCTGTGTTTCCTTCTACACAAAAATGGACAAATTCAGAAGATTTAAACTCACCCCCTTCTGTAAGCAATATGTCATCTAGAGTTGCTTTAAAATACCCCTCTCCATATCTACAACAAATGCCATCAGCATATTTATCTCTTATTTCAAAATCATAACAGCCAGGTTTTAGGCAATGAAGCAATGTAATTTCTTTGCCTTTGTCTACATTTGAATAGGTCGAGTTTGAAAGAACAATTTCCCCATTTTCATCGGTCACACTCCATGAAGTTTCAGTCGGGTAATTATCCAGCCGTAAATCTAGCCTAAACACTTGTCCTGCACACAGATCTGTATTTTCATTAGTATCTTTTATCAATGCTTTAGAGTCTAAAATATCATGGCGATAAGCACCATCCACAAAAATACTTCGCATCCGCTCCTTTTGACCCTGAGTAAATAATTCCATACAGGCATCATCTGAATAATCCATGTAATTCTCCACCATATCAATTGAACCGCAAGATACCCGACCAGCAGCACAACCAAAATTAGGACCGTCACTCATCGGGGTATCCGATACATTATCATCGTGGACACAATCTCCCTGCCCCCAAATATGATCCAGTCCTAGCCAATGCCCCACCTCATGCGTCGTGGTTTTACCCTCGTTATAGGGATAAGTGGTAAATGATTCTGTTCCGAAATATTTGTAATCAATTACGACACCATCAGTTTTAGCATTGCCTCCCGGAAACTGTGCATATCCCAAGTATGCCCCGGCCAGATCACATACCCAAATATTGAGGTAGCTCTTAGAATCCCAAATATTGACACCCCCTGATGATGCAAATTTGATATCATTATTGACACTAAAAGAGGTCTTACTGGTATATTTTCTGGTAATGCCATTGGTTATGTCGCCATTTGGGTCAAAATTTGCTAAGGCAAACTTAATATTACAATTAGCCGCTTGAGACCAGTGTGAATTGGGATCTTGGGAGAAATCTCTATTCAATGCCTCAATCTGAGATTGAATTTGAATTTCTGACAGATTCTCCTCTGATTTATTATAAACTATATGCACAACTACTGGAATAGTAATATTTTCATCGCGATTCGTTTCATTTCTTTTCATCCAATTTTTAATACTTTCTTCAAAATCAGCTCTGATTGCGAATCCATAGTTTTCTTTCTGTTCAAATTGAAGATATTCCTGATGAGCACAGGTTCTTTGGGTAAATGTATTTTCCAATACTGAAATCAATATAAAAAATACAGCTAATATTCTTGTAAGCACACGTAACATTGTAAGAGAATTATTATTATAAATTAAATTAATTCATAATATGACAAAAAACATGCCAACAATTCCTAACGTGTATACTGTTGAAAATAAATAGACCTATTTAAAAATGGGTTGCATAGAAGTTTTGAAAAATAAAAAAGGGAAAATTTTGACAATTCTCCCTTTTTCTATATAATTATAAAGTATTAGCCACCAAAGTCATCAAATGACACATTTTCTTTTGGAATACCCCAATCATCGGCCATTTTTATTACCGATTGATTCATCATCGGCGGACCGCAAAAGTACAATTCTAGCTCTTCAGGTGCAGGATGCTTTGATAAGAATTGTTCGATAACTACATTATGAACAAATCCTTTAAATCCATCACCATTAGGGTCTTTTAAATCTTTTTTCACTACCCAATTATCCTCCGGGAGTGGATTGTCCAAAGCTATGGCAAATGTGAAATTGGGGAAGTGTTTTTCTATTTCTCTAAATTCTTCTACATAGAATAATTCCTGTTTGGTCCTACCACCATAAAAGAATGTGACCTTTCTATCCGTCTTTAAAGTATGAAACAAATGGTACAAATGTGATCTCATCGGAGCCATTCCAGCACCCCCACCGATGTACAGCATTTCTGCTCCTGTATCTTTGATGAAAAACTCTCCATAAGGCCCTGATACGGTAACTTTATCCCCCGGTTTCCTAGTGAAAATATAAGAAGAACAGATACCAGGATTGACATCCATCCATTGATTTTTAGTTCTATCCCATGGAGGTGTGGCGATTCTTACAGTCAGAGAGACAATGTTTCCCTCAGCCGGGTGGTTAGACATTGAGTAAGCTCTGAAAATCTCCTCGTCATTAACCATTTTTAAATCCCATAATTTGTATTTATCCCATTCTGACTGGAATTTATCAGGTCTGTCATGATATTTAGGATGAGCCGTAATGTCCATATCCTTATAATCACATACAACAGGTGGAACATCAATTTGAATATAACCACCGGCTTGAAAATCTAATTTTTCACCTTCTGGTAGTCTTACAATAAATTCCTTGATAAAGGTTGCTACATTGTAATTTGAAATGACCTCACATTCCCATTTTTTAATACCGAATACCTCCTCCGGCACTCCAATTTTCATGTCATTTCTTACTTTTACCTGACATGCCAATCGCATACCCTCTGCAACTTCTTTCCTCGTCAAATGGTTTAGCTCTGTCGGTAAGACATCGCCGCCGCCCTCATACACATGGCACTCACACATGGCACATGTACCACCACCTCCACATGCGGATGGAAGGAAAATTTTTTGATCACTTAATGCAGTTAATAATGAAGTTCCCGGTTGCACGACCACAGGGTTATCATTATCATGGTTTATCACCAATTTTACATCGCCCTGAGGAACCAATTTTTTACGTGCAAATATTAATAGTACCGAGAGGAGTAAGATTACACCACTGAAGGCGATTACCGACCACACATAAATACTATATGCCGCTAGTGCTATCATTTCTTTTGTTATTTTCTAAATTATTTACCAAATGCTGTCAAGTCAATACCCATGAGACTCATAAAAGCTATCCCCATAAGCCCTGTCAATAAAAAGGCAATTCCCAATCCTCGCATTGCCGGAGGTACCTGAGAATATGCGATTTTTTCCCGAATTGCTGCTATCGCAATGATTGCAAGAAACCATCCAAAACCACCGCCCAATCCAAAAGCTACAGATTCTCCAAAATTATACTCCTTTGAAACCATGAATAATGAACCACCGAGTATGGCACAGTTTACAGTAATCAACGGCAAAAATATGCCTAATGAATTGTAAAGGGAAGGACTGTATTTCTCGACGACCATCTCAACCAATTGAACCATGGATGCAATAACTGCAATAAAAAGTATAAATCTTAAAAAAGTCAAATCAGTATGAAAAATACCATTTTCACCTAATACGTATTCGTTGATTATCCAGTTCATTGGCATGGTAATACCCAAAACGAATATAACGGCTAGCCCTAAGCCAAACGCCGTTTTTACCGACTTAGATACCGCAAGATAAGAACACATTCCTAGAAAGTATGATAGTGCGAGGTTTTCAATAAATGCTGATTTTATAAATATATTTGCCAAATCGCCCATTGCAATTAATTTTACTATTAAGAAATGTCTACCAAATTTTTATTATAGCTTCTGTGAATCCAAATTATAATGGCAATCACAAACATGGCAGACGGAAACAGAACCATCAAGTTATTATTGGAATACCAACCAAGCCATGATGACTCCGTGGTATTTATGAGATATTCGGAAGTGTTACCTATTATTTTGTAATTGAAAAATGAACCCTTTCCGAAAAACTCTCTCACTGCTGCTACAATGATTAGAATAATTCCATATCCTAATCCATTGCCTATTCCATCTAAAAATGATCTCCAAGGTGTATTTGACATCGCAAATGCCTCAAGACGACCCATCACGATACAATTCGTTATGATCAATCCAATAAACACCGAAAGTTGCTTGTAACTATCAAAACTCACCGCCTTTAATGTTAATTCCACCACCGTTACCAAGAAGGCAATGATGATTAATTGAACAATTAGCCGGACTTGTTTAGGGATGGTATTTCTCATTAATGAAGTGAAAAAATTAGACAAGGCTGTTACCGCTGTTACTGCTACAGCCATTACCAAAGCATTTTTTACTCCGGTAGTTACCGCAAGTGCCGAACATATACCCAATACCTGTACCGTAATCGGATTATTTTCACTGAGCGGATCGGTCAATAACCTTTTTTCGGCTTTACCAAATTTTAATCCACCCGATTTTTTTTCTACAACTTTTGTCTCTTCCATGTTGACTATTTTTTCTCTACATGATTAAAATAAGGAATATAAACCGCCAATCCTGAGTTTAGCATTTTGTTAACCCCCTCTCCCGTAATCGTTGCACCTGAGATACCATCTACTTCATTTATATCATTTTTAGCACCTCCTTTGACGACTTTCACGGAAGTGAAATGACCCTCCTTGTCTTCGAATGTCTTCCCGACGAACTGCTGTTTCCAACTGGCATTGTCTTTGATTTCTGCACCAAGCCCTGGAGTTTCCCCTTTGTGGTCAAAGCTCACACCAGCAATGGTTCGAAGGTCATCTTTAATCGCTATATTTCCCCAGATAGCATCCCAAAGTCCCTTGCCACGAACAGATACAATATAGATTTTTTCTCCATTCGATTTCGTGTAGATATATACTGGATAAATTCTATCAGCCAATGGCAATTTTTCTTCTTTAGCCATATCAATATCCTCTGGTAAACCACTCGGATAACCTTTAGATTTAATGGCACTCTCATCAACCAAGTTTCCTTTAGCATCAATGGCTTGCTGTTGAATCTGATTATTAAAAATTTCTAATATTTTATTATTATCCAACTTTTGATCAGAATTATCAAGCTGTGTACCCAAAGCTTCCAAAATAGCTCTCTTGTTGTATAATGCTTCATTACGGTCATGAATCGGTTTCAATCCCGTAGATAAGAATGCCAATACTACCGCAACGAAAGCAGTAAGTATCAGTATAAACCGTATGATATAATTTGTACTATGCACGTTTTAACCTTTTTTTCATATTTGAATCTAAAACATAATAATCAATGAGAGGTGCAAATGTATTTAACAATAATATCGCTAACATCCATCCCTCTGGATAAGCAGGATTAATAACACGGATGACGATACCTATCACACCAATCATAAATCCATAAATGTATTTTCCTGTATCAGTGGATGCGGCAGTCACCGGATCGGTAGCCATAAATGCCATGGCAAAAAAGAATGACCCCATTAAGAAATGCTGTTGCCAAGTCACTTGCATAAAATCGCTGGCACCCCAGAAATTAAATATATAAGTCATAAATATGGCACCAAATATCATGCTTACCATAATTTTCCAACTCGCAACCCTTGTCATGACCAAGAATAAAGCTCCTAGGATAATCAACGGCTTTGAGGTTTCGCCTATCGAACCGGGAATCATTCCCCATAACATTTGATTTTCATTGTACACACTCAGTACATTATCCCAACCTCCATGTGCTGCTAAAGACAGTGGAGTAGCCCCAGTAAATCCATCTGTAACACTGATTGCAGAATTGAATGTATCCCATCCAAAACTGCTAAAAATAGGGTTGAAAAAACTGGTATGCCAAAATCCATAATCTGCCAAAGCTCCTGGCGCAAGACCGTCAAATCCACTCACCCACACATAGTCCCCTGAGATGGTAGTAGGATAGGCAAAAAATATAAATACTCTCGATAGTAATGCCACATTCCAAACATTCATCCCGGTACCTCCGAATACTTCCTTCCCTAGGATTACAGCAAAGGCTACAGACAATGCTAAAATCCACATTGGGATGTCAGGAGGCATGATTAATGGAATCAATGCTCCAGAAACCAAAAACCCTTCCTCTACTGCATGTCCTTTTTTGTATGCAAAATAAAATTCAATTCCTAAACCCACACCAAGTGCTACAACATATATGGGCAACATCTTAATAATGCCATGTGCCAGTTTTAAATGAAACCCATCGAAGAAACCCATATATTGGCCTGCCGCCACAAAGTGCTGATGACCAATATTGTATGTGCCGAATACATAACACAATTGCAATGCAAGCACTACAAACACCATCAACCTCTTAAGATCCATTCCGTCTCGAATCTGCACACCTCGCGGTGCAGTCGTGGTATTGGGTGCATAAGCAAACGTGAAAAAAGCATCGTAAGCTGTATGTAAAAATGGACTTTTCTTTTTGTCCGGTTCTATTTTTTTCAAAAAATTAAGCAAACCCATATCTTAGTTCTTGCTGCGATTTTGTAATTTAATTTAGTATTATTGTTGCTCTCGCATGGTTTCGAGACCTTCTCTCAATATCTTTTGTAATGGCATCTTCGATGTACAAACGAATTCACATAATGCCACATCCTCTTCTGTCAGTTCATATATACCCAAACCTTCCATTTTTTCAAAATTGTTAGTCAAAATGGCCTTCATAAGGTGTTGTACATATATATTCATGGGCATGACCTTCTCATACTCTCCAGTCACCACAAAAGCTCTTTTTTCACCATGGGTATTCGTATCCACATTGAAGTTATAATTCTTAAACAAAAAGTTAGGGAAGGTACCACTGATAGATGGCCGTGGTTTGATAGGGAATAACCAACCAAACAATTCGTAATGATCACCTTCAGCGATGACTGATATTTGATCGGCATGAAAACTCATGAAATCATCGTCACCACATTCGTGACCACTAAGTACATCACCACATATTTTTCTTATGTCAGTTCCTTTAACTCTATTATTGAGCAATTCATTGACACTGGCACCCTGATAAGTATGAACGTAATTAGGTGATTTAACCTCACCTCCAGTAATTGCAACCGTTCTTTGAGCATCATAAATGCCTCTTGAAACCATGGCACCAAGAGTCGCTACCTCTTGAACTCCCAGTGTCCATACGACGTCATTGGATTTTATAGGTGCAATGTGGTGGATTTGTACTCCAACATTCCCAGCAGGATGTGGTCCAGAGAAAAATACTTTCTCTGCGTTTTTAGCATTTGAATAGACCGATGCTACAGATTTTCCCTTATTTCCATCCAGTCCTAGATAAACTTTTCCATCCGTCATTTTTGACAGTAAATTGATACCGGCCTGAAAATCATCTTCTCTGTCTTTTATCGCATAAGACAAGTCCGCTCCATTAGGTTTAGTGCTGAATGTAGAAATAAAAATATTGGCCGGAATATGGCTTTCATCAGGCACCACGTCAAATGGTCTTTGGATTATTAAAGGCCATCCTCCGTTTTCAAGGAGGTAGTTAATGATTGTCTCTCTCGATGCTTTATCTATGTCGATGGCATCAAGTTTTTTATATTTCATTTCTTTGTCCCCTAAAATCACAATTTTAGTAATAGATCTTTTCTCGCCACGTCTGACTTCTACAACTTCACCACTTACAGGACTCACATACTTTACTTCTGGTCTCTTTTTGTCGTAAAAAAGCACATCCCCAGCTTTCACATCGTCTCCTACTTCTACCGTGACTTTAGGAATGGGTGACATTCCTATAAATTCTTCTGGCATGATTGAGTATCTCTGTACATCAGCCTTTTCTGATTTCAGTTCCGCTTTTCCTGTAATATTAATATTATGCCCTTTCTTGAGCTTAATATGTCTGGACGAAGTCTGTGACCCACTAGTAGCGGCAGAACTTCCTCCACTAATACCCAACGAGGCACTGCTTGCGTCGACACCAGCTCTTTTAGCTTCTACATTAAGAAAAGTATTAGAAACCGTGATAATGGCTGAAAAAATTAAAACGGCAGCCAATGCAATCAAACTATAAGTGAAAAAGTTTTCTCCACTGAACATCGTTGATTCTGCATGAGATAAATTGAAGGTAAATAGCATTAAAAATGCGATGGCATACCTCTGTAAATGTTTATAATTCTCCATGAATTACTTGCTTTTTTTAAAATCGGTGCAAAGATAACAGCTTTTATAGTTTTTTTTATTTACTCTTTTCCACTAAAATGTAAAGATTTTCATTTCGTCAGATTTATAGGGATTTCTTAGCTAGGACTGGCCTTACTTTTACCCCTTCATTGGCCAATAATTGCAGTACTCCATTGACACCTCCAAGATGTCCTGCACCTACGGCATAAAACACTGGCATCGACTTACTCGTGCTAATGATTAAAGGCACCCAATTTTTGTTCCTTTTAACCACCAACTCGTCTTCAAAATTCGCAATATCTGCACCTTCCTCCTGAATCGAGGATGCCATTTCTATAATATTTTGAGCCTTGTATAACTCTGTCATTTTTTCTAATTCATCAGAGCCCTCCTTGGAATTTTTTATGGCATCGACCAACATTTTAGCCTGTGCCTTGTACGGAATCTGATCAAATAAACTTAATTGAAATTCCATAGTTTCTAGTCCACCTACTTGCATGTTTTTATCCTTGGCAATATCAAAAAATTCCAACTCATAGCTTTTAATGCCGCCATTTTGAAAGCCTGAGACTCCCCCATCTCCATAGGTCATGGCCGTCAAGAACATGGGCTTCATTTTCTTAAAAAACATAAACGGCAATCCCATTTCATTGAAATAATTTTCTACCAATGTATAGTCTTCCTTGGGCAATAGGTCTGATAAACTGGTGTCTCCATTCATCATCACTTTATTCATAATCGACATGATTTTAGACATATCTGTCATCTCGTTCATATCTATCTCAAAAACCATTTTTTGGGCATTGTCAATTGCACCTAAGGTTCCATCTGGCAAAAAGTAGTCCTCTGCATCAATCATGTGAATCGTACCATAAATATAGGAAGGTTGCGACTGACCGTCCACTGAAATTTCCCAAAGCAAGGCATTGGTGTTTTGTATTTCAGAAAGTGCATCATTTTTTTGAGTTGATTTGCACGAACTAAAAATGAATAATGGGATGTAAATAGCAATAAAAAGGCGTAAAGGATTTTTTATAACTATGGACTTATTATATCTTTTAAAATTCAAATTCATGATTCTATTTAGTTAATCTATTTTTACTTATTTCATACAAAACGATACCTGCAGCAACGGAGGCATTCAAGGAATCGAAATCTCTGCGTTGCGAAATCATCACTTTTGTATTACAGTTTGCTAAAACAAAATCACTGACTCCTCTGCCTTCATCGCCAATCACTACCGCAATAGCACCATCAAAGGTACTCTCATCTAGTGGAATCGCATCAGATGAAGTCGTGGCGACAATGGGTATGCCATTATGTTTTAATTTTTCGATAATTACAGACATTCCATTCTCCCGACAAACAGGTATGTGACTCAATGCACCGCTACTGGCTTTCATGGCATCATCATTTATACGAGCCGTGCCTTTCGTACCTATGACCAAGGCATGAGCCCCGAAAACATAGGCGGACCTAGCAATAGCTCCAAGATTTCGCACATCAGTAATACCATCCAGCACTAACAAAAGTGGCTGTTCATTCTTCTCGTAAACTTGTGAAATGACATCATCCAAATCCACAAATGCAATGGGTGAAACAAAAGCCAAAATACCTTGATGGTCTTTCCTGATTTCTTTATCAAGCTTTTCTTTTGGAACTTTAATAAGGGGAATACTTCTGTCTTTGGTAAGTTTTCTAATACGTTTTTCAAATTCGCCTCGTAGCTTATTATCAATATAAACTTTATCAAGATCTCGATTTGAAAGTAAAAACTCTTCTACCGAGTTTCTTCCATAAATAACATCGCTCATAAGCTCTTTTAAATGTGTAATATTGCTTAGACAAGACAAATAACCATCTATTTTTAAATATTTTCAAAAAAAGTTAAGGTATTCTATTATATTTTCAAAATCATTGATTTTATTTGTCAGGCATTCGGTACAAAAAGCAAAATTTTACATTATACATTTCGAGACCTGATACTAAAAATTAAGTTTAGGTCTGAATATTTAATCCAAAATAATTGTTTCTTATCCGAATAAAATTTAATCTAAAATCTAATCAGTACATGAAAAAGAATCTTTTTTTAGTGGCTTTGTTTTTTAGTTTCAGCTTTGCTTTATTTGCTCAAGGGGTATATCCTGTTCAAAAAGCAATGGAAGAAATCAAAAGTTCGGCCGCACTCAATGAATTATCAGATGAAGACGTTTCTGATATCTTAGTGAATACTAATTACTACAATCCTCGGACACAGGCCTACTATGGGTATTTTAATCAAAGTATAGATGGTATTCCAATAAAAAATGCCATTGCGATTGTTGTGATTGATAAAAATGGTAAGACGATTACGAATTCTAATACCTTTTTATCAAATGCAAAATCTAGAATAGTCAATGGTAAGAATAACATTGACATCGAGAAAGCGCTAGTGAAAGCATCAGAACAACTTGGAATTCAAAATCCAAAAGTAGTACCTAGTGCTGAAAGAAGGCAAGGTGCTGAACTTGTATTTGAAAAAAGCAATATCAGCAATAGTCCCATTCTTGCCAAAAAGCATTATATCATCGAAGACGGTAAGTTGCACTTAGCGTACGAGTTTAGCATTGATATGAAAAATTCTCCAGATTACTGGGAATATACGGTCGATGCAACGAGTGGTGAGTTTATAAAAAAGGACAATTTGACTACCTATTGCAATCATACTGCAGGTCAATTTGGAAAGGCAGAAAATTGTGAGCATGAGCATTCAACTAGAATTAATGCTTCTCTTTCGATGGCTGGCGAATCTTACAATATATTCCCACTTCCTACGGAATCACCACTTCATGGTAGTCGTACGATAGTCACAGATCCTGCCATTCCTGCATCATCGCCATTTGGGTGGCATGATGACGATGGCGATGGCATTGCCGATTATTCCTATACAAGAGGAAATAACGTCTATGCTTTTTCTGATTTTGATGATGACGATGCCTCTGATGGGGATGACCCGGATGGAGGTGCAGCCCTCAATTTTGATTTTCCTTTAGATTTTAATTTGGAGCCTACTTCTAATAAGGATGCCTCTACTACGAATCTTTTTTATACTGTGAATATGATGCATGACATCAACTATTTACATGGATTTGATGAAGTATCCGGAAATTTCCAGAGCATGAACTTTAGTGGTGATGGTACTGGTGGTGATGAGGTACATGCACAATCATTTGATGGATTCCAACTTCACCTCGATGGTCAAGATCTGGATGCCAACGGCAACCCAACCAAAATAAATAATGCCAATTTCAGTACACCTCAAGAAGGTTTCTCAGGTAGAATGCAAATGTATCTATGGGATAGAGCAACCTCAGGTATCTATATTTCGCAGCCTTCATTATTAGAGGGATATATCACGGAATACGGCACTGCTCAATTTGGAAGTTTGATTCCTGAATCTTTTGAATCTCCTATCGAAGGAAAAATTGCTCTCGCAAGAGATGCCTCTCCCGGCAGTGAAACCCAAAGCTGTAAAGACATCGTAAATACAGATGAAATATCTGGAAACTTTGCAATGATTGACCGCGGTTTATGTGATTTTAGCTTGAAAGCATATAACGCGGAGCAAGCTGGTGCCATTGCGGTACTAATATGTAATGTCAGTGGTGTAAATGGTGGAGACGGTGACGAGACCCTTACGATGGCAGCAGGTGAACTTGCGGATCAAGTACACATCCCGGCCTTGTTCTTAAAAAAATCAGATTGTGACAAAATAAAAATCTCCATTAATTCCGGTGTGGATGTCACGATGAGACTACATGAAATTGAGTCTAGTGGCCCAGCTTTTACTGATGGATCATTGGATAATGGGGTAATTGCACACGAATTTGCTCATGGTATCAGTAACAGGCTGGTAAGTGGACCACTGAGTGTGTCTTGTCTTACGAATCAAGAGCAAATGGGTGAAGGTTGGAGTGA
>Ga0116163_1001452_pt1 | contig 14638 bp, 8 predicted proteins | sample AD_UKC107_MetaG_FD_89889 | JGI IMG/M metagenome (GOLD analysis project Ga0116163, IMG submission 89889) | Active sludge microbial communities of municipal wastewater-treating anaerobic digesters from Hong Kong - AD_UKC107_MetaG | ecosystem: Engineered > Bioreactor > Anaerobic > Digestate | place...
CCCCCCGGTTTATCCGGCGATCCAGGTCGAGAACATCGCATTTTTCGAGAATGATGTCGAACTGATCCTTAACAACGTCTTTTCGTCGACGGATGAGAGACTGTACCTCTTCTTCGGGAGTATCTTCCACAAGCTCCGGAGCCGCCATGTCGCTGATGAGCCCTAGAAGGCGGAGCTCTTCCTCGTTAGTCCATTCGTGTCGTGCCATTCCTTCCTGCATCAGGGCATATCCTGCAAGGGCCGCGGCGAGAAGAGCCCATACGGGGTGAAAGCCCAGTCCCAGAATGATCAGTCCCAGACCGCAGGCGAAGAAATTTTGCCAATGGATCCTGAGTTTACGGGCAAAGGTGAGGGCGGCGAAGGCGATCTGCCCGGCCACCGCGATGGCAGCTCCTTTGAGAAATGCCGCTACCGGGGGATGGCTGAAGTAGGATACCGCAAATTTGGCAATGATCAGGATAACGAGAAGAGAAGGGAGTATCTGTCCCGTGGCGGCGACCATGCCTCCCCAAAATCCCCGCAGTCGAATTCCTTCGAAAAAGGCCAGGTTTACCGCTACAGCTCCAGGCACGGAGGTGGCAATTGCCAGGGTGTCGATAAAATCTTTTTCGCTGAGCCATCGGCGTTTGAGTACCATTTCGTGCCGCAGTACGGTGGCCATGGAGAAGCCTCCGCCAAAGGTGGTAAGACCTATGCGGAAGAAGATGGAAAACAGGCGCAGGTAGGATATGTTCGGAGGTGGTGTCTCGGGGGCGGCGGGGATGATTTGTTCCGTCATGTCGGTGAAACTCCTTTTTGGTGCCCGGAATAGATGGCTCGGAGGCAACGATAAGACGTAACAAGCCAAAGATCAAGGTGGTTCCTGAAGATTTTTTGTTGTAGTTTACATGGAGAGGGGGCATGTCCTTTTTTAGCGGGAAAATAGTTTTGCAAACTTGACATCAGCGCCCCTTTTTGTAATTATATTTGTACATTTTTTCTTCTTTTCTCCCCGGTTCTCGAGGAAAAAGAAAACCCCGGGGAATTTTCTTCGAAAAGAAGATTCTCCGGGGAGGGCTCCCGAAATTTCCGTTCCGGGAGCCGGAAAGAGAAGAAAGAGAAAAAGGAGTGTTTGGGCGTTACTCCTTGAAGTAGGAACAGATGTACTCGAAGGACTCCTGGCAATCCACCTTGAAGGAGCTCTTTGCGGGAATGTGGAAGGTTTCTCCCGCCTTGTAGGTTTCCCATTCGGTTTTACCCGGGAGAAGCACCTTCACTTCACCGTGGGTCATGTGCATCTCTTCCCGGTCCGCAGTGCCAAACTCGTACTCCCCGGGCATGATGACTCCCAGGGTTTTCCGCTCCCCTCCGGGAAGAAAGATGGTCCTGCTCTGAACCTTGCCGTCGAAGTAGATGTTCGCCTTGGTTTCCACGGTAACGCCTTCAAACTTGGTGGTCATGTTGTCTCCGCCTCCTTGAAAAATAGTTTTCGAGGCTTCGGCTTTTCGGAAGAGAGCCGAAGAAAACCTCATTTTGTATACCCGATACGGCATATCATAGAGAACATTGTACAATACTCCGGGAAAAGAGAAAATACTTTTCTCCGGGTTCGGAAGGAGGGACAATGCCGTGGAGCTTATGAAGAAACTCACGATCCTCGGAGAAGCCGCCAAATACGATGTTTCCTGTTCTTCCAGCGGAGGAACTTCCGGGCGCAGAGGAGCCTTCGGAAACGCTTCTCCCGCAGGGGTTTGCCATACCTGGACTTCCGATGGGCGCTGCGTTTCTCTTCTCAAGGTTCTCTATTCCAACGAGTGCATCAATAACTGTGCTTACTGCGTGAACCGTTGTTCTGCCGATGTGCCCAGGGTTTCCTTCACTCCCGAAGAGCTTGCGGAGATCGTCATGGCCTTCTACCGTCGGAATTATATCGAAGGGCTCTTTCTGAGCTCCGGCGTAGAGCGATCGCCGGATTACACCACGGAGCGCATGATCCGGGCCGTAGCTCTTCTGCGCCATCGGTACGGTTTTGCCGGCTATATCCATGCCAAGGCCATTCCCGGCACCTCTCCGGAACTGCTTTATAAAATGGGACTTCTGGCGGATCGCATGAGCGTGAATATCGAGCTTCCTTCGGAAAAGAGCTTGGTGCGGCTGGCTCCCCAGAAATCCCGGCATTCCGTAATGACCCCCATGGAAAAAATCCGTTCCGCCATTCAGGCCTACGGAGAAGAACGGCGTCATTCTCCTCGGGCCCCTCTTTTCGCTCCCGCGGGGCAGAGTACCCAGCTCATCGTGGGGGCCTCTCCCGAGCGGGATCTCCAAATTTTGCGGCTTTGCGAGCATTTGTACCGGTGGTATTCCCTCAAACGGGTGTATTACTCCGCCTTCGTGCCGGTTTCCTCCAATCCTCTGCTCCCTCAGCTTGCGGCGCCTCCTCTTTTGCGGGAACACCGGCTTTATCAGGCGGACTGGATGCTGCGTTTTTACGGCTTCAGCGCCGAGGAGATCGTGAGCGACGCCTATCCCGATCTGGATCAGGATCTGGATCCCAAAAGCTCCTGGGCTTTGCGGCATCCGGATTTTTTCCCTTTGGACGTCAACCGGGCATCCTACGAGGAGCTTTTACGAATCCCCGGTATAGGAGTGCTTTCGGCGAAACGGATTATGCAGGCCCGGCGGCTTCGGCGGCTCGATGCGGAGCATCTGAAAAAAATCGGGGTGGTGCTTCGGCGGGCCCGCTTTTTCCTCGCCTTTCCGGAAGAAGGCGGCAGGTTTTCCTCTCTTCTTCTCTCTCCCGAAAAACTCCGGAAGGAGCTGCTTCCCCGAAAGATTTCCCGGGAGCATCCGGGGCAGAAGCGGCTTCCCCTGGAGGATCCTCCTCTTCTTTCCTCATGATTTTCTGGCGGTACGACGGTACCTTCGAAGGCTTTCTCTCTCTTCTTTACGCTTCCTGGAGCCGAAGAATTCTCCCCGCCGCCGCCGCTCCTCCCTGGCGGTGCCGCCGGGGAGTTCTCGGAGATCCGGAGGATATTTCTACGAATCCCTCCCACTCTTCCCGGGTGTGGAGCTATCTCTGCGCCAAATTTTCTCCCCTGGGGCGGAAGCGCTTTTACCGGGCCTGGCTGCAGGACCGGGAGAATACGGAAATTCTTCTTCTGCGCTATGTATCCCTCGTAGCCAATGGAGGAAAGGAGATGGAGAAGGATCTCCTCTCGCCGGTGGTGAGACAGGTTTGGGAGGCGGAGCGGAGCGTGCTTCGGGAGTCTCATCGTCTCGAAGGGCTCCTGAGGTTTCGGAAGATTGCCGAGGGGTATTACGCCTCCCTGGAGCCGGATTTTCGGGTGCTTCCCCTGTTGGGAGATCATTTTGCCGCACGCTATCCCGACATGCCCTGGATCGTTCACGATCTGAAGCGGGAAGAGGCCCTGGTATTTTTTCCTTCCCGATCCTGGCGGATAGGGCCTCTCAAAAAAGAGGATATTCCCCGGAATTCTCCGGAGGAGGAAAACTGGCAGGCTCTCTGGAGGGAGTACTACCGCATCATGGGAGTGGAAGGCCGGGAGAATCCCGAGCTGATGCGGCGTTTCATGCCCCGGCGCTACTGGAAACATCTCGTGGAGGTGCCCGAAGAGAAAAAGGATGCCTGAGAGGCTTTTCGAAAAAAACGTCGGAATGTTTTGAATCCCATGAGCCTTATAGTACCATGAAGTAAAGGGGAGAAAATTGCCAGGTGTTTTCCTCCTGTTTCTTGAAATCACTTGGATTTTCAGGGGCGAGCTTTTTGCGTCCCCGGGAGCGTCCTTTGGGGGTTCGAGGGCAAGCTGTTTAGAGATCAGAGCATCGAGAGCGAAATGGGGTGAGCCCGTGAAAAATATCTTGAATGATACCAAGGCCATGCAGGAAGTGAAGGAGATGCTTCAATCCTGGCCCTGGGGCTATGCGTATCACAAAATCGTGCTGAACGAGAAGGGAGAGCCCGAGGATTACGAGTTTCTCCACGTAAACAGGGCCTTTGAAGAGCTCACGGGGATGAAAAGAGAGACTCTCGTGGGGCATCGTGTAACCGAGGTTCTTCCGAACATCAGGTCCTCCGCCTTCGATTGGATAGCTTTTTACGGCAGGGTTGCCCTCGAAGGGGGAAGCGAAATTTTCGAGCAGTTTTCGGAGCCCCTGAAAAAATGGTACCAGGTGCAGGTTTTTTCCTCCGAGAAAGAATATTTCACCACCCTTTTCGTGGATGTCACCCTGGAAAAAAAGAGAGCCGAAGAGCTGGAAAACTTTTTCGAGGTAAATCTGGATCTCCTCTGTATTGCCGATACCGAGGGGTATTTTCTGAAAACCAACAGGGCCTGGGGAAACGTGCTCGGTTATGAGGGGAAAGACCTGGAGGGGCGAAAGTTTCTCGATTTCGTGCACCCCGAGGATTTGGAGAAAACTCTGCAGGCCATGGCGGAGCTGGATGAGCAGAAGGAAGTTCTAAATTTCGTCAACCGGTATCGAAGCAGGGATGGGGCGTATCGTTTCATCGAATGGCGCTCCCGCCCCGTGGGGAAGCTCATCTATGCGGCGGCCCGGGATATTACGGAACGCATGGAGGCGGAGACGAAGCTGCGGGAAAACCGGGAGAGACTCAGCCTTGCTTTGGATGCGGGAGATCATGGCTACTGGGATTGGAATTTGGAAACCGGTGCGATTTATTTCAGCTTCCGCAACTACGCCATGCTGGGGTACGAAAGAGGCGATGTGGGGGAAACCCCGGAAGCCTGGGCGGAGTTGTTGCATCCCGAAGATCGGGAGAAAGTCCTTTCCGAAGTTCGCAAGTGTGTCGAATGCGGAGAGCCTTACGAGCTGGAGTTTCGCCTCCGCTGTAAGGACGGATCCTATAAATGGATATCCGGCCGAGGCAAATCCTATGCGATGAAGGAAGGAGAAAAGCCCTCCCGGATGGTGGGGGTGCATGTGGATATTCACGAGAGAAAGCTCCGGGAGGAACAGGCCCATCATCTTTCCAATATCGTGGAGCAGGTTTACGAACCCATCATCGAAACGGACACGGCTTTCAACATCACCTATATGAACGCTGCGGCGGAAGAACTCACGGGCTACGCTCTCGAAGAGGTGCGGGGTAAAAAACCGCATTTTCTCTCTCCCTCCCCGGAGAATGCGGAAGATTACGAAGAGCTCTACCGGCTTTTGAGAAAAGAGGGGCGGGCGGAGTGGGAGTTCGTCAACAAAAGAAAAGACGGCGAGGAGTATGTCGTTCAGGCGAAGATCAATTCCCTGCGGGATATGCGAGGAGAGTTGCGGGGATACGTGAGCTTTCGCCGGGATGTTACGGAGGAGAGGCGTATACTCCGGGAGCTTCGGAATCAGCGGGAGCAATTTCAGCTCGCTCTTCGGGGTACGGATGACGGTATTTGGGACTGGAATATCCGGGAAGGAGAAATTTTTTTCTCGGAAAACTGGAAGAAAATGCTGGGATACGAGGATGAGGAGCTGCAAAACGACTTTGAAACCTTCGAATCTCTTCTCTACGAAGAGGATAAAGAACGGGTTTCGGAATACATACAACGCTATATGCGGGGAGAGCTGAAAAAATACTCTCTCGAATTTCGCATGAAGCACCGGGATGGCTCCCTTCGCTGGATTCTCTCCAAAGGAGAGGCTCTTCGGGACGAAACGGGCCGCCCCTACCGCTTGACGGGAGCTCACAGCGACATTACGGCGCGCAGGGAGAGCGAAGAGCGCCTCAAGATCAGCGAGAAGAACTTCCGAACCTTTTTCGAAACCATGGATGATCTCATTTTTATCGGCAATCAGGAGGGAGAGATTTTCTATACCAATCCGGGGGTGACGAAAAAACTTGGCTATACTCGGGAGGAGCTGCAAAAGCTTAAAATCCTCGATCTTCACCCCGAAAATTTGCGAGACGAAGCGAGAGAAATTTTCGAAGATATGTTTGCGGGAAAGCGGAATACCTGTCCTCTTCCTCTGGAGGCGAAAAACGGTGCCCTCGTGCCGGTGGAAACCCGGATATGGTTCGGTCAATGGAACGGAAAGGAAGCTCTTTTCGGAATTTCCAAGGATCTCTCCAAGGAACAGGAGGCCCTGCAGAAATTCAACAAGCTTTTCGAAAGCAATCCCGCCCTTATGACGGTGACCAGAATTTCGGATTTGAAGATCGTGGAGGTGAATCAGGCCTTTCTGACGACCCTCGGATTCCGCCGAAAGGAAGTTCTCGGCAAGACCAGCATGGAGCTGGATCTTTTCGTGGATCCGGAGAAACGCAAAAAGATAGGAGCCATACTGGGGGAGCAAAAATCCTTTCAGAATATGGATCTGGAACTGCGAACCAAATCCGGAGACATTCGGGAGGGTCTTTTTTCCGGAGAGTTTATCGAAAGCCAGGGGGAGCGCTATTTTCTCACGGTGATGACGGATATTACGCAGCGCAAGCGGGCGGAGCGGGAGGTGGCGCTTCAGACGAAGATGCAGGAGGTGCTCATACATACCGCCAAGGCTTGCATCAATATGCCCCTGGAAGGAATGACGGAAAGGGTGGAGTATTTCCTCGGGGAGATCAGCCGTTTCGTGGGAGCCCAGCGAGCCTACGTTTTCGACTATGATTGGAATGAAAATATCTGCTCCAATACCTACGAATGGTGCGAAGAGGGAATTTCCGCGGAAAAGGAGAATCTTCAGGCGGTTCCTTTGGAGCCCATTCCGGATTGGGTGGAGAACCATCGGAAGGGGAAGGTGCTTTATATTCCCGATGTTTTTGCTCTTTCTCCGGAGGACGGAGTGCGGAAAATCCTCGAACCCCAGGGAATCAAAAGCCTTATGACGGTGCCCATGATGGAGACAGGGGGGTGCGTGGGATTTCTCGGCTTCGATTCCGTCACGGAATACCATGTTTATTCCGAGAGGGAGAAGATTCTGCTGGAAATCTTCGCGGAAATCATGGTGAATCTTCATACCCGGCAAATGCTGGAGCGGAGGCTCGTCGAGGAAAAAGAGAATGCCCAGGCCGCGAGCAAGGCGAAGTCGGAATTTCTCGCCAACATGAGCCACGAGATACGAACGCCCCTCAACGGAGTTATCGGTTTTACGGAGCTTCTTCAGCACACTCCTCTCACTCCCGCTCAGGAGCAATATGTAGAGAACGCCAACGTCTCGGGATACACCCTTCTTGAAATCGTGAACGACATTCTGGATTTTTCCAAAATCGAGGCGGGGAAGCTCGATCTCGAGATCGTGAAAACCGACATCATCGAGCTGGCGAGGCAGAGCATGCATATCGTGAAGTACGGAGCGGATCAGAAAAAGTTGGAGGTTCTTCTGGATCTGGATTCCGGGATACCTCGCTATGCCTTCGTGGACCCCGTACGATTGAAGCAGGTGCTGGCGAATTTGCTGAGCAATGCGGTGAAATTTACCGAAAAAGGAGAGGTGGCTCTGCAGCTCCGTTTTCTTCCCCAGGGCCCCGGAAGAGGAACCTTCACTTTCGCTGTCCGGGATACCGGAATCGGTATCAGCGAGAGCCAGCAGAAAAAGCTCTTCCAGGCCTTCTCCCAGGGCGATGGCTCCACCACCCGGCGTTTCGGAGGTACCGGTCTGGGGCTGGTCATTTCGGATCAGCTTGTTCGCAAAATGGGAGGTGCCATCGAGTTGTACAGCCTTCCCGGCGAGGGGTCCGTCTTCTTTTTCGCCCTGGAGGTTTTTTGCGAGGAAGGGGAGATGCTCGATCATGGCACTATCGAAGGCATTTCGAAGGCCCTGGCGGTGGATGACAACGAACATAACCGGATTATTCTGAGTGAAATGCTTCATCATTGGGGGATCGATACCGTGGAGGCTTGGAGCGCCCAGGAGGCTCTGCGGATTCTGGAAGAAGCCCGGGAGCCCTTCGACGTAATCCTCATGGATTACCACATGCCTTATATCGACGGCCTCGAGGCTATCCGCATGATTCGGGAAAATCCCGATTTTTCTCCGGAAAAACAGCCCATCATTCTTCTTCACTCCTTTTCGGAGGATGAAGAGTTCGTGCGGCGCTGCGACGAGCTGGGGGTTCGTTTCCGTCTTTCCAAGCCCATTTATTCCGAGGAGCTCTTTACCTATCTCTCCAATCTCCGGAGCGTGCTATCGGAGAAATCCGTAGAAAAGCCCGAGGAGGCATTTCACATTTTTTCGGGAGAAATTCCCGTAACCATCGGCGTGGCGGAGGATAACCCCATGAACCGGGTTCTCGTGAGAACCCTTCTTGGAAAACTTCTTCCCTCCGCCCGAATCGTGGAGGCCCATGACGGAGAGGAGGCTCTGGAGCTGGTGGAGCGGGAATCTCCGGATCTTCTCTTTATGGACGTACAGATGCCCGAAATGGACGGTCACGAAGCTACCCGGGCCATACGCCACAGAGAGAGGGATTTGAAGAAACCCCTTCCCATTATCGGGCTCACTGCGGGAACACGGAAGCGCGACAGGGAAATGGGGCTCGAAGCGGGAATGGATGAAGTGCTTTTCAAGCCCATAGAGATCGAAAAACTACAGGAACTTCTGAAGAAATATCTGCCTCTTCCGGAGCCTCTGAGCGTGCCTATGGAAGAAGGGGAGAAAAACGTGCACTTCGATGTTTTCCGTTTTAGCGAAGATCTCAGGGATTCCCGGTCTTTGCAAGCCCTCGTGGAAATTTCCGGAGTGGTTTTCCCCCGGTTGCTCGGCTTGTTGGAGAAAGCTCTTAAGGAGAAGGACCTGAACGAGTTTGTCAGGACGGCACATGCCTTGAAAAATGCCGCTTCCTCCATGTTTTTTCTTCATCTCGAATGTATAGCCGAAACTCTGGAGCGTTTCTCCGGAAAGAGCCCGGAAGATTTTTCCCGGAGGAAAGAGCTTGTGGCGGACCTCTTTGAGGAGTGGCGCAGGGTTTCCTTCTTGCTGAAAGAGGAGGATTGGAAAGAGTTTCTTTAGTTTTTTCGGAACCTGGAACGAAGCAAGCCCCGGAACATAGCGTTCCGAGGCTTGCTTCTGTTTTTCCGAAAAAGGACTTTTTATTTCATGTAGGACTTCAGAGCTTCCGGAAGAGCATCTTCCGGCGTAGCGGTCTGGGGTCCCACGATGCCTTGCCCCATGTCTTCGAGAATTTTCAGGCCTCCCTCGGGGGAGAGGGCGAATTCCATAAACTTAAGGGCCAATTCCTTTTGTTCTCCTCCCAGGGGCATGGTGCAGCCGTATACCACGGGCTGGCCCTTGGTGATAATGGTGCTTCCCGGAGTGGCTCCCGCCCGTTCCACCTCGGCGGTGGCGTAGAAATCCTTGTACTGGGGATCCTTGAGATTGATTTTGGCGGGAAGTTCCACATATTTCAGGCCGTGCTGTACCGCCACGGAGCGGTATTCGAAGGCGTAATCCATGGCACCGCTTTCCACCATGGCGATAAGGTCGATGGCCTTGGGCCGCACCGCCCGTTTTTCGTGCTTCATGGCTCTTTCGTACAGATCCGGTACGCCGTAGTATTCTGACGCGAGCTGCAGTACCATGAGGGAGCGATAACCGCAGGGGTCTGCGTCGGCATCCGAGTGTCCCCAGCGCACATCTTCCCGGAGAAGAATGTCATACCAGTTTTCTCCGTTGATTTCATCCGCATAGGCGGATTCTGGGGCGTACATGAGCACCAGCTCGTTGCTGGCGAAGAGCACGTTCCAGTCGGCGAATTCCGGGCGCAGAAGCCGTTCGATCACCATGTAATCCGCAGTGAAATAGAGATCGCACTTGCCTCCCAGGTCGATGATCTTCCGGGCGAGGGCCGCACTGCCTCCGGCCTCCCGGAGGATATCCACATCGGGATGGGCTTTCTCGAAGGCTTCTTCCATGGCCTGCATGGGAGCGCTCAAACTGCCCGCATGGAAAATGTCGAGGGTTTCCTTTGCGAGGAGAGGGGATGCCCAGAGAGCCGCGAGAAGAGGGACGAGGAACAACAGAACCGAGAGCTTACGATACTTCATGTTGCAACACCTCCATAGAGTATTGAAAATCCTTTTTCTCCCGTTCGGAGAAAAGGGGAAAACCGAGTTTTTCAGAAAAGATGTACCGATTCGGGTTTGAAGAACATCCATCCCTGTTGTCCCTGCCGAAGCCCCAGATCCAGAAAGGTGGAGCCCAGCACGTGAGCGGTAAGCCGAAGATGGGACGATTCCAGGGTTACCTCGAGAGCGATTTCCCGGGGTACCACGGAGGTGATAATTCCCGAAAAGGCGTTGATGGCGTCCGTTCCCTCCCAGGGGCGGTTTCCCAGGAGAATATGTTCCGGCCGGATTCCCACGAAACACCGGGAGCGGTCCGTCTCCGTCTCCACCGCGAGCACGAACTCCGCCCCTTCCTCCAGAAGGGCCATATTGCGATGTACCGAGGCGGCGAAAATGTTTTTCATTCCCACGAAGGTTGCTACCTCCCGATTGGCGGGGGTGCGGAAGACGCTCTCCACGCTTCCCGTCTGCTGCAGTATTCCCTCTCGAAGCACCGCTACCCGCTCTCCCAGAGAAAGCACCTCTCCGAAATCGTGGGTTACCATGAGAATGGTGAACCCCTCTTCTTCGTGAAGCCTCCGGAGATATTCCTGAATCTCCTCCCGAAAAAGAGGGTCCAGTGCCGCCAGGGGCTCGTCCAGGAGAAGGAGCCGGGGTTTCGCCGCCAGAGCCCGGGCCAGGGCGACCCGTTGCTGCTCGCCTCCCGAAAGGGTTCCGGGAAAGCGCTCGAGCAAATGCTCCAGCCGGAGAAGAGATGTCAAGTGCTTCACGTGTTCCCGGTGTGTCTCTCGGGAGGAGAAGCGCAGAGGATAGGCGATGTTTTCTCGTACCGAAAGGTGAGGGAAAAGGGCGTAATCCTGATAGACCAGGGCTACCCGGCGCTTTTCCGGAGGCAGTTTGGAGATGGGTTCGTCATCGATGAAAATTTCTCCCTCGTGAGGTTGCAATCCCGCAATGGCTTCGAGAATCATGGTTTTTCCCGCTCCGCTGGGGCCTACGAGCATGAAGAACTCTCCCTCCTCCACGGTAAGGGAGAGAGGAGCCAGAGAGAAACCCGGAAGATCGATACGTACGTCCTGAAGGCGGATCATTCCTGCACCTCCCGGAATTGCTTGTCGCTCCCCCGCACCGCCAGAAGCCGGAGAAGAACGAACATCACCAGGGATATGGAGATGAGCTGTACCGCGATGGGAGAGGAGTATTTCAGGCCGAAGGTGGCGAAACGGTCGTAAATCAGAGTGGGAGCTACCATGGGATGGTAGGCGATGATCACCACCGCGCCGAACTCGCTGACGCTCCTCGCCCAGCTCATGATGAGGCCGGAGTAGATTCCCCTCTTTGCCAGGGGGAGGGTGATATGGAAAAAGGTGTAGGAGGGAGAGGCTCCCAGGGTCTGGCTTACCCGCTCCAGCCGGGGCGAGATGGAGGCGAAGGCGTCCTTGAGGGGGTCCACGTAGAAGGGAATGCTTACGAAGATGCAGGCGAGGACGATGCCGAAAGAGCTGTTTACGGGCTGCAGCCCTATATTTTCCAGAAAGGCTCCCAGGGGAGTCCGGGGAGAGATGACCATGAGCACTGCGATGCCTGCCACCGTATGAGGCACCATGATGGGAATGTCGATAATGGCTTCGAGTATGGATTTGCCCCGGAAATTTTTCCGGGCCAGAAAATAGGCCAGGGGGGTGCCGAAAAGAGCGATCACTCCCGTGGCGGCGGCGGCGGTCCAGATGCTGCGCCACAAGGCGCCCAACACTTCCCGATCCACGGAAGCGGCGGCTACCACGTTCCAGTCCGCTCGAAGGAACATGTTGACAAGGGGCCAGAGGATGTAGATCAGAAGAAAGGACCCCATCAAAAGAGTGAACCAGCGATTGCGAAAGGTACGGGAATACATGAGCAGATCCCTCCGGGAATACGAGAATATAAAAGCCGCTCCACAAGGGAGCGGCTTCAACACTCGTACATCTGTATAGCCGCATTCCTTTCCACTATGGGAGGCATAGGAGTTTCCTCCTATACCCTATCGGCCTCGTCTCCGTATTTTGAAAAAACAGGATCTTCGAGGCTCGGAATGGCATTCTGTATGAAAAAACTATGCTTGGTATATTATAGCATAGGGCGAAAAACTGTGTACCCCCTCGAAAAGGTTCTTCAGAAGAGCGGAAGCCACCGGGGAGAAAAGATCCGTTCCTCCGTCTCTCCGGGATAAAGGGCATACAGGCTCAGGGCGATGGTTTCCCTGGGGCCCTGGAAATATTCAAGCCAGAGGGTATGTTCTCCCGGAGAGAGGAAGATGTTTCCGGATTCGCTCTGGGGAGGATGAATGCCGTCGTTGTCGATAAGGATTTTACCGTCGATCCAGAGGCGGGAACCGTCGTCCGAGTGGAGCCGGAAGGTGTAGTTTCCTCCTTTGTCCAGAAGAAAACGTCCTTCGTAAACCAGACCGAACCATTCGAAACGGTTGGTGATTCCCGGAAATCCCTGGGTAAATTTCCGGGTAGATATGTTGAGAGAGTCGGTATAAATGGTCCCCACCGGGGAAAGTCTCGAAAAGTTCGGAAGCCTCGAGGTCCCCTGGGGAAGGGCGTAGATGGTTCCCATAAGAGCTTGGGGATTTTTCGAAGGGGAGCCGAAGGGGGTGTCGGGAGAGCTGAAAGGGCCGCTTCCCCGGGGCACGGCGTACCAGGGGAACAGACCGGGGCGCCCCTCCTTGCTGAAGGTGCCCGCCATGAAAAACACCGCATTTTCCGGAGCTTCGGAACGGCTTAAAATCCAGCCGTCCCAGCGTTCTTTTATTCCTTTCCGGGTACAGTACAGCACGAGGTGGCGGTTTGTCATCTCTCCGGACATGGCAGCTCCCAGAAGGGTTCCGTGAAGGTGATTCTTCACGTTATTTTCCCGGAAATGAAGGATTCCCATCTCTCCGTTTCCGTTGATTTCCCATAAGGTAGGATAGGGAAGGTTCGGAAGTTTCTCCTGAGGGGCCGCTCCCTCGGTGTGGAGCGTTATTTCGGAAAAATCGATGCAGCAGACGCAGTTATCCCGGATACGGATTCCCTCGATGGTGCTGTTCAGGGGAAGATCCGTCTGGATGACGTGTTTTTCCGTAGTTCCCGACGAAGTGGCTTCCAGGGTGTGGCGGACTGTCCAGAGATCGTCGTTGAGGGTTTCGATAAAGACGTTGCTTTTACAGTCGAAACCCCGCCCGGTATCGAAACGAATCTCCGCGGACCGGACATAGGTGGGAGCGAAAAGATAGGTGTGCTGACCGAAAAAACAGCAGCAATCCTTTTCCAGGGTATCTCCCTCGGTGCAGGAGAGGACGAAGGTTTCTCCCCGGGCGAATCCAGGGGAGAAGAGGGCGCAAAAGGCGCACAACATGGAGAAAAAGAGGAAAAGCGTCGTTTTTTTCCGGGAAATCATGGAAATTTCTCCCTTCTTCAAAAAGTGTCGGAAAAATCCTCTTGCATGGTGTTTCGGAGAAATCGTGTTTTTCAAAAAATGCCGGATTTTTTGCGGGGGTTCATATCTTTCGGGAAAAGCTCGGCTTTTAAAGATTTCGGCATATACTTTTGCCTACGCTTGATTGAAAAAATCGAAATTTTCGAGCGGTTTCCCCTTCTGCTACAGTAACATCATGATGTTTTTGGCGCAAATGTCAAGCCGGAAGAGATCAGGATAAAAGGAGAAACCTTTTCTGAAAAGCTCCGGTATAGTGGGAAAAGAAAGGCACTTCTTCGAAGGCGCTCTTTTGGGAGGAGGAAAAAAGATGCTTGTACGGGAAAAGGTGGCTCAGGCGATAGCCTTGCTTCGGGAACTTTCAATGGATTGCTGGCTCGTTTTTGTGCGGGAAACTTTCGAGCAGGCGGATCCCGCCATGCGCTTCATCGCCGGTGAGGATGTGGTGGGACAGGGGGTCTTTCTCTTTTTTCCGGATGGAGAAGCCATTGCTCTTACCGCCAGTTTCGACGCCTCGGCTTTTGAAAAATCCCGCATTTATTCCCGGGTGGAGAGCTACGTGGAGGATGTGGGGCCCCTTCTGAAGAACGTGTTGGAGGAGAAAAATCCCCGTACCATAGGGCTGAATTATTCCGAGATGGATTATGCCGCGGACGGCCTTACTCATGGTATGTACCGAAAGCTTCATACCCTTTTGGAGGGAACGGATTTTCCCTCCCGCTTCGTTTCCGCCCAGCCCCTGATGTGCCGTCTTCGGGGAAGAAAAAGCCCCGAGGAGCTCCGGCGCATTAAAAAGGCGGCGGAAGAAACCCTCGATCTGTTTCGGCTTCTGGAAAGCCATGTAGTTCCGGGATGGACCTGCCGAGGGGTCTCGGATTTTCTCCATGAGGAGATGAAAAGGCGGGATTTGAAGCCTTCCTGGAGCTATGCGGGAGATCCCGCCGTGCACTGTGGGAGCTCCGAAGATCCCGGGCATGGAGCGCCGGGGGAGGAACCTCTCGTACCGGGGAGCCTGCTGCATCTCGATTTCGGCATCCTTCGGGAGGGATATGCCTCGGATTTGCAAAGGGTATGGTATCTTGCCCGGGGAGATGAAGCGATTCCCGAGGATATGGAGCGGGCCTTTTCGGTGGTGCGCCGGGGTATTGCCGAGGCGGCCCGGATTATCCGCCCCG
>Ga0116163_1001458_pt1 | contig 14617 bp, 10 predicted proteins | sample AD_UKC107_MetaG_FD_89889 | JGI IMG/M metagenome (GOLD analysis project Ga0116163, IMG submission 89889) | Active sludge microbial communities of municipal wastewater-treating anaerobic digesters from Hong Kong - AD_UKC107_MetaG | ecosystem: Engineered > Bioreactor > Anaerobic > Digestate...
CCGAATGTCTTCGGACCGTTTGGGAATCCTTATTACAATTCGGTTGTTGCCACATTCTCACATCAGTTGACACATTATGAACAGCCTCAGGTAGAGACTGATGCGCAACTAAGACTTATTTATATCGGCGATCTGGTCGAAGTAATCTGGTATTTGATTAAGAACAAGGTGGGGGATGAAGAATATAAGGTTACGCCTACCGATGAGGCTAAGGTAAGCGAGATCCTAACCATTCTGCAGAGCTATAAGGAACAGTATCTTGAGAAAGGCATAATTCCCGATCTTTCTAACTCTTTTGAACGAAATCTGTTCAATTCGTTTGTCTGTTACATAGATCATTTAAAATTGTTCCCTTATAAACTCAATGTCAATACAGATGAGCGAGGATCTTTTGTGGAGACAGTAAAACTCCACTCCGGGGGGCAGGTTTCATTTTCGATAACAAAACCGGGAGTTGTACGGGGTAATCATTTTCATACTCGTAAGGCTGAACGATTTGTTGTTATAAAAGGTAAGGCCCTCATACAGTTACGTCGCATTGGGACAGACACGATAATGCATTTTGAACTTGACGGTAACATGCCGGCATATGTAGACATGCCTGTCTGGCACACGCATAACATTACAAATATCGGATCGGATGATCTGTACACAATCTTCTGGATTAGTGAGTTCTTTGATCCCGCCAATCCAGATACCTTTGTTGAAAAGGTGCAATAGCTTGCCATGGCATAAGATATATTAACCGACAGATAGAATTTACCTGCTAATGAAAAGGACAAAGCTCAAGGTATTAACGGTGGTTGGCACGCGACCTGAAATCATCCGCCTTTCGAGGGTGATGTCTTTGCTCGACGAACATGTTCATCATATCATTGCTCATACCGGCCAGAATTATGACTATGAATTAAACGAGATTTTCTTTCAGGATCTGGCGCTACGCAAGCCTGATTTTTTTATGAATGTCGATGTCTCGTCTCTGGAAGCATCGGTAGGAGATATCATACGTAAATCAGGTGAGCTGCTTCGATCAGAAAGACCTGATGCATTGCTGGTACTTGGAGATACAAATTCATGCCTCTCTGCATATATGGCTAAACGGTTACATATTCCAATTTTCCATATGGAAGCAGGTAACCGCTGTTTTGATTTCAATGTACCTGAGGAAATCAATCGCAGGGTCATCGATCACATAGCAGATTTCAATCTTGTGTATACGGAACATGCCCGGCGTCACCTTATATCAGAAGGCCTGCCACATCGCCGAATCTACCTGACCGGCTCCCCAATGTTTGAAGTGTTAAATTACTATAAGTCTAAGATAGAGTCTTCGACAATTACCAATACATTGAAATTGGAAAGGGGACAGTACTTTATCGTATCTACACACCGAGAAGAGAACGTTGATAACCCGGAAAATCTCCGGACAATTCTTTTAGTATTGAACAGTCTTGCTGAGAACTACAATCTGCCTGTTATCGTCTCGACCCATCCGCGTACACGTAAACGTCTGGAGGTTATTGATAACACTACTCTTAACCCCCTCATTCAATTCTTAAAGCCGTTTGGATTCACTGATTATGTTAACCTCCAGATGAATGCTATGTGTACAATATCTGACAGTGGCACCATTAGCGAGGAATCAGCTATTCTTAATTTCCCTGCCATATCACTGCGAAATTCCATGGAACGGCCTGAAGCTCAGGACGCAGGTACAATTATTCTTACCGGCTTTGATCACGACGTGGTGCTTAATTCCATTGAGCTTGCTGTGGAAGAGCATAAAAACAATGTCCTAAAACAAATCCCGACAGATTATCATGTTAATGACACATCCTGGAGAGTCCTAAAATTGATAGAGGGATTATCATCCCTGTCAAATCAATGGCACGGGGTCATCAAGCACCCGAAAGCTGATTGCTGAACTCGGAATCCTTAGTTGCCATGGACCAGGTACAAGTCTTTCTGATCTGGAAATCTTTATTATTTTTAAATTCTAATTTCCATCAAGATGAAAATGCACGGTTCTGTCATTTTAATTACATTCTCGATCCTTCTCACATTGAGTTCTTGCGTCTCAAAGAAGAAACTGACCTATCTGCAGTACTCGGATAAAACAGTTGATTACAGTATACTCGATGATGAGAAGATGATTTCTGTTACTCCTAGCGCATATAAGCTAATGCCCTATGATAACTTGTACATTAGAGTTCTTACACCTGATCCTCAGTATTCGGAATTGTTTAATGCGAATTTCGGAACCGGTACAATCACGCAGGAGAGCGCCGGCTTATCTGGGTACTCGGTCGATATAGACGGCAATATTGAATTACCTTACGTTGGGAAGGTCAAGGTTGCTGGCAAAACCCTTTCTGATGTTAAGATGGATTTAGATTCTATTTTTACAAAATACGTGACAGATGGATCTATCATAGTCAGGCTGGTTAATAATACAGTTAGCGTGTTAGGAGAGGTTAGATCACCTGGACGATATGTCATTATTAAGGATCGCCTGAATGTATTCGAAGCTCTTGCATTAGCAGGTGATCTTTCTGAATACAGCAATCGGCAAAAAGTCATGCTGATAAGGCCATCACCCTATGGTCCTGTTATTAAGGAGTTTTCTCTTACGGACAGGAGTATCCTGGCCTCAGAGCTATACTATATTTTGCCAAATGATGTCCTTTATGCTATGCCGATACAAGGAAGGGCATTTACTACCAATTCATCGATCTACACTTTGTTTTTATCAACAATAACAACTGCACTGGTTGTGATAAGTTACATTCAAAGACTGTAATTAATAGGTATCTGAATTTCCATCCCTACTCTTCACAAACACTTTTAAATTGTTGATCATTAACGACTATGATACCATGCCATTTTTATGTTTCGTGCGCACGGTAACTGCATATTCTTTTCTGATTGGATAGTATTAAATACCAAGAAGTATGAATGATCCGGGAATTTTACAGAATGGGCAACCAGTGAAAAGTACTCTGCGTAGTGATATGTTTGAGCCATATGCAATTCTTTCTTTGATATTAAGAAATTGGTATTTCTTTTTGATAGCTATAGGAATTGCATTCTTAGGTGGTCGTTTCTATATTAACCATACAAAGCCAACATACCGAACCTCAGCCACTCTACTGATAAATGATACTGAAGATCGTCCTATGGTGGATAACTCTGAACTTTTACAGGGACTTGGACTCCCCGGAGGATATAGGAACATCCAGAATCAAATGATGATAATAAAATCGGGATCTCTTATTGAAAGAACCCTGAGAGAGTTGCCCTTTGAAGTAGAATACTATTTCAAAACGATGAGAAATAAAATTCCGATCTATCCTGAAACACCAATAAAAGTCTTGTCAGAAAATGGATCACCTTTTCCTCAAAATACGGAGTTTTCGATAACTTTTTTAGGTAATAATATGTTCATTATTGAATCTGAAGCAGAGAGTTTTTCGTTTAAAGAGACTTCTTCTTTTGGCCAGACGATTGAGATGCCAGGCGGCAGATTCAGGATTGAATGCTGGGATGAGGATTGGCTAAATAAAAACCAGGAAGAGCAGCTGTATTTTAATATGCCTAATATTACTAGAATAGTAAGATATTATGCTTCCCGGCTTAAAGTGGAACAGGTAAACAGGGAGGGTTCTATGTTGAGAATCAGTCTTCAGGGAACAAACAGAGCAAAAGATGCTGACTTTATCAATAAACATATTGAAGGCTTTCAGGCAATATCGCTGATGAGGAAGAACACTGAGGCTGACAGAAGATTATCTTTTATTGATGATCAACTAATTGACATTACTGATTCACTTCAAATTACAGAGAACAGGCTTCAGCAATTTCGCTCAACTCATAGGATTATGGACCTGTCAGCTCAGGGGCAGGCTATTATAGGTCAGGCAACCCTGCTTGAGAATGAAAGAGCGCGTCTGGAGCTTGAAGCAAATTATTATGATTACCTGGCCGACTACCTGGCAAAAGATGTTATTGGAGAGATACCTATAGTACCAATCACAATGGGCATCACTGACCCTGGACTGACAAAGTTGGTTGATGAACTTTCCATGCTGAACGGGCAGGTGACTACCCGTGGGGCTGGTGAACTGAATCCCTTACAAAGAAATCTTGAACAAAGGATAAGTAATACTAAAGCGGCATTACATGAAACACTTAACGGATTAAGAAGAGCCAACAGCCTTGCCAGGGCAGAAAATCAAGCACAAATTACAAGGTCAAACGCACAGGCTTCTTCTCTGCCTGTTACTGAGAGGCAACTATTAGGGATTGAGCGGAAATTCAGGCTCAATGATGAATTATATACATTCCTTCTGGAAACACGTGCAGAACAACTAATGCAGAAAGCTTCCAACAGACCGGATAGTGAGGTAATTGATTCGGCGGATGCGAGATTTAGCATCCTGATCTCACCCATCCCTATGAAGATCCATTTAGTCGGCATTGGTGGTGCAGCAGGCCTGACTTTCCTTATTCTTTTCATGGGTTATATCTTCAATAAAAAGATTAAATCAGAAGATGTCAGAAGAATGACAAGCCTACCGCTTATTGGCCATATCCCACATAGTGTCGAGAAAGTCAATACCGTTGTTCTTGATTCGCCTGCATCTACCATTTCCGAGAATTTCCGGCAACTTAGATCAAGAATCCAATTCTTTACCAAGGAGGCTAAATCACCTGTTATCCTGATAACCTCATCTATGCCCGGAGAGGGTAAAACCTTTACAGCTATTAATCTCGCTTCAGCATACAGTTTATTAGGGAAAAAGACGATATTGATAGGGTTCGACTTAAGGAAACCGAAAATTTTCCAGGATTTCGACCTCAGTAATGAACATGGACTATCAACCTGGCTGATCGGGCAAGACAAGCTAGAGGATGTAATTCAAAAGACTTCTTTCCAGAATCTTTCAATAATAGCAGCCGGACCTATACCTCCCAATCCTTCAGAACTTACTGCACTTGGCAAAACAAGCGAGTTATTTAAGATACTAAGGGCAGATTTTGATCTAATAGTTGTAGATTCCTCTCCCATCGGGATTGTCTCAGATACTATACACCTGGCTTCAATGGCAGATGTCTGTATTTTGGTAATCAGGCCCGGACATACCTTGAGGGATATGTTGGAATTAGCATTAAACGAGGTAAGTACTAATGATGTAAAAGATATTGGGATTGTTCTGAATGCAATTCAATCCAGCAAAAAGCAATATGGCTACGGTGGGAGATACGGATACACAAATGACACTAAATCCTCTCTTAAAGGTATCGTTAAGACCAGTAAACGAAAAAAATAATATCATTTGGAGCCAATCATTTTAAGGGATTGCATTAAATAATTCTTCTAGATCATATCTTGCCCGGTTTTAGGCAAGAATGAAGATAACAGACTTTCATATTATAATTGTTAGTATTTTTTCCAAAGCCTTGCAAATGAACTTAAATGACAGCTTCAATGGGTGAACGGGCAGCCTCCAGTAATTTTAATCAGGCTGTTTGGCTGACAATAAGCAGTTTTAGTTCATTTGCCCTGGCTCTTGTGAGCGCAGCTATATTATCACGATACTTTGACAAGGCTGAATACGGGACCTATAAGCAGATATTATATGTTTATGCTACACTGCAGACTGTTTTTGCAGCAGGATTACCAAGTGTTTTCGCCTATTTTGTACCACGCTTATCGGCAGGGCAGGGGAAAAGGCTCGTCAACGGCATTAACCGGGTTTTTATCTTATTAGGGCTGACATTTTCAATTTTTCTGTATTTTTCAGCAGACTTTCTTGCTGCTCTGTTAAGGAATCCGGAGCTTTCAATTGGCCTCAAGATTTTCTCTCCTTTTCCATTTTTTACAATACCTTCTCTGGGGGTGGAGGGGATTTATACTGCATTAAGGAAAACTAAATCTATTGCAATATATCAGACAGCGACCAAAACTCTGATGCTGATATGCATCATCTTTCCGGTAATAGTTCTCAAAGGATCTTATAAGGCAGCCATAATCGGTTGGGGTGTGGCATCCTTCCTGACTTTCATTATAGCAATGGTAATGAAGAACATGCCCTATGTGAAAATCAGTGAAGAGTTAGTGCCGAAGATGTATAAGACCATATTTAATTACTCTTTGCCACTGATGGGGGCAAGCCTTGTTGGAATGGTTTTACATTCAGCCGATCAGTTTTTTATCAGCAGATATTACGGACAGGTTACGTTTGCAGAGTTTTCAAATGGCTTTATACAAATTCCGTTCATTGGTATGATAGCAGGATCTGTAAGAAGTGTATTGCTTCCATTATTTTCGAAAGCGGAATCGGAAGGCACGATGGAAGAGGCTTTTGGAGTTTACCGACGGGCGGTTATCAAGTCTATCAATCTGGTTTACCCATTAATTGTATTTTCATTTTTTTTTTCAAGTGATATAGTTGTTCTACTCTATGGAGAGCAATACGAAGTATCAAAGTCTTATTTGCAGGTTTCTTTATTAAGGAGTATAGCTGATGTATTTCCATATTTGTCTGTCTTGCTCGCTCTTGGAAAATCAAATGTCTATTTTAATGTGCACTTGATTTTTGCCTTATTGATATGGTTGGTGGATTTTCTTATTGTGAAACTACAGTGGCCTCCGATTGCAATTGCGCTTTCATCCTCTTTGATTCATGTCTTGATAGCAGCCTCAATATTTACCTATTTAAAGGTCATACATAGCATTACGTTGATACCACGATTTATTATTAAACGCATTGCTATCATCGGATTACACTTATCAACTATTGCTGCGATATTGCTTGTCCTCAGAAACCAATGCCTATTCTCAGTGAGTTCTTATTTAGCTCTTCCCATTACAGGCGTTGTCTATTATATACTATTAATTCTGACTGGGAAGTTCATTAAAAATGATTACGCGACGGAATTGATAATAAGGGTTAAGAGTTTTATAATGAAAGATGAGCATTGAAATAAGAGATAGATGCAATCTGCTGTTTTGTGGTGATTTCATTGCACGAAATCCAGAAAATATTAAGTTGTCAGATGCCCTCAGAGAACTTATTAGTGAATGTGACATCAGATGCCTGAACTTTGAGGGTCCATTACCTTTAGGGACACCAATAACAATAAAAGGGACCGCCCTCCTTCCTCAATCACTTGACTCTCCGGAATGGTGTGAAAAAAATGGCTTTAATGTTATTTCCTTAGCGAATAATCATACAGGAGATTACGGGGAAAACGCCCTCAGATTAACCAGGGAAGCATTTCAGTCTGCTCTTTTAGTTGGAGCAGGATCATGGGATGAGGCATATGAGGTTAAAGCCGTTGAGGTTAATGATCTGCATATCGGATTTCTATCTGTTGCGCAATGTGAGTTCGGAATTCTTAATGATCAGTGGTCGGATAAGAAGTCTTTGGGTTGTGCCTGGATTAATTATCCTCAATTAAATGACATTATTAGAAAAGCCAAGAGATCGCTGGATTTTTTATTTGTTATTACACATGCTGGTATCGAGTATTATGATTTTCCGTTACCGGAATGGAGAGACAGATATAAGGAGTTGATTGATGCTGGTGCAGATGCTATCATTGGGGGGCACCCTCATGTGCCTCAGGGATGGGAATTATATAAAGGTAAACCAGTGTTCTACAGCCTTGGCAATTTCTTCTTTGATAGCAAAAGTCAAAAAGAGTATTTCAACAATGGAATAAGTGTGGTTTTATCTATCGATAATCAAAAGAGACTCTCTTTCAAGATAATAAACACACTTAAGATTGAAAACGAGATCATCATCGATAACACCGAAAAAATCAAGGAGCACAATTTAGAAATATGCCGGATATTGAGCAATAGAGAGGAGTATCTTGAGAAAGTCAACAAGATGTGCCTGTCACTCTGGCGATCTTACGAGGCAACACTCATGAAGTCACTGAACAGTGAAAAAACTTCAATCTCATTAAAGGTCTTTGTCAAGTATGTTACTCATTTGCTTAAACGAAGGAAACCTGAATATCGTTATATTTTAAATTATGTCCGTTGCGAAAGTCATCGTTATGCCATATCACGAGCACTCAAATTGCTGACCGGTGTAAGGATATAGAATATTTGAAGGTTTTATGTTAAAAGTTGAGTTGTTGGCGGACAGAAAGGAAATCCGCCATAACTGTATCATACTTCTTATAGATGAGTCATAAAAGAATATTAATAATAAGTAGAAGCTTCTATCCAACTGTATCTCCAAGGTCTTTCAGGGCAACAGAACTGGCAAAAGAGTTTGCGCGCGAAGGGCACAAAGTAAAAGTTATAACATCATTTAAGTCTGATGTAAACTACGAAAAACTGTCGGCTTCACTTGGAGTCGAGTTCAAAAATTATGGTAAAGAGAGCTTCAGAACTATAAAGTACAATGGGAATGGGCTATTAAGAATCATTGTAATGATGGTCAACAGACTGCTGTTAATGCTTTTTGAATTCCCTGATATTCAGATAATGCGGCTGGTAGCCATGGCATTGAAAGAAGAGAATGGCCATGATCTGTTGATCTCTGTTGCTGTACCATATCCTGTTCATTGGGGTGTTGCCTGGGCAAGAAATTCAAGGCACCAGATAGCTACAACCTGGGTTGCTGATTGCGGAGATCCCTATATGGGGGACAGAATTGATACGGTGAGGAAGCTTTTCTATTTTAAATATTTTGAAAAATGGTTTTGCCGCAAGGCAGATTATATTACTGTTCCAACCCTTGAAAGTATTGAGGGCTACTATGAAGAATTCAGAAATAAAATAAAGATCATCCCTCAGGGATTCAATTTTAATGAAGTGAAGTATTCGGGGAAAGCATTTAACAAGCCTATCAGATTTGCATATGCAGGCAACATAATTCCTGTGAATCGTGATCCGCGACCCTTCCTCGATTTCCTCTCAACACTTTCCTGTGACTTCATTTTCACAATTTTCACAAAGAAAGTAGACCTGATTAAAGGATTTAAATCAAAACTTGGAGCGAAGCTGGAGATAAGAGATTATATCCCGAGGGATGAATTACTGCCATTATTAGCCTCGATGGATTTTTTGGTAAACTTTGATAATAATACTACTATTCATACTCCGAGTAAACTGATCGATTACGCGATAGTCAAAAGACCAATCCTCAATATTAAGTCAGATCTGGACAAATCTTTGATATCTTCCTTTTTGTCCAGGGATTATACAAGAGCCTATAAAATTGATAATATGGAACAATACAATATTATCAATATAGCAAAGAATTTTCTTGTTTTAGTCGGATGCTGTTAAAAAGTACTTTAAGTTACAGCTATACAGCCAGCAAAGGTATAGTTAATCTGTATAACAGATACAAGGACTTAGTGTCTGCCTGGGCGCTATTTCTGCTTAATCCATTTGCTACTGCACTGCTTGCATTTTTAAACTACAGGAAAGCATATGCCAAAAACATAATTTGGCTTTTTGTAGCTTATTATGGTTTCACACTTGTGATTTCAAATGAAGGAATGGATGCAAACCGATATCGTGATTTCTTCATCAGCATCAGCTATATTGCTTCAGACTTCAGGGGTATTCTGGATCTGGTTTATCAGGAGGGATCAAGTTTTCTTGATATAGCTCAGTTATCGATAAGCTTCATTGTTTCCAGATTTACCAGTGACCCGAGGATCCTATTTGCTGTATTTGGTTTGGTCTTTGGGTACTTCTATTCAAGAAATATTTGGTTTCTGCTTGATAGAACGGGCACAGGAATAAAATGGGCGAACCTTATTTATCTCATTGTCTTTGTTGTTATAATTGGTTTTTGGAAGCTAAACGGATTTCGGATGTGGACAGCAGCACATGTGTTTTTCTTTGGTGTTTTTTTGTATCTGATGGAAAATAAGAAAATAGGGATAATCATTGCATCCTTAAGCATTCTTTTCCATTTTTCCTACATGTTCCCTGTCGGACTTTTGTTAGGGTTCATCTTATTACCTAAAAAAGAATCCTGGTTCTTCGGTCTGTTTTTAGTTACATTCTTCGTGTCTGAAATAGATATTCAAGTATTTTCAAACAAACTGACTTCTATCTTACCCGGGGTATTCCATCAACGTATCGAAGGTTATACAAGTGAGAGTTACCTGGAATCATCAATGACAAATGAGGCTACAAGAAATTGGCGCTACCTTTTTTATCGTCAGGCGATTAAATGGTCATCAACTCTGCTTCTCAGTGTGATCTTCGTAAACGGATTAAGCTGGCTTAAAGAACAAAAAAACCTTAAAAACCTGTTTTGTTTTGCGCTTTTAATGATGGCTTCAGTAAATTTATTCAGCCACATACCGATAATGATACGATTTTATCCCATAACTTATCTTTTTGTCTTTGCTTTCCTTTATATTTATTTACAACAGGCCCCGGAGTTCAGATTGAAGAAGCTGGCTCTCTATTTAACTTTTCCATTCTTAGTTTTTTACTGTCTTGGTCAGGTTAACATATCTCTGATGACCATAGGAATGATAACCCTTATTGGAAATCCTTTAGTTGCCTTATTGACGAACAGTGATTTTGATACTGCAATTATAGAATTATTGAGATGAATTTGCATACGTTAATATTTAAGAACCTGGTTAACATTCCGGGTTGGCGTACGAAGCGAAAGATAGTTGTCATTGAATCAGATGATTGGGGAAGTATTAGGATTCCCTCAAATGAAGTATATCAACGGCTTAAGAAGGATGGAGTGCGTGTAGAGGGTAGTTATTTTACAAAATATGATTGTCTGGAAAGTGAAGAGGATCTTAATCATTTGTTTGAAGTTTTAGGCTCCTTCAGAGACGTGAATGGTAATCACGCTTGTGTGACTGCAAATACAGTTACTGGAAACCCCGATTTTAAGAAAATAAAAGAAAGTAACTTCAGCACTTATTATTATGAGCCCTTTTGGGAAACCTATGGTAGATACCCGAATAGTCCAAAAGCTTTGGAAATATGGAAGGATTCATTTAAATTACATTTGCTCTGGCCTCAATTTCATGGCAGGGATCATCTTAACCCGCTAGAATACTTAAAAATATTAATTCATAACAATGAAGAACATATTGCGTTTGACTATAATGCCTTACTAGGATCGAGGAGGGAATCTGGTAGACAGGCTGGATATTTAGGTGCTTTTGACTATGAAACAGTTGAGGAAAGAAAAACGTTTGCGAATGTTATTTGTGAGGGACAAAACATGTTTGAACAGGCTTTCGGTTTCAAGTCAAAATCATTTATTGCACCAACTGGGATCAGGGGTGATTCTCTTGATGAATGGCTTTTCAGAAATAGTATATATTATCACCAGGATGCAAGACAGTGTTTACCACTTTATGAGGCTCAGCACACATTCAGACACCGATTCTGGGGTGCCACTAACCAGTTTGGTCAATTTTATTGGCGGAGAAACAGCACATTTGAACCATCCAGAAATCCTGATTTTGACTGGGTTGGTAATGTTCTCAAGGAAGCCAAAGTGGCCTTTACCTGGGGGAAGCCGCTGGTTGTTAATTCCCATAGGGTAAATTATGTAGGAGGGATTGATCCTGAAAACAGAGCAAGGGGGCTTAAAATGCTGGAATCCTTGTTAAGAAACCTACTAAAGGCTTTTCCTGACGTTGAATTCATGTCAAGTGATCAGTTAGGTGATTTCATGGCAATGAACCTGAGATACTTCTTAGGCATTAAGATTAATACTCATTTTGATGTAAAGTTTAAGCCGTTATAATAACCAAGGGAGCAAGTATGAATAAATTTATTGGGTTGTTTCTATTCTATGTATTCTGCAGGCACTTGCCTCATTCTACAATACCAGTTTTTGGTCCTGTTTCTGAATCTATCAGATATTTCGTCTGCAGATTGATATTTAAGAAATGCGGGAGAAAGGTCAATATTGGCAGAGGAGCTAGATTCAGCAAAGGTTTTAATATAGAGATTGATGACTACTCAGGAATTGGGGTAAACTGCCAGGTCCCGGATAATATTAAAATTGGCAAATATGTAATGATGGGTCATAATGTGATGGTTTTTGGGGCCAATCATAATTTTGAAAGAGTTGATATTCCCATGATTCAGCAAGGAATAAGGACGTACAAACCTGTCATTATTGAAGACGATGTATGGATCGGCAGTAATGCCATTATCATGCCGGGACGCATCATAAGAAAAGGAACTATTATTGGAGCTGGTGCTGTAGTGACCAAGGACTTCCCGGAGTACAGTATTATTGCTGGCAATCCTGCAAAACTAATTCGGTCACGTCTTGCTTGATTCTCAGCCAAATTTGACTTTTAGATAAAGTTTTGTTTATCAGAGAAATAGCAAGCATGATTTTGGCTCTTGTTAAGGGCTCACGTTCAGGGCTAGCTACCTGTCGATTAAATCCAAGTCATTATAGTAAATCTATGTTAAAGAAGTGTCAATAATCTTCATAATTTGAGTCAGTAGTGGGCACTTGAAACCCACTGATTATTCATTGTTTATTTTAGGTTCTTTGGCATTATTGTAATCACATCTCTATAATACTCCCCATTTCCTGTACCAAAGGCACACTTTCTTAAGTTAAACATTCATTGCTTTATGCTGCTTTTCCAGTGATTGATTCCTGGTATGCTTCATTGGGAGTTTTTTTTATAGTCTGGTGCTTTTTCTGGTTGTAATATGCGATATGGTTTTGAACTCCATCAAAAAGTTCTAAACCATTATCGCATGGATTAAGGTAAATGTAATTATACTTCAGGCTTTTCTCAAAGCAAGAATCCAACATTTCATTTCAAATCGTCACGCTCGAAAAAAATGCTGCGGATGCGATTATTCCATAATTTCAAAGAACGATTATAATTTTCAAATGCCCATTACTTAATTTGAGTCATTGAATCTAAAGTTTAATCTTAATGAATAAGTGGAAGCAAAAGATTGCGAGACACATATTAAATATTCCTGGATGGAATACAAAAAGGAAAATTATTGTTTTTGAATCAGATGATTGGGGCAGTATACGAATACCATCACGTGATGTTTTGAATGATTTAAGAAATTTTGGTATTCCAGTAGACGATGATCCATTTTCTAAATTTGACTCCTTAGCTAGCTCTTGCGATTTGGAACATCTTTTTGAGACTTTAACATCAGTAAAAGATATTTTCGGTCATTATCCAGTTCTTACTGCAAATTGTGTGACTGCAAATCCTGATTTCGATGCTATTAGAAAAAGTAATTATTCTTTATACAGTTACGAATTATTCACAGAGACCTTGAAAAGATACCCAGAACACAGCAACAGTTTTAATTTATGGAATCAAGGTATGGATATGAAGGTATTTTATCCTCAATACCATGGTAGAGAACATTTAAACTTCATACAGTGGCTGGGATCGCTAAACCATGGATCTCGGGATTTTCTTTTTGCCTTTGCTCTGGGTACATATGCAATAAATAGTGAAAGTAGGTCAAAAAGGAATAACCTATTGGCTTCCCTGGACTATGAAGAGTTAACTGATAAACAAATCATCATAGATGCCCTAATTGATGGACTTAATCTTTTTAAGCGGATATTTGACTTTGAATCCGTTTCATATACACCCGCATGTTATACATGGAACAGTGAGATTGAAGAAATTCTAGCTAGAAAAAATGTTAAATACATTAAAACAAGCAAAGTACAAAATGTAATTTCCCCCAGCATCAAAAAATATAAAAAGAGATATCACTATAATGGTAAGAAGAATAGATTTGGTCAATTATACCTTGTCAGGAATGCTCTTTTTGAACCGTCTTTAAATAATAGAATTGATTGGGTTGATTCATGTCTGAATAGTATTGATATTGCATTTAAATGGAATAAGCCTGCGATAATCTGTAGCCATAGATTAAATTTTATCGGGTATATTAATGAAAATAATCGTGTCAAGAATCTCAAACTACTTAAGCAATTATTAGGTAATATAATGAGAAAATGGCCTGAAGTTGAGTTCATCAACTCAGAAAGGCTTGGCAATATCATCTCTAATAGCTGAATTGAGGACCTAAGCCAGAAATGTAATGGAAGACAAGGAGACCAAAAGCATTTGTATAGTTTCACCTTCCTTAAAAATGGGAGGTATTGAACGTTCACTGGTAATTCTAGCCAATTATTTTAGCCAAAGTAATTATCTAATTACTTTCATATCCTGTTTTGGAGGTGAAAGGCACTTTATTATTGGGAATAGGGTACAGCTTTCAGAACCCCGGTTCAGACATACAGGTAGTTTTCTAAGTACATTGGTTTTTTATCCTAAGTTACTTTGGTATATCCGCAAAAAAGTTAAGAAGGCTAATCCTGATGTTATACTCACTTTCGGAGACTTATTTAATTCATTGGTCTTGATTTCAGTTATAGGATTATACTATCCGGTATACATTTCTGACAGGACTAGTCCTGAATATCATTTGCCCTTTCCAATACCATGGCTAAAGCAATGGCTCTATCCCAAGTCAGCGGGTTTTATTGCTCAAACTAAAGGAGCAGCAGATTTTAAAAAAAAACAATTTGGTGATAAATTAAGAATATGTGTTATTCCAAATGCATTGAGAGAA
>Ga0116163_1001459_pt1 | contig 14614 bp, 8 predicted proteins | sample AD_UKC107_MetaG_FD_89889 | JGI IMG/M metagenome (GOLD analysis project Ga0116163, IMG submission 89889) | Active sludge microbial communities of municipal wastewater-treating anaerobic digesters from Hong Kong - AD_UKC107_MetaG | ecosystem: Engineered > Bioreactor > Anaerobic > Digestate | place...
GTTACCGCAGGAAATTCAGGTACCGGACAGGCTGCCGTATCAAGCGACCCCGTTTTTTTGGTGAAGGGTTCCTCAATCTTATCACATGAACTGATCAGGGCTATTCCCGAGAGCAGCAGAACCATTCCTATAAATGCTTTTATGCTGATTTTCATTGTTTTGTTTTTTTCAGTTTACACTCAGAAAGCGCTGGTCAGGGTAATGGTTAATCCGTTGGAAGCAGGGACATTGCGGCAGACGCCGCCGACGCAAAGAATGCCTTCACGCTGCTTGCCGTAAGTAAGCGTCAAACGGTTTGATCCGTATGTATAGCCCGCCGAAACCGCCGGATAATGAAACCTCCTGTCCTTGTCCTGATTACCGTAATTGTACTGATCTGCAACCGTAAGGTACCATTTGGGCGCCACGGTATATTCGATCAGGAACTGCAGCCAGTCGCCTTCATCCTCTTTCGTGAGCAGGTGCTGATACTCCAGTTTCACGGCCCTTTTATCCGTAAGGCGGTAGGTGCCGTCGGCAATAAAAATATGCGCGTTCACCATAGGATCGCCCGGATGCCCTTCAATTACATCAATATTATACTTCAGGTTTACGTAAGATACCAGCAATTTGAAATCGGCAGAGAACTTCCGCTGGATCTCGATGTTGAAATCCCGGAAATAGAGTTCATTGCCGAAAGCCAGGAAGGGTGAGGTATATCCCGCTGTTCCCGCCCCGCCGGGAACAGTGTCGCCATCAAGCGGATCGCGCTGTATGGATGTGATGCGGGAGTAGTTGATGGCAATATCGGTACCGTATTTTCCCCCGATTTTGCTGCCACGTTTGATTTTGTAGTTCACCTGCCCCTGAAGCGCCATTTCGCCGTTGGGCTGGGTGGCATAGGGGTACATGGCGGAGAGTGCATAGGCATGCTGGCGGGTGAGGGCCGGAAGATAATTGATATCCAGCGCGCTCCCCGTTTCGGTGCGTTTCGATTTAAAACTCATGTTATCGGTACGCTTGGCCGAAACAATAACGCCCAGTCCCCTGGTGGAGTAGGAGGTCTGCAACAGCATCGACTCCCCGTTTTTGTAGATATAATCATTCATGGCCGAGGGGTCGTTCATTTTGTTTGCATACTCCCCGTCGATGGCAAATCCGCCCCTTGAAATATTGAAACGGGCCGCCCACGAAGCCACATTGGCAGGAAGGATCAGCAGCTCATCAGGCCCTGCCGAAATCTCCTCAGTGTCCTGATACTTGCTTACAAAACTTCCTCCCAGTGTTACCCTTGTCCTGTATTTCGCTTCCTTATCGAAAATATCGTTCAGCGCAAACTCACCGTCAAGTCCGCGAACGATGCCCGGTCCCTGTTCCCAGAAATAACGCTGGGTACCGATCAGACCTTTCAAAACAACACCTTCGGTCGGGCTGAACCGGACTTTGGCGCCTTTCAGGGCATTGTCGTAACCAAGGTTCCTTTCTTCGTAACTGCGGAGCACCATACCCGAGCCGAACTGCTCGTAAAAATTTCCCACGGTGATCTCAAACTGCTCGTTTCTCCAGGAACCAAACCAGTAAGGTACACCATTACCCTTATAGCGGGGATCGTACCCAAGGATGGGATTGAGGTAACTTTCAGCGCGCAGTCCGGCACTGAAATTCCCGTTTGTATAAAGCAGGTTGGCAAATGAGTTCATACGCATTTTTTCAGCTACCTCAAAAGCCCCGATGGCCGAGTCGGCACGGTAAACCTGCGCATCGAGCTGAAAATTGCCGCTTACGCGACCGCCTTCCAGGAAATTCTGGGCACGAACAACGGGAACAGCCAGCAAAAGCAACGCTGCTGCAAACATGGTCAGGGAGGTTGTTTTCAATGGATTCAGATTGAAAGGGTTATTCCGGTTTTTAAACTTTTCGATCCTGAGATTGGTTGTTTATCTCCGGGCATCAGTGAGATTCTACCGCTTCTCCGCGGTTGAGTTTACGCACCATCTCGATCAGCTGAAGTTCGCTGCCTTCGCTGAAGGAAGTATGCTGCCAAACGATCTCTCCGTTGCCGTTCACTAAAAATGTGTGGGGAATCATATTCACGTTCATCGCGCGTTTGAAGTCGCCGTTGGCATCCAGCAGCACTTCGTAATCCCAGCCTTTGCCGTTTACGGTAGGACCTACCTTAGAGGTTGACCTGGCATCGTCGATGGACACGGCCACCAGCTTCACACCGGTCTCCTCAACCCAGTCCTGATAAACATCGGCAATGGTAGTCAGTTCGTTGATACAGGGCTTGCACCACAATGCCCAGAAACTGACGATCATCGGTTTGCCGTCATTGTTTAAATCAGCAGTATTGAATACTTTGCCATCCAAAGTTTTAACATTGACTGCGGGCAGTTTTTTCAGGTTTTTTTCAGCATCCTGGGCTGCAGCGCCCATCACAAAAGTGAACATCAGGGAGAAGAAAATAATTTTTTTCATGTCGTTTTGTTTGTTTCTCTGCTTTCAATTCAATAATCATGCCTGTCAGGCAATGTATACTTCAAGGATCTCCGAAGGTGACGAAGGAATTATATCAACCCTGTCGATGCCTGCAGGAATCAGCACAGCCTCTCCCTGCGAAAGGGCAATCTGGGGCTCGGTGGTTCCGTCGTGAACCAGGGTCACTGAACCGGCCACGCAAACGTAAATCACAAACGAGTCCAGCTCGCTGTAATCCTTGCCCAGGGTCTTGTCAAGGCTGATCAGGTTGGTGGTGAAAAACGGACTTGTCACCAGGTTGGCCGACCCATTCTTATTCGGTTTATATTTTGACTTATAATCGTCGTAAACATTGAAGTCAATGGCATCCAGGGCTTCCTCAATGTGCAGCTCCCGCGATTTACCTTCGTGGTCAACCCGGTCCCAGTCGTAAATCCGGTAAGTAGTGTCGGAAGTCTGCTGTATTTCGGCCAGAAAGGTACCAGGTCCCAGGGCGTGCACCCTTCCGGCAGGCATATAGAAAACGTCACCCTTCTTTACCTTCTCCACATTCAATATATCGCGCAGCGTTTTGTTATGGAGGTGGGTGAGGTAGGTTTCCCTGTCCACCTTCCGGCTGAAACCGCTGATCAGTTCTGAATCCGGATCGGCATCAATGATATACCACATTTCCGACTTGCCGTAGCCGATGTTGCGCTTCGCGGCGAGTTCGTCATCCGGATGAACCTGAATGGAAAGGTAATCCGCGGCATCAATAAACTTGACCAGGATGGGAAATTCATCACCGAACCTCTCATAAACAGCATCCCCGACCAGGTCGCCCATGTAAATCTCTACCAGTTCATTCAGGTCGTTTCCTGCAAGGAACCCATTGACAATCGCGGTCTGATTGCCATCCACGCCCGAGAGTACCCAGGCTTCACCGCAATTGGGCAGGGGGGAAAAATCAATTCCAAGTACTGACCGGATCTTGGTCCCTCCCCAGATCTTATCTTTGAGTACAGGTTTGAATTTTAGCGGATAAAGCTGGTTCTCCATAAGTAACTATGAATTTAATATTGACCCTCAGAACGTCGGATGGAGGGTAAAATTTCCCGGCAACGGGGTAAAATTACAATTAAAATCAATCATTCAAATAGTCACATACTTAATTGGTAACTTTGTAAAATCTTAAAAAGCCCCCTTATTGAATTATTTTAAAATGTTTGATTTGTTGCAGCGATTCAGATTTCAGCAATGGCAGAAGAGAGGAAAAAGCATCTTAAAAAGCCTGACTGGTTAAAAATCAGGTTGCCCGGAGGAAAAAATTTTACCCGGGTCAAAGAAATTGTTGAAGGCAACCACCTTCACACCATCTGCAGCAGCGGCAACTGCCCGAATATGGGTGAATGCTGGAATGCCGGAACCGCCACATTCATGATACTGGGGGATATCTGCACCCGTTCGTGCCGGTTTTGCGCCACCAAAACCGGCAGGCCATTTTCTGCAGATCCCCTCGAACCTCGGCGGGTAGCTGAATCAATCAGGCTGATGAAGCTGAAGCATTGTGTCATTACCTCGGTTGACCGCGACGATCTGCCTGATGGCGGGGCGGCACACTGGGCTGAAACCATCCGGCAGGTCAGGACCATTAACCCGGGAGTCACCATTGAAGTGCTGATCCCTGACTTCTCAGGCAACCTGAAGGATGTTGATAAAGTGATTGCGGAAAAGCCGGATATCATATCGCACAATCTTGAAACGGTGCGCCGGCTTACGCCATTGATCAGAAGCGCCGCCCGTTACGACAGGAGCCTTGAAGTGCTGAAACACATCGCTGATTCGAAGACGGCAGCTAAATCGGGAATCATGGCCGGAATCGGTGAAACCGGGGCCGAAGTGCTTGAAACAATGGATGATCTGCTGTCGGCCGGGGTCAGTATTATGACCATTGGCCAGTATCTCCAGCCTACGCGCGCTCATCTGCCGGTTGAAGAATACATCACTCCGGAAATATTTGAAAAATATCGTATTGCAGGAATAGAAAAGGGATTCAGGCACATTGAAAGCAGACCTTTGGTAAGGTCATCCTATCACGCTGAAAAACATGTGCTTTAAAAGCCGGGTATGGGCACAAACAAAACGCAGCACCCGGATGGATGCTGCGCCCTGTAAAACATTCATCAATAACTACCTCACAATAAGTTTATAACTAAACTGTCGGGAGTCACTGATTATGCTGGCTACATAAATTCCTGACGGGATATTCAGGTTCAGGAAGTAATGATTGCTGCCCTGCAGCTGACCGCTGTAAACCTGCTGACCCTGAAGGTTGTAAAGCATCAGGCTGAGTTTACCGGTATTTTCCGTCTGCACCCTGATTTCCTTGTTATAGGAGTATATGGCCAGGCCGCTGTTTTCCGGCCGGTCAATCCCGATGGAAATCAGGTCAAGGAGCAGTACATTGTCAAGTCCGCCGGAAGGATTGCGTGTGTCGGTTTCTATCCAAACCCCTGAAGGAACTTCATAGGTATGTACAATGGTTCCGTCTTCACCGCTGCGGATTTCCACGCGCTGCACACCGGCATCGTTCACATTCGGTACAATTCCGCCCCATGATCCGTCAGATCCGGCTACCTCACTGATATAAAAAGGCGCATAAGAAGTGATGGAAGCAAAGTCCACTTCGCTGGTTTCGATATGGGCTGCATAAAGCGGGCGGCCTGTGCCAGCGGTGTTGTCATAAAGCAATGCAAAATCCTTGGGGGTATCTTCACTGATGCCCATGATGGCCGTTCCATAAGTGGGATCAGCTTCAGTTCCGAACTGCAGCACGGTAGCATAATCGGCAGTGGTGAGGCGATGGGCAACATCGCTTCCACCGGCACCATCATTCAGCGAAATGCGCATGTAAATCTGGTTACCCGGCGTGAACCTCGCGTTACCGGTCGGCTCTGCGATAAACCATCCGGTGAAGGCTCCGGTAGCATCGGTGGTAAATTCGCCGTACTCACCCGGATTTGCCAGGGAGGTGCTGGTGGTGCGCGAATAGGTTCCGTCAGCGGCGATAAAGATGCAGTTGCCCGCACCATCGGCCGTTGGCAGGTCCGATTCAAGCACAACCTTGTTGAAATACCTGTAAGTTGCTTCAGGCGTCAGGTTTTCGAGGGTAGCCCAAAATGCATAAGGTACACGGGTATTGTTGGACCCGTTGATTCCCTGAACAAACTGCGGCAGGATCACACCCGAAATTCCCGGCTGCACGGCGGCGGTAACACTGCCGTTGCAGGTGACCACTTTATCTGCTGCGCCTCCGCCGGCGTTAAGAATGGTTTGTCCGCTGTAATCGCCGGCGGGGAGTCCGGCAACCAGACGAACGGAAACGGTTACCGGCTGGCCGGTAATCACGCCTTCGGCAAACGGAAATTCCAGTGACGCAGTAAAGTTTACTCCATCCGCTGACAGTTCATAATCTTCAGGTGCAGAAACCACAATATTTCCGCTGCCTTCAAGATCGGTTCCGCTAAGCAGATAAGTTTGAACCTCTGACGGTCCGCTGCCTTCCACATAATTAAATCCGCTGAGTGTAGCAGGAGAAACGGTCAGCAGAGGATCACCTGAGGGCAATAGATCAATTACAAGAATATCAACTTCTCCTCCGAAGGGATTCCGGGTATCGTAGATTCCCCATACACCATTTTCGGAAGTATGCACGGCCACCAGGCTTCCGTCGGCATTGCTTCGTTCTTCAATCCGGCGAATACCATCGGGAAGCAGGTTGGGAACGATACCGCCCCAGGAGCCATTGACTCCCTGTACCTGTCCGGTGTAAAATCCAACATAAGTACCCGCAGCAGCAAAATCGACGCCGGTAGTTTCAATACTGCTTCCGTAAACAGGCCTTCCGGTACCGGCCATGTTATCATATAGATAAACAAGATTACCCGCTGCAGCTTCGGAGATTCCCCGGATTCCGGTTCCCATCTCAGGCAGATTCTGATTTCCGAAATTGATTACGGTTGCAGCTTCCGCAGATGTAACCCGGTTCACCACAGATGTCCCTTCATTACCATCATTCAGCATAATCCGCATGAAAAGCTGATTACCCGGGGTAAACCTGGCGTTACCGCTGGGTTCGATCATAAACCATCCTGTGTATTCTCCGTTCGCATCCGTTGTAAACTCTCCATATTCTCCGGGATTCCCAAGATTGGTAGATGTGGTTCGCAAGAAACTGCCATCGGAATTGACAAAAATAGTATTCCCTGCCCCATTGCTTGTCGGCGAATCAGTACCAAGAACTATCTTATTAAAATAGCGATAGGTGGTATTTGGGTATAAATTACTGATGGTAGCACTAAATGCATAAGGAACCCGCTGCGAATTCGTTCCATTGATTCCCTGAATATATGCAGGTATTGTAGCTACGCTGAAATAAGGAACCAGATCGGTAACCGTACCATTGCAGGTCACGTTTGCAGCAGCGGCACCCCCTCCTGAATGTACAATCACCTCATTGTCGTAATTTCCTATTGCAAGATCAGCTTTAAGCCTCACGGAGACGGTAACAGGCTGTCCGGTGACGACCCCTCCCGCAAACGGGAATTCAAGCATCGAAACGAAGTCACTGCCATTGGATGAAATTTCATAGTTTTCAGGTGCAGTGACAACAATATTGCCGCTTCCGGCCAGATTTTCTCCGGTAAGCTCATAGGTTTGAGCAGATGAAGGCCCGTTGCCAATCTCATAGGTAAATCCGCTGAGGGTGGCAGGTGTCGCTGTGATCACAGGTAAATCTCCTGGCATTACCGAGACATTATCGACCTGCCAGAGGCGATAGAACCCTGCATTATAATGGTATTTGAAAGCAATATAAACATTCGATCCCATTATGGAAGAAAGATCAATAGCTCCTGAAGGTGTCCAAACCTGCTCCTCAGCCGGATAATTAAAGGTAAGTTCATTCCAGGTTGATGAAGTGGGGTCTCCAACACCCGGATAATCTGTAGAATACAACACCTTGAAATAATTATCCGCATCATCGCTGCCATAACGCATCCAACTTTCAAATGAAAGGTTGCAATTGAAGTTTTCATTCAGATTGATTCCTGGAAGAATAAGCCAATCTTCTTCAAGCACGCCGGTGTTGAAACCGTTCATATAGGCATATTCTCCGGATGTACTGTGTTTCCAGAACTGTGAGGGCCCTGCAACACTTTTTGTATAACAAAGTCCGAAACCTGATGAAAAATCTTCAGTATAGGGCAATGTAGTTGTGGCGGGCGCTTCCACATTACCATTGCATATGACGACAGCATTAGTCGCACCACCGCCCGCATTGATAATCTGTTCACCGGTGTAGGTTCCGCCGTTTAATCCGGCCTTTAACCTTACATAAACAGGCACGGCACTGAGGGCGCCTGCAGAATACGGCACACTAAGAACGGACTGTGAAAAACTGACATCATCCAGGGAAATCTCATAATTTGCCGGTGGGGTAATGGTAATATTCCCACTGGCCGGGGTAAGGTTGGAACCTGAAAGATTATAGCTTTGAGATGCGGAAGGTCCGTTGTTAACAGTATATGTAAATCCGGAAAGGGTTCCAGGTGATGCTGAGATCGCCGGATTGGTTCCTGAGGATGGGGCAACCGCTTCAGCCCATGTTGTGGCAACCCTGATGCCATCTACAACTACTCGTTCTGATGCATTGAATTGCCTGAGAGCGATGCTGCCCACATTGGTGATGCCAGACTCTGAATAAGTTGCGTCAGCCACTGTTGGCTCGGATGCAGGAAAACTGTTAAAGACAAACAAACTGGAAACACTGGTGGCAAAATCAAATTTGATCACAAGCAGTGTTGGTGTCCCCGGAGTAATCGTAACTGAAGCGGCAGTTCCAATACCTACCTGATCACCTGTCGCATTTACCCATACCCTTGAAAAGAAAGTGGTACCTATTGTCGTTCGCCCAAGGTGAAGAAAATAACCTGCAGAATTTGTACTTTGTGTCTGAATGATAAATGCAGCATAGACGGTTCCGGAAGTCTGCTCCGAAAAGGTCCTGTGCACATCCTCTCCGGTATTATCCAGATTTGCCGCACCCCCGACCCCTGATCCGGCATATCCGTCAAAAATCAAGCCATTGGTTACATCAACAGACTGAGTGCCGGCACCACTATGTGCGGTCCAGCCATTATCCGTCAGAAGTGCACCGATTGAGTAATCAAAATCCTCAATCAAAAGCGGTTGAGCGGTTGAAATAATTGTCATCAGCGAAATGACTGTTGCCAGAATAAGCCTTGGTAACATTGCTCTTCCGGACTGTAAGTTCTGATTTTTCATAATTGTTCGTTTTAGCTGATAGTAATTTCAATGGAAACAATACTTTATCTGAAGAAAAGCCCTTTCCGGAAATTATTTCCGGATAGGGACTTTTTCCAAAAAAAGCAATTCATGGACTATTTAAGAAGGACTTTGGTGCTGAATGAACCCTCGCGGCCAATAACCCTGACGATATAAATACCTGCGGGTAAGTCAAGGGAATAGGTGGCTTTGCTGCCGTTAATACTAAAACTGTGTACCTCCTGACCGTAGAGGTTGATGACCCGGATGCTTCCGTTCATCACCTGATCCAGCTGAATGCTGAGCTCTTTGCCATAGGTGAAAATTTTACCAAACTGGGTTTCAGGAGCGCCGATTCCAAGGGTGGTATTGATTACCAGCACATTATCAATGCCTCCGGCAGGATTTTTTGTATCCACAGTACCCCATACACCATCATCATCGGTATAATTGCTGACGATGGCCCCGTTCGTCAGGCTGCGTTCTTCAACCCGTTTTACCCCTTCCGTGTTGATATTCGGCACAATGCCGCCCCAGGCGCCATCGGTACCTGCCACATCATTGGCGTAAAATTCCGCATAGGTCCCTGCAATAAAACTTACCCCGGTGGTTTCTACCTGGGTGCCATACAGCGGGCGACCGGTTCCGGCGGTATTGTCGTAGATAAATACAAAATTTTTCGGAGTAAAATTGCTGATTCCGCGGATGGCTGTTCCGGTCGAGTCGGCAGCGCTGGTATAGAAACCCAGCGATTTAACACTTTCGGTAATGGTAAGACGGGTGGCTTCAGCAGTTCCGCCGGCACCGTCATTAAGCATAATGCGCATAAATAATTCATTGCCCGGTTTAAACCTGGCATTGCCGGTCGGCTCGGTAATAAACCAGCCGCTGAAACTACCATTGGCATCTGTTGTAAACTCACCATACTGACCCGGAGTTGTCATGGAAGCACTGGTAGTACGCACAAATTCCCCGGTAGAGGGATTCACGAAAATGCAATTTCCTGCTCCGTTGTAATCAGGACCATCGGATCCACTTACAATCTTATTGTAAAAACGGTAGGTTGAGGAAGGCAGAAGGTTAGAAAGTGTGGCATGATAGGCAAAAGGCACCCTGTTGATGTTGGATGGAGTGGCCCCTTCGATAAACTTTGGCAGAATGTAGGCCGAAATGGATGCAGGAGTGGAAGTTGAAACACTGCCGCTTAAAGGGATCTGAAGTTCGGGAGCGCCGCCGCCGGTAACGGTGAAAACACCTGAATAGCTACCGGCCGGCAATCCGGCTTTCAAACGGATACGTACAGGAACATCCCCGGTACCGGGGAAACTTCCGTTCTCGTAAACCACATTGCCCGGATCGCTTATAAAATTAACGCCATCAACGGAATACTCATAATCAGCTGAAGGGGTCATTGTAACGGCACCTGATGCCGGGGTCAGGTTGAAGGCGTTCAGGGTGGTAATCTGCATTTCAGAAGGACCAGCACCTTCCAGGTAAGTAAATCCTGATAAGCTTGAAGGCGTTGCAGTAATCATCGGAGAGCTGCCTACCCCTTTGAACGTGACATTGTCGTAACGGAGGGTTCCGTTAGGACTGTAGGATGAGGTTGAGGTCGCGGCACCATATTCAGAACCGTCAACAAATTCGGTTACAATTCTGACGCCAAATGCAGCATTGCCCTCAACGCCTGAAATACCTGAAAAATCAGCACTTCTCTGATACCAGGTATCGCCCGCGTCCGCAATAAAGCGTCCGTTATCAAAACCTTTATCCACTCCCGCGGCGGTATTGACGGCGTTACCTTCATTGGCTTCAAAGTCTTCCCAATCGGTTCCGTTCAGCGTATACTGAACCCTGAGCCTGTTGGCAGAAGTATTGCTGTGACGGCCATCCCAGCTAAGGGCTATGGCGCTGTAGCCGGAGGTAGAAACCAGAAACTCAACCCCTGCGGTACCTGATCCGGTTCCCTGTGCGGGATAAGCAGCTGAATTCCAGGCCCGCCCGCCGGTACCTGTTCCGGTATACCCTGTTGCGAAGGTGGCTGTAGTTCCGCCAATCAGTGCGGCGGTTCCCGACCCGGTGCTGGGTGTAATCACATCGCCCTCAAAAGTCCACTGTGTAATGGTAACCTGGGCATTTGCCATTTCAGCGGTGAAACCAAAACCGGCAAACAGTAATAATGCCAGCATGAACATTCTCGTGTAATTTTTCTTCATAAAATATTGGATTAAATGGTTGAAACTTCAGATGTTTATAGGGCAGGAGGGAATAATCTTCCCGGATTTCCAATTTACAAATTTAGTGGAATTTTGGATTCACCATGTTAACAAATCCTAAAGATTTGCCGCTGTCTGATTAAATATTCTCCCCGTTCAACCGAAGCACTGATATATTACTCAAAATCTATAAATTAGGCTGAAACAATTAAACATATTATCACTGCAGGCATGAACGCAGCGGGCATTTTTGCCGGGTTAAGGCTTAACTTTAAAGTTCAGTCTGATCCATACAAACAAAATGCCCGGAAAATATTTTTCAACCTCTTTTTGTGAAAATTCACTTCCAAAATCAGCCAAGATTCAGGCTAATTATCCAACACCCATCCGGATATGGCAGAACCTCAGCCAGGTAATCTCGATAAAAAAGGAAATAATTAACCAAACAATACCTCTACATCGAATGAAATAATAATTAATTAATCTAATACCAACCTCTACATATTATAATTTATACTACTGTCTATTAATTTCTTAAAATATTTACTTTCCTCTACATCAAAGATTGACTGTAAAAATAAGTACACAACAATTTACATTTAAAATTCACAGGATTTCTTAGCTTTGATTGGTCTTTAAACGGATTTTTTATGTTTCTGTTCAAACATGCCGCAAAATCCATTGAACTGATAGATAACTTCCTGAATATTATTGATCAGGGGGCTATTCTATTCAAAGAGGGGGTCAGAAATTACCTCTACGGCAACAGGGAAAACTTTCTGAGCAACCTGCAAACGCTCTCATCACTTGAAACTGAGGCGGATATCATCAAGCGAAAAACAGAAAACCTGCTTTATACGCAATCTCTTATGCCGCAGCTAAGGGGCGATATCCTGAAACTGCTCGAAGAGCTTGATAATATTATTGACCTTGCCAAGACGAACCTGTTTCAGTTTGATGTCGAGATTCCGTTTATTCCGGCCGAATTAAACCAGGAGTTGGTAAAACTTACCGAATTATCGGTTTCTGCCATAGAGTCGGTGATACCGGCGGCAAGGGCATATTTCAAAGATCCTGAATCAGTCAAAGAAAAACTGCACAGGGTATATTTATATGAGAAAGAGGCTGACAAGCTGGCTGATGCAATCAAACGCAGGGTTTTCCATGAGATGCCCAACCTAAAGCTCAGCGAAAAATTTCATCTGAGGTATTTTACCTTACATATAGAAATACTGTCGGATGCTGCTGAGAAAACAGCCGATGTATTGTCGATTATGGCTATTAAACGTACCATTTAACATCAGGTAACCGGATGTTGCTGCTGATCTTTCTGTCGAGCGGGTTATTCCTTGGTTGGTCCCTTGGGGCCAATGATGCGGCGAATATTTTCGGGTCGGCGGTAGGATCTAAAATGATCCGTTTCAGGAAGGCTGCCATCATTGCCAGTATTTTTGTGGTCCTGGGCGCAGTTTTTCAGGGCCGGGGCACGGCCGATACCCTCTCAAGCCTCGGAGCCGTTGACGCATTGGCCGGAGGATTCACCGTTTCGCTTTGCGCCGCGCTTACAGTGTTTTGGATGACCCGATATGCCATTCCGGTATCCACCAGCCAGGCAATTGTCGGGGCGATCATCGGCTGGAGCATGTTCGCTGGTCTGCCCACCAATTATAACGTGCTTACAAAGATTGTCTCCACATGGGTATCAGGCCCCGTTCTCGGAATGGCCTTTGCAGCAGGGCTTTTCCTGCTTCTGAGGGGATTTCTCCGGCGTACCAAAATCCATGTGATCAAACTTGACTCTTATATCCGGATCTCGCTGATCGTGGCAGGGGCTTTCGGAGCTTACAGTCTGGGGGCCAATAATATTGCCAATGTCATGGGGGTATTCGTCAATGCCGCCCCGGACGTTTTTCTTAATTTCGGCCTTTTCACCCTCGACGGGGTTCAGTTGCTGTTTTTGCTGGGCGGGCTGGCCATTGCGCTCGGAATATTTACCTATAGCGAAAGGGTTATGCACACGGTTGGCAACGGCATCCTTTCGCTCAGTCCCGAGGCCGCCATTGTGGTTGTTTTATCGCAGGCCCTGGTGCTGTTTATCTTTTCGTCTTCCTCACTATCCGCTTTCCTGATGTCGATGGGGTTACCGGCAATTCCGCTGGTACCGGTTTCAAGCACACAGGTGGTGGTGGGTTCGGTGATCGGAATCGGATTGGTGAAAGGAGCCCGCGAAATAAAATTAAAGGCACTTGGTGAAATTGCTGCCGGCTGGGTGGTTACCCCGCTGGCAGCCGGTTTCCTTACCTATATCGCCCTTTTCTTTGTCCAGAATGTCTTTAAATTACCGGTGTTTTCAGGCAAAGTACAGGGTACCCCAATTCGGCCGGATACCATAACTGCCGTTGCTGAAAATGCAACGGAAATTGATCTCATCCTTCCGGCCATCCTGGCAATGGCTGCTTTGGCAATTATCATACTGATCTTCCTGGTATTCCGTCAGCAAAAACTGCGGCTTAAAACTGAAAATGAGCTACTTCATCAGCAAAATAACTATTACCAGGCTCAAAAGACACTGAGCGGAATGGAAGTTACGGCTGTGCATCTTGAAAACAGCCTGCTGAGCCAGAAACTGGAAACCAAACGCCGTGAATATATCAACATCGCCCTGAATATCTCTTCACAGCGGGAGTTTCTGCAGTCTGTTGCCGCGAAAATCGATGAAATCAGGCTGGTCGGGGATCAGCAACAGCTACTGGAACAGCTGAATGACTTATCCCTTATGGTTAAACAGAAGATGAACTTCAGTGATGAAACGGAAGAGTTATATGCGCAGATAGAATTGATCCACAAAGATTTCAGGCAGAAACTTGCCAATGCCTTTCCTGACCTGACAGAACAGGAAAAACGGCTGGCGGTACTGTTGCGCCTGAACTTTTCATCCAAGGAAATTGCTTCATTGATGGGTATATCTCCAAAAAGCGCTGAGATTGCCCGTTACCGCTTAAGGAAAAAACTGAATCTCGGAAAAGGCGAAAGCCTCACCTTTTTTATACAGAACCTTTAAAAACCATAAGTATGAGAAAAATGAATCATCCAAAATTAATGCTGGTGCTTGCAGTTTTCTGGTTAACCGGCGGTTATGCCCTGGGACAGGAAACCGACACCACGGTGCGTTACAATCAGTATGGTGCCAGAGTGAACCGTACGCCGCTGAAAGCGGAGGAGAGGAACGGGATACTTGTGCTGGAAAGCAAGGACCAGAAGTACAAAATATGGTACGACGCCCGCGTGCAGGTGGATGGCGCCATGTTTTTCGGCGATACCTACAACCCAATCGGCAACGGAACATCCATCCGCCGTGCCAGGTTTGCCGTCAAGAGTCAGTTTACCGAAAAATGGTATGGCGAGTTTGATCTTGATATTTCCAATTCGGAACTGGAACTGAAAGATGCCTACCTGGAGTTTTCGCCTAATGAAAGGCTGAGCCTGCGTGCAGGAAATTATAAGGAGGGGTTTTCTTTCGAGTCAACAACCACCTCAAGGTACCTGACCTTCATTGAGCGCCCGAACGCAGTCTATACCTTTGCCCCTTCCCGCCATATCGGGGTTGGAGTGATGTA
>Ga0116163_1001468_pt1 | contig 14587 bp, 5 predicted proteins | sample AD_UKC107_MetaG_FD_89889 | JGI IMG/M metagenome (GOLD analysis project Ga0116163, IMG submission 89889) | Active sludge microbial communities of municipal wastewater-treating anaerobic digesters from Hong Kong - AD_UKC107_MetaG | ecosystem: Engineered > Bioreactor > Anaerobic > Digestate | place...
TATTCCGCTGCAGTAAGGGCCGGAAAGGAACTGGCGCGTCACTGAGGCATCCCTGCCTGCCCGGGCAGGGGATGATGTTGCGATATTAAAATGGTCCCGGCATCAGTCCATCAGGAAGTTGAGGGACACTGTTCTGAATTCATCGTTCCGGCTGAGGAAGAGCGGGTATTTTCCTGTACTGAACATGTGAAGATGCGGCTTTTTAAGAAATTCAGCGGTATGTTTCATCCTGTCTTCTATGTCAGGGAGCAGGTCATAACCGGCACACCCTGTGAGCAGTACTGGGCATGTTATTTCCGAGAGGTCCCTGTGGAAAAATTTTCCTCCCCTTTCCGCGAAATCGATCTGCATTTCCGTATCTGCTGTTAGAATTTTGTCCCATTTTGATCCGTTCATCTGCTGATACTTTGCTTTCATGTCGCTGCCGTAAATTTTTTCCCTGTAGGAGATGAGGCTTGCTATATAATTTTCATCAGGGTCTGTGCCGGGGAGCGATTCAGCAATTACGGCTTTTACCAGTCCGGGATTAAGAAGGGCCATATTGAGGGCAACGATCCCCCCTCCGCCAGTGCCTATAATTGATACTTTTTTCATTTTGTTTTTTTCGCATACCGCGAGAGCTGCTGCGGCATTCATCACCCAGTAGTTGTCGTATGTATCGATACCTTTAGCTGATTTGCCGTGGCCTGTAAGATCTACTGTTACTGTATAAAAATAGCTCGAATAGAATTTAAGTTCAGAATCGAATATTTTTGATGACTGGCCGTTGTCATGTATAAGCAAAAGGTTATTGAAGACGTTTTCTGTGCCGGTATGGTTATAATTAAGACGGTTTTCCTTGTTTTTAAAGGGTAGCATGTTTGTTCCTGTATTGTAAATTAGTCTGATTGACAGGAATAAACAGTACGGCTGAATTTTCAATACATTTTCAGTAATAATTTATAGAGTTATTTCGGTAGGGTAGAGGTGTATTTATACTGTCCCTTAATGGCTCACTACTACCCACATTTATTCTTTCGACCCCCAGCCGATTAACCTGGCGTGCTGAATAAATTTATTCCGGCTTCCCCCGGAGGGGGATTAATAAAATTCTGCTCATATTTATACTTTTTTAATGCTAAGGTAGTATAAATAAGTCAAAAAAAATGTAGAATGAGTTAAATAGCCCCCTCAGGGGGCGGCGGGTAAGGATTTCCTGGGGGAAAAAATTCATTCCGCCGGGGGCTCTGCCGATTTTATTGTCCGTTAAAAGAAGTGGGTAGAAGTGAGCCCTTAATGCTGGGGGTGCCGGTCGCCTGAATCCGCATTGTAAAAGAATAAATTTTGACCATTTTAATCGTCATTAAACACTTCTTATCTAGAAAAAAATAATGTTGATTCCTTTACTGCACTTGATGTCATTCCCGCGAAGGCGGGAATCTATTCCTTTCAAAAGAGAGGATTCCTGCTTTTCGCTGTCAATGTGCTAATTATTTCGTAAAATGCTGTAAAAACTATCTTCAGTAATGATTACTGATTAAAATATTGTATTGACCGGGAATTCCTCGTATTTAAATTGCCTGTATCGCTGAATTTCAGGATATTATAGTATAGTTATTTTTGTGAGTGAGAAGACCGCACAGAACAGTATGGATTATAATCTGAAAAATATAGAAACCCGGGATTATCTGAAGGGAATTGCCGTTTTTGACACAGGGCTTTCTCTAATCTGGTGCAGCGATTCAATAAAGTCGCTGTTTTCCGATTCTCAGAATGACCTTGAGAGAATATGCAGGGAGTGTATCGGGGATAAGAGAGAATCTTTACAGGAGAACTGTTCACCCGGAGTGATATATGAAGGTGATGTCAGAACAGGTGAACATATTCTCAAAGCTGCCTTTTACATTACACCCTGCGGCCCGGGGAATCCGCTGACAATTACGGCCTCTTTTATAAATATAGCTGAAAGTGAAAACCTTCTCAGTAAGTACGAAAAGGTAATTCCCAATTATATACTCTCTCTTGAAAACGCGAAAATTGTACCCTGGGAGTATGATATCCGCAAACAGGTTATAAAGAATATTTTCGGCATTAACTTTGTGCTTGAAGGGAACATCCTTCAGCTCACACTTGAAGAGTGGAAGAGTATGATTCACCCCGATGACGTGGATACGGTCGTTCATTGTATTGAAGATTCTGTATCCGGTAAAAGCGAGGAGTTTTATGCTGAATACAGGATAGTCACAGGTCAGGACAATATAATGTGGCTTAAAACTGTGGGCAGGGTTTCGGACAGGGATGAAAAAGGGAGGCCTTCGATGGTGTCCGGTATTAACCAGGATATTACAGAGATGAAACTCCTCGAACTGAAGAGCATAACAAGAGAGGAAAAACTCCGCAACAGCGAAAACAGACTGAAACATGCCATGAGGCTCGGAAAGATATCTCCATGGGAATATGATTTTTCAAAGGATACATTTATTACTGACAGGCAGATGTCAGAGATATGGGGATATTCCGATTATTACGACAGGGGGGAGAGAATTAACAGTGAAACTCTGGCCCAGAGGCTCTATCCCGATGACAGGGATATTGTCATCAGCAGATTTATGGACGCCATAGAGAACAGGACTGGATTTGATATATCCTTCAGAATAGTGGTAGAAGGGGAGATTAAGTATATCCATTTTGAAAGTGAGGTTGTCAGCGATCAGGACGGCAATCCTGAAAAATTTGTCGGTGTTGCACAGGACGTTACAGGTATTAAAAGGCTTGAAGATAAACTGGCCAGGCAGTTTGAAAGGCTGAGATTTATTGCTGAGAAGATAGGCCTGGGTATCTGGGAGATGAAAACCGCTTCAGGCATTATTTCATTAATGAATTTTATAAACTATTCATCAATGTCAGGAGACACTGACGACCTGACGTTGGAACACCTGCTAAGTATTATTCATCCTGACGATATTGATCTCTTCAAAACAAAGATGGCGCGACATTTTGCCGGCGAGGATAGTGTTGTCGAGGTTGAGGTGCGGATAAAAAGGAGTGACGGGAATAACCAGTACTCCTGGTATTATATCGCGTCAGTAATCGGGAAAAGCGATTCAGATGGGAAGGCTGTTGAAATCGGCGGTTTTTTTCAGAATACTACAGACAGAAAAGAGATGGAATCGAAGCTTTACCAGTCACAGAAGATGGAGGCCATAGGCAGGCTTGCCGGGGGGATCGCGCACGATTTTAATAATATTCTCCAGATAATTCTGGGGTATGGAAGCCTCGCCTTGATGGAGACTGACAGTGACAGTGAACTTTTTGAAACGGTAAGTCATATAATTGATTCCGGCGAGAAGGCCAGGGCCCTGGTAAGGCAGCTTCTCCTTTTCGCAAGACAGGACAAGTTCAACCCTTCACGAATTTCAATCGCTTTACTGATAAAGGGGCTCCTTTCCATGTTGAAGAGGCTTATAGGTGAGAATATAACTCTTGCTTTTAATTCTGAAGAGGGGCTTTACAATATCCACGGCGATCCGGGACAGATCGAACAGGTATTCTTAAACCTCTGTATCAATTCAAGAGATGCAATCTCAGGCAGCGGTTCAATTATAATAAACGCGAAAAATGTCACAATAGATGATTACTGGCCCAGTTATGATACCCCTGTACCTCCGGGCAATTATGTGATGATAAGCGTGTCGGATACCGGATGCGGCATAGAGGATGAGTATCTTGACAGCATATTTGAACCGTTTTTCACAACAAAGGAAAAAAACAGCGGAACCGGCCTCGGCCTTGCAACAGTCTATTCAATAGTTAAAAACCATAACGGTTACATTGAACTCTATACAATGCCTGATAAGGGGACTACCTTTATTATTTATCTCCCGGAGGAGGTCCCTGAATACCTTGTGGACGGGGATGAAGGGGAAAATAAACAGGCTGATGAGATTGACGCGCCTTCGCTGAAATTCATGGGCGGGGAGACTATTATACTTGCGGAAGATGACGAACTCGTTAGAAAATACACTGCAAGGATTCTAACTGAATCGGGTTACAGGGTGATTATTGCAGTGGACGGTGCCGCAGCGGTTGAACTTTTTAATCTCCACAGGGATGAGGTAGATCTCCTGATACTTGATGTTGTTATGCCTAAAATAAACGGCTGGGATGTGTATAATAAAATCGGAGGCCCTGAATCAGGTATCCCGGTTATATTTTTCAGCGGCTATGACAGGCATTTTCTCCCTCCGGATATAGCTTCAATGCCGAACATGCGCTATGTTCAGAAACCTTTTAAATATTATGCGATCATAAAGGCTGTCCACGAATTGCTCGACTGGCGCTCCTGACATCCCGGTTTTATCCCTGCGGTTCCGGTCGCCCGCGAAGAGGGAATTTTCATTTTTTCGATTTTACTCATAAAATTTTTCCCTGCATAGGAAGTCATCAACTATGTTTTCTGCTTGAAATGTGCTGTTATTCAGCAATAATTCCTGAATATATTTTTATAGCAATTGACGATTGATTTAAACAAAGTCATTGCGAACGAACTTCAGTGAGTGAAGGCCGCTCTTCTGCATCCGGTTCTCAGGATGAGGTTCGTGTCGCCCCGGCACAGGAAGTGCTGAAAAAGGGCGACCGTGCAGCTGCGGCACTTGTGCATCCTTGCACATCGCATACTGTCAAAAACAGATTGCCACGTCGCCGTCGCTCCTCGCAATGACAAAAAGAAGTATATAATTTTTACCCGAAACAGGTTAAGGAATAAATACTGAATATTATCAGCAAATGTTTTCTTCAGAATAAAAGGGGATTTTTATGCCGGGATTAAATCTTGTTTCTGGAAACAGACTCGAACTGCTTGCTGACAGGTGCGGTTCGCTGTTCATGGAGAACCCGCTTCCGCCGCTTGCCAGGGAGGTAATTGTTCTCCAGAGTATGGGTATGATGCAGTGGCTCTCCATAAGGCTTGCGGATAAACTGGGGATCTGGGCGGATTTTGAATATGTGCTGCCGAACAGAATGACCTCCAGACTGATGAAATCATTTTTTCCCGGACTTGGAGATGAAAGGTTTTTCGATAAGGATGTTATGACCTGGAAGACCATGGGCCTCTTAAGGGGGGACGGAGGGGGGAGCCATTACAGCAGGCTTCATAACTATATTAAAAACGATAATTCCGGTATAAGGGAATACCAGCTTGCCTCAAGGATAACAGATATATTTGACCAGTACATGACCTTCAGGCCTGACATGATTCTCCGGTGGGACAGAAAAGATGATAGTGAAGATGAGGAGTGGCAGCCCCGTCTCTGGAGGGAACTCACGATCGGCATGGGAGGAATACATCCCCCGGCTCTTCTTGACAATCTTTTCAGCGGCATAAGGAACGGAGCCATCTCCGCTCCTGAAGACCTTCCGATGCGAATCACGGTGTTCGGCGTGTCGTACCTCCCGCTGTACCACCTTAACATCCTGAGCGCGGTATCCTCTTTCTGTGACGTCTATATTTATATGCTCAACCCGTGCAAAGAGTACTGGGCTGATATAATGAGGGAGAAGGAGATCACCTCTTTCGTGCTTAAACAGCCGGTGGTTGCACAGGTCCCGGAGGATGAACTTCATATAGAGAGGGGGAACCCCCTCCTGTCATCAATGGGGCGTGCAGGAAGGGATTTTTTCAGGTTTCTTTATATGTCAGGAGTTGAGTCGGGAGAGGAACATCTATTTGAAGATCCCGGTTCCGGTTCGATACTTCATATGCTGCAGGGTGACATACTGACCATGACTGCCCGCGGTGAACGGGGGGACATACCTGCCGTTACACTGGGTGATTCGGATGTCATGTCTGACCTTTCAGTTGTTATAAATTCCTGCCATTCAATTATGAGGGAGGTTGAGGTGCTGCATGATTACCTCCTCGAACTTTTCAACGGCAATGGTGAACTGACCCCCGGGGATGTGCTTGTAATGACCCCGGACATAGAGGCGTGCAGCAGTATAATCCAGGGTGTTTTTGACAGGAGGGAGGAGGGGCTCCCCCGCATACCCTACAGGATTGTGGACAGGAGTATCAGCAGTACCAGCAGGGTTGTTGACACATTCATGAAAATACTCTCCCTTCCGGAAGGGAGGTTTACCTCCACTGAAGTGATGGGCATACTGCAGTGCCCCGATGTTCTGAGAAAGTTCGGATTATCAGGCGATGATTTCGGCAGTATCGGTTCATGGGTGATGGGGACCAGTATATACTGGGGTATAGATTCGAAGCATAAAGGGGGCATGGGTCTGCCTGAAATTCATGAAAACACATGGAGTTTCGGGGTGGACAGAATGCTCCTCGGTTCCGTCATGGCCTGCAGTGATGATACCCCTCTAGGCATACTTCCATATCCCGGAATTGAAGGTGGAGACATGCAGGTGCTGGGGAGGTTTATTTCTTTTCTGCGCCTCCTCACTGATACGTATTACGGACTTTCTGAAAAACACACGCCTGACGGCTGGGGCCTTTTTCTTAATCATATCGCTGAGAGTTTTTTTGAACCGGACAGCAATTCTTCTGATGATATACTGCAGATTGTCAGGGCCGCGGCCCGCCTGAGGGAGATTGAGGTGAAATCGGGATTTAAGGGAACTGTGGGCCTCTCTCCTGTTAAGGAATTTATTGAAAACAATCTCAGCAGTTCAGGCGCGGGGAGAAATTTTATTACCGGCGCCCTTACCTTCTGTGAAATGCTCCCCATGAGAAGTATACCCTGTAAAGTGATATGCCTTATCGGCATGAATGAGTACTCTTTCCCGAGAAAGGCAAGGCCATCGGGCTTTGACCTTATGATGAAGAAACCGAGAACAGGCGACAGGTCTGTAAGGGACGAGGACAGGTATCTTTTCCTTGAAACCGTGCTTTCCGCAAGGGAGAGGCTTTATATAAGCTACACAGGGCAGAATATAACAACCAATAAAGACCAGAATCCTTCAATCGTTGTAAGTGAACTGATGGAATGCATAGATGAATCATTCAGGACAGAGAGCGGTAAGAGCCTGCATGAGTTCATATTCAGAAAACAGCGGCTCCAGTCATATCACCCTGTATATTTTACCGGCGGAACAGGCTATTACAGCTATTCACGGGACAGGTTTAAAGGGGCTTCTTCATACGTAAAAAGGGGAAGCGGGGAGTACATGTTTTTCACAGATCCTCTCCCTCAGCTCACTGATGATGAAAGGTCTATATCGGTGAATGACCTTGCCGGTTTCCTGGCTAATCCGGCGAAGTATATGCTCACAAGAAGACTCAATATAAGTCTTGAGTATTATGCTGATGATTTCAGGGAGGAGGAGCCTTTTATTCCTGACGGCCTTCAGAAATACGGTCTGGAAGAGATGATTCTGTCATACCTGGAGAGGAATGTTGACGACGTGGAGATGTTCAGAAGGATAAAGGCCGCAGGAGCTCTTCCCCATGGTAATGCCGGCAGGGTGATATATAATGAATCCTGCAGAAAAATTAAGAAAATCTACAGTACAGTTTCCCCCCTCCTTATCGATCCTTCAACTGAGGAGTCTTTAATTGAAGTTAACAGTTTTAAACTTATGCTGAAGAATCCGGTATATGATGGTAAATTCGTTTTTTACAGGGGAGGGAAACTCCGCCCGGCAGACAGGCTCAGGTCCTGGGTGTATCACCTTGCCTGCTGCTGCACCGGTAAATATGACGATAAATTTCAGACAGTCTTTGTTGCATCGGATGGTACGTTAAAGTACAGATACGCGGAGAAATGCATGTCAGAACTTGAATCTCTTGTGAAGATATATGAGTCCGGGATGGTATGTCCCGTTCCGCTCTTCCCGGCAAGTTCATATGAATACGCTTTTCAGCTTTATTCAAAAGATGAGGGTAGCGCATTGAAAAGCGCGGCCGGCAAATATAAAAACAGCTACGGTATTTCTGATACGGAAGATCCTTATATCGCAAAACTTTTCGGCACCGGTTACGTGCTTGATGAAGAGTTTGTTGAATTAGCGAAGAAAGTCTATCTGCCGATGATTGAGCATGAGGCAGGGGGGGAGTGATGAAAAAGTTCAGTGCAGTTTCAACACCCCTGAAAGGTACAAACCTTATTGAAGCCAGTGCGGGCACAGGGAAGACTTTTACGATATCTATGATCTACCTGCGCCTCATTGTAGAAAAAGGACTCAGGATAGACCAGGTGCTGGTCGTGACCTTTACCCTCCCGGCTACAATGGAGCTCCGCCTGAGGATAAGGAGAGTCATAGCTGAGGCTCTCTGTTTCTGTGAAACAGGGAGTTGCGGAGAAAGCATAATTGCTGAAATAATGGAACTCCATAAGGATGACCCTGTAGTGGCACAGAGGCTCAGGAGTGCCCTTAAAAGCTTTGATGAAGCTTCTGTGTATACGATACACTCATTCTGCCAGCAGGTACTTTCTGATAACGCCTTTGAAAGCGGGGCCCTGTTCAGCTCGGATATTGTGACAGATGGTTCAGTTGAAGAGATGCTTGCCGCCGATTTCTGGAGAGAGAATGTTTACCCTCTCCCGGAAGAAGTTGCGGGATATATTATTAAAAAAACATCTCCCGGAAAGCTTCTGTCACTTTATAAACAGAGGCCGCTGTCTCCGAATCTGAAAATCCGGCCTGAACCTGAAGAGATGGACGCACGGGCTATTTCCATGCTTGCTGAACCTGTCCGGAAGTCGTATGAAACCTTCTGTGAAGCATGGGCTGATGTGAGTGATTCTATATTTGATATAATAAGTAGATCGGAATCTCTGCCGGGGGGCATCACCAGGGAAGATTATCTTGCAAGCAGAATTAATGCTGTTAATGAATATGCAGGGGGAGGGGACTGCTTTAATGTGCCCGGGCAGCTTTTTTATTTTACATTCGGGATATTGAAAAAAACAACTGAGAGTGTTGATGAACAATTACTGCCGCTGTTTGACGAAGCACAGAAGCTTTATGATTCTGTGAACGAATATAATTCGTCATTCAGCGGTTTCCTCAACTCATTGAAGCACAGGTTTTTCTGTTATATGGATGAAAAGGGGAAGGAGAAGAAGGGGAAGACCGGACTCCGGGATTTTGATGACCTGATAAAGGATATGGAGTATGCTCTTCGCGGTAAGGGTGGTGATATCCTTGCCGGGAGTGTAGGCGGCAGATATAAAGCCGCTCTTATCGACGAGTTCCAGGATACCGATGACCTGCAGTTTGAAATATTCAATAGAATTTTCATGCGGGAGGGGAGCATACTGTTTCTTATCGGCGATCCGAAACAGGCGATATACAGGTTCAGGGGGGCGGATATATTTTCGTATATTAAAGCCTCAAACATGGTGAAGAACAGGTATACACTTGCAAATAACTTCAGGTCAACTCCTGAACTTATTAAAAGCGTTAATGAACTTTTTGCCGGCCACAGCGTGCCCTTTGTATTCGAGGAGATCGGCTTTACCCCTGTTGAGTCAGGGAAGAAAGATCAGTGTGAACATATATACAGGTCAGGGCTGAAATTTTGCGCCATGAATATCGGGCTGGCTGATTACGGTATAGCTAAGAGCGGTGATGATGATAATGACAGTATTATTCTGAGGCAGATATCCTCGGAAATCGCAGAATTGACCGGTAGCGGGGAATATGAATTCATACCGTCAGGAAAAAGCATACGGCCCCCGGATATTGCAGTTCTTGTGAGGAGCCACGGCCAGGCAGCAGACGTCCAGAGAGCTCTTGCATTTTATGGAATCCCCTCTGTCGTAAGAGGCCATAATTCTGTCCTTGAAACAGATGAAGCGGGAGAATTGTGCCGGGTTATTTCGGCAATTGCCGAGCCGGGAAGGAGCCGCCTGGTTAAAAGTGCCGCTGCAACTTTGCTCTTCGGTTATGATGCTTTAACCTTATATAAAATGAATGAGGAACAAGGTGAGGGAGCGGCGCTTCTTGGCGGAATTACAGAGCGCTTTTACGGTTACAGGGAGACCTGGGTTAAAGGGGGGTTCATGGATATGTTCACCCTACTCCTCCATGATGAAGGGATTACAGTTAGGATACTGGAACGTGAGGGAGGCGAGAGAATTCTTGCCAATATAAATCATCTTTCCGAGATCCTGAACATGGCACAGTTTGAGAACAGCTTCTCTCCCGATGAACTGGCTGTATGGTTTGAAAGCTCAATTTTAAGCCCGCCTTATGGTGATGAATATACTATAAGGCTGGATAAGGACAGCGATGCTGTTCAGATCGTAACAATGCACGCCTGCAAGGGGCTTGAGTACCCCATTGTGTTCTGCCCCTACCTTACCCACTCATGGCAGCCCCCCGGTGACGCAATGATCTATCATGAGCCCGCAGAGGGGAATGTCCCGGTGCTCTCTCTTGATAAGGACCGGCTTTCCGGGAAAGAAAAGAAGTTAAAGGAGAGTGAGGACCTTGCCGAAAACCTGAGGCTCATGTATGTGGCAGTTACACGGGCAAAGTCTATGTGTAGAATTCTTTTTATGATGAAGAGACAGTTTAAAAGTTCAGCCCCGTTTTATCTTCTTCTGAAGGAGGGCATTAATGGTAATCCCAGAGTTGAAGACTGCTACGCCCCCTTTATAGAAAAATTAAAAGGTCTGGCGGAAAATTCAGGAGGGGATATCGATTTTTCCGTTATTCGCGGTGACAGGGGGCGCCAGTACATGAACGCGGCTGAAAAACCTGAACTTTTTGAACAGAAGATTTTTACCGGTGAGGTCAATACAACCTGGGGGATGCAGAGTTACAGTTCAATTACACGGACCCTGGCGGACGAGAAGGGTGACGGCAGTTACGGCCGGGTCGTTGAAGAGGGGAGCGGCATATTCGCCTTTCCGCGGGGCGCCAGGGCCGGCCTCTGCCTTCATGAAATTTTTGAGATAACCGATTTCAGGGGGGGAGATACCGGTACTGTTTCAGACACAGTGCAGTCAGTTCTCAGAAAGTACGGGTATGAAGATTCCTGGGGCGGGGATGTTACAGGGATGTTTTTCAATGTTACAGGAGCGGTGCTTCCCGGGAGCGGAGGGGCCTCTCTTTCAGACATAGGGATGGACAGCCGGCTGAGCGAGATGGAGTTCAATTTTCCTCTTGGAGGGTTTTCTGTTGCAGCGCTCAGGGAAGTCTTCAGTACAGCGCCCGGGTACGGCAGAGCTGTGTATGAACGCCTGGGGAGCGATGATTCAGAGATCAGCGGCATGATGAAGGGATTTATCGACCTGGTATTCAGGATCGGAAACAGGTATTACATAGCTGACTGGAAATCTAACATCCTTGGTATTACCACGGAGGATTATAACCTGCGGATCATGGAGGAGGAGATGCTTCACCATAACTATCACCTGCAGTATTATCTCTATACAGTGGCGCTTCACAGGTATCTCTCCCTCCGCCTTGGCGATTCGTACAGGTACAGTGAACATTTCGGCGGGGTATATTATTTCTTTATCAGGGGGATTACGGCCGGAGAGGGGAGCAGCGGGATATTTTATACTGTCCCGGATGAGGCTACAGTTCTGAGGCTGGACGATTTTTTCAGAGGGGAGGAGCTTACTTGAACTGGACAACTGATGATCTCATAAAGGGCGGTATCTTCAGTGATATTGATGTTCACCTTGCCGGGTTTCTCACAGGCAGGGGCGCAGAGAGTGACCCGGTGCTCTACCTTGTGGTGCTTCTTCTTTCAAACAGGCTGGCACAGGGAGATGTATGCCTTGATATACCGGTGATTGCCGGGAGGCCACTTTCCGATTTTACTGACTCAGGGGAATCTCACGTTTCAGTAAAGGTCCCGTCTGAAAAAGAGATTAGGGCGTCTCTTAAAAAAAGCGGTATTGCCGGCGGCAGAGGTGAACTCCTCCCGCTGATACTTGAGGGAGACAGGGTCTATTTCCATAAATACCATTTTTTTGAACAGAAACTTGCTGATTCTGTGAAAAATATGGCTTCCCCGGCAGTTAAACAGGGTATAACACCTCAGCTGCAAAAACTTTTCGCCAGGCTCTTCCCCGCCACCGCGGACGGAACAGACTGGCAGGGAGTTGCGGCATGGTGCTCGCTTAACAGCTGTTTTTCTGTAATTTCAGGGGGACCCGGCACGGGGAAAACTTCCACTGTTATCAGAATTCTTGCCCTTTTGATTGAATTTCTCGGCAGGGATATATCTATAGCGCTGGCCGCCCCTACTGGTAAGGCTTCGGCCCGTCTCAGGGAGTCCATTACAGCCTCAATAGGTTCTCTCCCTGTCAGCGATGACATAAAAAACATCATACCACATGAGGCCCATACCATACACAGGCTACTTGGATCGCGAAGCGGTTCCACTGAGTTTATTCATAACAGGGAGAATCCCCTGCGCTACGATGTGATTGCAGTGGATGAATGTTCAATGGCAGACCTCGCTCTTATGTACAGGTTTTTTGAGGCGGTAAAACCGGGAGCTCGCGTCATATTGCTGGGGGACAGGGACCAGTTGTCCTCTGTTGAGGGAGGGGCTGTTTTCGGTGACATATGCGACAGGGGGATAACGCACGGTTATTCCGCAGATTTTATAGAGAAAGGTGCTGAACTTATGGGGGAAGGGTTTGTCACTGAAGCTCCTTCTGAAGCGGGGCCTGCAGCACTTTCAGATTCAATGACAATTCTCCGTAAAAGCTACAGGTTCAGCGGTGAGAGCGGAATCGGTGTTCTTGCTGATTTTATCAGAAACGGCGACACGGATGGAGTAAGGAAACTCCTTGCAGGCGGCGAATACGGGGATGTTCTCATCACTGGCGGATGCCATAGGGATTCAATTGAAAAGGTTTTCAGGGAGGAGGTTGACAGACATTTAACCGCTGAAGGGGACCCTGTTCATGAATCGATACTCGGTTTTATAAAGAGTTTTGCCATATTAACGGCAACGAGAAGAGGCCCGGGTGGCGCTGAAGAATTGAACCGCATTGCTGAGATGATACTGGATGAGCGAGGAATTATTGTACCTTCTGCAGGCTTTTATGAAGGGAGGCCTGTAATGGTAACAAGGAACGATTATTCCCTTTCTCTGTTCAACGGGGATATAGGGGTAACATGCCTCCGGGAGGGGGGACTCCGTGTTATGTTTGAAAAAAGTGACGGTGAAAAAGTCTATATTCCCGTTTCGCGAATGCCGGAACATGAAACCGCATTTGCCATGACAATACATAAAAGCCAGGGCTCAGAATTCGACAGGGTGCTTGTGGCGCTTCCTGAAGTTAATGAGCGGTTAATGACAAGGGAGCTTCTTTATACCGCGGTTACAAGGGGGAGAGAAGGGGTAATACTGGCTTCGGATATTGATACTGTGGCCGATATGATCGGTAATCCTATGAAAAGAATGACGGGGCTTAGAGAGAAACTCTGGGGAATTACCTGACGATTTTAACAAGATTTGCACGCAAATATTTTTTAAGCATGTCCCTGAATACCGGGTCCTGTTCAGTGGAATAGATATCAAAAAGCGGGACCAGGTCTTTTTCATGTTTTATTCTCTGAAGAGAGTAGAGTGCCGCGCTTCTGACATATCTTGAACTTTCTGTTTTAATTTTGTCCAGGAGTATTGATGACGGCCTGTTTCTTCTGAGTTTACCCAGGGCATTGCACGCTTCACCGCGGACCCTGTAATCTCTGTCTGTTAAAGAGAGTTTCAGTATATCCATGGTGGCTCTCTCTTCATGCACATCCCCCAGGGTGTAAACAGCTTTAATCCTCAGAATCGGATCTTTTTCTTCAGTTACTATATGCCTTAATCCGTTTATATTTCCCGCTCTACCGAAGCCTGCAAGTGCTACAATGGCAGCTTCTTTAAGTTCCCTGTCTGTCTCTTTCAGCAGGAGCTCAGAAACAGGCCCTGCCGCACTGTTATATCCCAGTTGCCCCAGGGCTTTTATTGCTTCCAGTGAAAGATTTTTTTTCCTCTCCTTCAGCACCGATGCTATTGTATAACCTGAGCCTGAATCCCTGAAATGAACCAGTGCCTGAATGGCCTTTATCCTTACCTCATCATTATCATCAGATGATACAAGTCGTTTGATAGTATGAATCGAGTCCCTTATATCATTATCCATTACGCACTGCAGGGCATAAATGCGTACTGATTTATTTTCATCCCCCAGGAAGGATATGACCAGTCTCTGGAACCGTATATCATAAAGGTGGTTCAGTGCTTCAAGAAGATATATCCTGTCAACGGGATTGCTGCTTTTGCTCAGTTTAAGTATTACCGGTAGTATCCGGTCGTCCCCCGTATCTTTCAGGGTCAGTGCCGCCTTTTCCCTTATTTCACTCCTTGGCGCTATAAGCCTTTCTGCAATCAGAAGTGTGAAGATTTTATACTTACCGAGAAATTCAATTATTTCTATTTCGTTCTGTGTATTGCTGCTTTCTTTCAGTATCTCAATCCATAAAGGGGCATACTGTCCGGGGTTATATAATTTAAGGGCGGCGAGAATTCTTTCCCTTGTCTCTTCATCATCATCGTCGAGGTATTCATCTTTAAGTTCCCGGGGCAGGGAAGGGGGATGATTTGTTTTTATAAAGTCTATTGCCTCTTCAA
>Ga0116163_1001492_pt1 | contig 14444 bp, 14 predicted proteins | sample AD_UKC107_MetaG_FD_89889 | JGI IMG/M metagenome (GOLD analysis project Ga0116163, IMG submission 89889) | Active sludge microbial communities of municipal wastewater-treating anaerobic digesters from Hong Kong - AD_UKC107_MetaG | ecosystem: Engineered > Bioreactor > Anaerobic > Digestate...
ATTCAATAGAGTCATCAAGCATCTTTGTGGTAATAAAACCCACACAATTTTCACTGCAAAGATGATAATGACAGAAATGGATATGAAGACATTTCACGGAATCGATATCACGTATCCCACCAACACCGGTATTAAAAACTTTAATCTCTTTTTCCGGATATAATTCATTAAAAAAAGCATTATATACTCTTTTCCTTAAATAATAATAGTGGGCATGTGCATCATTCATTTCTTCACGAAGAGTACGTTCACTTGCTATGTAATCCTGAATTTTTTCGATGGCACCTGAATTTTCAATTTCATGAATTTTTTTGTTCAGGAAAGGACAAGTCAGCCATAAAATGTTTGAAATGGATTCATAATGTAATGATTTAATACCATTCCCGCTTTGAGAAACAGGGTCAAGGAGAATGATTTGTGGAAATCCGAATGAACAACGACTTACAATTGCTCCGCAGAAAACATTATTTGTTTTTAATTGCCATTTTATGGAATTTTCATCCTTTGCTGAACAACGTTCATATTCTATATTCATAATGGACATAATAATTATATGAAAAAATTAATCATTTTTTCTGATCTTGATGTAAAATAAAACTAACACAAGAGAAGAAATAACAATCCACATAATACGCAGATGCTTCGTATCAATTCTTACAGATTGAACAGATTCTCTTTCTGTTTCAGATTTTATGGTATTATCGGAAGCAGATCCATGGAAAAAAATAATCTTTTCTCCAATATCTGCGTATCCTGATCGGATGTAATCTTCCTTGCTTACCCTTCCATCTTTGTATTCTATAAGAGATTTTAACAAAAGTTCATTTTCAAACTTAAGCTTTTTGATTCTTCTCTCAACAGTTTCACTTTTGTTTTCGATTACATAGCGTTCAAGAACACCGCTTTCACCAAATACAAAACAATAAATACAGACTAATACCGCTATCAGTGAAAGTAATGCTATTTTATTTTTTGCCAATACTGTAAAAAACCTCTTTCCCGCGGAATACTGACATTATTCCAAGTTCTTCTTCAATTCTAATCAATTGATTATATTTTGCAACACGGTCAGTCCGTGAGACAGATCCTGTTTTTATTTGTCCGGTGTTCATCGCAACAACAAGATCCGCAATTGTTGTATCTTCTGTCTCTCCGGATCTATGTGATACGACCGCAGTGTATCCGGCGCGTTTTGCCATTTCTATTGCCTGAATTGTTTCAGTAAGCGTCCCAATCTGGTTGAGCTTAATCAGGATTGAATTTGCAATACCTTTTTCAATTCCCTTTTTTAAGCGCTCTGTGTTTGTTACAAAAAGGTCATCTCCAACAATTTGTATTGTCGTACCGCATTTCTCAGTCATTATTTTCCAGCCGTCCCAATCGTCTTCGGCCATTCCATCTTCAATAGAAATTATTGGATATTTTTTTATAAGATCTATATAAAAATCTACCATTTCTGAGGATGATAATTCTCTCTTATCGGATTTACTGAAAACATATTTTCCTTTCGCGCTATCATAAAACTCACTGGCTGCTGGATCGAGGGCAATCATAATATCTTCACCGGGTTTATATCCTGCTTTCTCAATAGCCTGAACAATAACCTTCAACGGAGCTTCATTGTCCTCAAGGTCAGGAGCAAATCCCCCCTCATCACCTACAGCGGTGCTTAGATTTTTATCTTTAAGGATTTTCTTTAATGCATGAAATATCTCGGCAACATAACGGATTCCTTCAGTAAAATTAGGAGCACCAACGGGCATAATCATATATTCCTGAATATCAATTGGAGCATCTGAATGTGAGCCGCCATTGAGAATATTCGCCATCGGTACAGGTATTTCGCACGCTGCTACTCCCCCGATATACCGGTACAGTGGAATGGCGTACGTTTCCGCGACTGCTTTTGCTGCGGCAAGAGAAACACCAAGAATGGCATTTGCTCCGAATTTACTTTTATTTGGTGTTCCATCAAGATCAATCAGAACCTTATCAATTTCGATCTGGTCAAATGCGTCCATTTCCAGTAACGCGCCGGCGATTGTTTCATTTACATTATTAACAGCATCCTGCACGCCCTTACCGTTATAACGGGAATTATCACCATCCCGCAATTCAACAGCCTCATGTTCTCCTGTTGAAGCACCTGATGGGACTGCCGCACGTCCAATTGCCCCGGATGAGAGTTGAACTTCTACTTCGATTGTCGGGTTACCTCTTGAATCAATTATCTCACGCGCATGTATATCAGTTATTAAAGTCATTGTAATCACCTCATTTTCATGTCGTATTTTACATTTTTGCAAGTAAGACAATACATAATATTACCTTCAATAATATCCAGTATAATGATAATAGCAAGCAATTTTTCAAATAATAATGGTGAACAAACGTTAAACAGAAAGCTACAGCAGTTTGTTTATTTTATATTTCTGTTGACTTAATATTATTTTTTAATAGACTATATGTCAACTGAAAAACGTACACAGTCAATGTCTTGATATAATCAATACTTCTCTGCAATATATGTTCAGAAAGGTTTATTAGAATAGAAAAGAGGTTATTAATATGATTGGCAACAGAAAACAGATGGTAGTGGATAAAAAATTTCAGTATTCAATTTCTCTTAAATCCGTTGTATTTCCATTATTCTCAATGCTCATAATATCAACTGTTCTGATATACTTCGCATTGGACAACAATATTAAAATTGAAGAAATTAATAGTAACCAGGCTGAAATAATTGATACATTTCTTGCACTACCGCAATTGATGTCTCCTCAAAATAAAATCACACTGGATGCAAATAGAAAATTTAAAATAAATCTCGGAAAGTCGAGGGAGATTCAAAGAAATAATACAATTGTAATCTATTTTTTAATAATAATGACGATAGTTCAAACAATAATAATATTTACCCTGTCAATCTTCAGGACTCACAGAATATCCGGCCCGCTGTATGTAATGATGAAGTATTTGCGTGAAATGAAGGAAGGAAAGAAGCCGGTAATACGACCATTGCGAAAAAACGACGAATTTAAGGAATTTTATGATGAATTCTGCAACGCGATAGAAACAATGTACGAGCATAAACACAATCGTTAAAGGTTAAAAAATTACTCACTATAAAGACGAACTTTTATAATGACCGTACCGGTACGATCGACAACATCGTTCGTATAACTCACATCCTGCCAATCTGAACCGGAGGTGCTGCTCATGGTTGCAGCAGGCATTACAGACCTGCTGCCCGCGGCAACAATACTTACCTGAGAGGGAGAAAGTTGTCGTGTGAGATTTGTCAGTTCTGCAGGTGTTACCTCACCAATTATGTATGATTGTGATTTTTCCAGAAGACGGACATTATTATTTTGAAGTATTGACAATGTATTGTTCCTGGCTGCGGCAGTATATCCGGGGGCATTATTCCTCATAGTAAAGTGATGCGAACTGTTGTTATTTACATTTGTCGTTATATACACAGTAAGGGCAACAGCACCTATAATAGACGCTGCGACAGCAGAAACAGGGCGTGCATTTAAAAATGATTTTCTTGGTATAAAACTTCTTACCTTTAACTGCTTTTCGGCACTTTCATGTATACGGCATAATGTATTTGAAATAAATTCATTTTCTGATGTTATCCGTATATCGCAAAAGCAGGATGCCATGTGTATCATTTTCTTTAGCTTATCAAACTCCTGGTTGCATAGCGGGCAGGTGTGCAGATGATTCAGAATTTCACTTTTCTCTGATAATGATATTATATCATCATCGTAATACTTCGAAATTTTAACAAAAGGTACATGTTTTGTGCTCATAATGCCCCCCTTTCCTGCAAACGGTTTTTAAGCATTTCCCTTCCCCGGTGAATCCTCACCTTAACATTGGAAAGGCTTATCCCCAGTATTTCTGCAATTTCATTATATGCAAGACCGTCAATGTCCCTTAATACAAGAATTTCTTTATGGTCATCTGGAAGCTGGTAAAGCTCTTCTTTTAAAATTCTTAACATGTCTTCGGTGATTACGGTTTCTTCTGTGTTCTGGCGCTCGTCGGAAAGCTGAATTTCATAATCATGTTCATCAATTTTATCAATCGAAACACTATTGTAACGCCGCATTTTTTTCTGATAGTTTTTACAGTAATTCACCATAATACTGTAAAGCCATGTAGAAAATTTCGCTTCTCTTCTGAAGGATTTTAGTGATTCAAATGTCATAACAAATATGTCCTGTGTAATATCCACAGCTTCCTCATAATTGTTACATTTAGTGAACACGTAGCTGAAAACCCTGTTTTGATACTTTTTGATTATCTCAGCGAAAGTATCAACATCTCCATTCAACACGTTGTCAATTATTTCGATATCATAAGTATCAGACATAGGTTTCCCTGAGTTGTTACAATTTTTAAAAAAATTATCCCTTAATTCTGTTAAAACGCCTTTTGCCGACTTTCAATATTGCATCAACCGGAAGTTGTATTTCATGGTCTTCATGTGTAATTTTCTCACCGTCAACAGACACACCGCCACCCTGAATTAAACGGCGGGCTTCACCATTGGATTTAGCCATTCCCGCAAGGACCATAACCTTAACCAGCCATATCTTCCCATCCTGCACTTCTGATGAAGGTATAATAAAATCGGAAATATCATCAGGAATATCTTTTTTAACAAATATTTTATTGAACTCGGCTTCAGCTTTATCGGCAGTTTCCTGGTCATAAAACTGTGCGCAGATGTTTTTAGCGAGATTCACCTTAATGTCACGAGGATGTATCGTTCCGTCCTTTATGCCAGTCCTGAATGTTTCAATTTCATCTTTAGGAACATCGGTAACCAGATCGAAATATAAAAACATCAAATCATCTGAAATCGACATTACCTTTCCAAATATTTCCTGCGGCTTCTCCTCAATCCCGATGTAGTTATTTAATGATTTACTCATTTTTTGCACACCATCAAGTCCGACAAGGAGAGGCATCGTCATTATAACCTGAGGTTCCTGCCCGTATTCCCGCTGAAGGTCACGTCCAACGAGAAGATTAAATTTCTGATCAGTACCTCCAAGTTCAATATCCGCACGGAGCGCAACTGAATCATACCCCTGTATGAGTGGATACATAAATTCCAGTATTGATATTGGTCTTCCTTCTTTATGCCTTTTACTGAAGTCGTCACGTTCAAGCATTCTTGCAACATTATATCTCGAGGTCAAGTCAAGTACTTCGGCAAATGCCATCTTGGAACACCAGTCGGAATTGAAAACAACGTCTGTTTTTTCAGGATCAAGTATTTTAAAAACCTGTTTCTTGTATGTCTCAGCGTTTTCAAGTACTTCCTCCCTTGTTAATCGTTTTCTTGTATCAGGTTTACCTGAAGGATCACCGATCATGCCGGTGAAATCACCAATAAGAAACATTATCCGGTGACCCATGTCCTGAAAATGTTTCATTTTTCGCAGAAGCACAGTATGACCAAGATGGATATCCGGTGCCGTAGGATCGAAACCCGCTTTAATAACAAGGGGCCTGTTTTCCTTTTCTGATTTTTGTATCTTTGCCAAAAATTCATTTTCTGGAATAATTTCTTCTGTCCCTCTTTTCAGAAGCTCTATATCATTTGTTATCATGTTATGTACCTTCTATCTAAATAATCGTCACAAATATTATATAATCAAATTATTGATATTTATTCATTGAATAAAACCCTACAAATAATCACTTTAATTATTGTGTCAACAGTTAAATCAATTTATATGCGTATTGTGCGTTCTATTCAGTTCCAATTCGCAATAATGCTACAGCCTGAACAGCTATTCCCTCTGACCTGCCTGTAAAACCAAGGCCTTCAGTCGTTTTTCCCTTTATTCCGATTCTGTCAACAGGAAGATTATCAAGAGCTTCACTGATCATTTTTTTCATTTCATCAACGTAAGGGAGTATTTTAGGTTTTTCACAAATAACAACACTATCAATATTAATAATTTCAGCCGCTGAATCCTTCAGCATTGTGCATACTTTTTGGAGAAGTATTATACTTCGTATGTTTTTATACATATCGTTTGTATCAGGAAATAATTTCCCGATATCCCCAAAACCGGCAGCTCCACAGATTGCATCGATTATAGCGTGAACCAGCACATCAGCATCAGAATGACCTCCTAAACCGTATGTATAGTCAATCCTGAGGCCTCCCAGAATAAGATCTCTTCCGCGTTCAAAGGGATGTACATCATAACCGATTCCAATACGGATAGAATTCATGATAAAACCTTTTTCATATTTAGTCTGTATGAGAAATGAAGAAACTGTAATTACATTGTTCAGGAATTACAGTAAGCAATTATTATGAGCAATAATCAATGTGGCAATAACTTTTCTTTGACGAAGAACCCTGTACGCCAACATTATGCAAATACCCTGTCAGGATTCCAGTAAAAAGGTGTTTACGGGCGGCGGGTTACAGATTAAAAACATCAGAAAGGGAGCTTAACTGAAGAACATTCATTACCTGAGAACTAACTTTTGCTATTTTAAGAGTTTTACCTTTTTTCTTCTGCAGTTTCATGAGACTTATTAAAACACCTACTCCGGAAGAATCAATATAGTCAACATTAGATAGATCAAGTTCAACATCTTTATCAACATTTTGACCAAGATCAAAGAGCTTCTCTTTAAACTCTTTGATTGTCATCATCTCAATATCGCCATTTACAATTACATTCACCTGATTATCGGTATCATTTATTTCTATATTCATAATACGTCCTCTTATTAAAAATTAACCAGTTTACGTACAATTATCAGTTAAAATAACAATTCATTACGAGTTTGTATAAAGTACGCTGTTATTTGAGCAAAATAATGTTATTAAGTCAAATAATAATTTTTATTTAAGAAGAAAATTTGACAGAAACAGCGATAAGTTAATTCTGAGAATAATAGTATAATGTTTGAAACCTGATTCATAATGCATTGTTTTTAACAAATCAGGTATAGATAAAATTTGATGTCAATCATGGGGGTTTTTTAATAAAGTATTGAATTATTTACAGATATACTTTAGAGTATCACAACTAAAACCGGAGAATTGAAAATGAAATATCTGTATATTACATATTCAATGTTTGTAATTATCTGCTGCATATTTATTTCGCATCATCCACTATATGCCGACCGGCATTCTTCCGTGGAAGTATCTCAATTAATACAGGAAGTTACCGAAAGACTTGAAAATGCACGGCAGGCAGGAGCAGAAGACTATGCACGGGATGAAGTGTTGAAGGTTACCAAATTAATCCAGCGGTCATCTCAGTTATTATCTCGTAATGAACAGGATAAAGCCTACTATGAAATAATAAAAGCTCGCGGTTTCTTCCAGTTGATTGAAGCAAGAAGGAAATATATTGAAGCATTATGTATCGCAGGTGATGGATTATATATACCGGAGAATTGAGATTATATGACAGGATCAAAAAAAGTGAATACTGTTATTATTTTATACAAAATGATTGAATTTGTTGTACAGCGGCGTATTGCAACAGCTTTAATTGTATTGATAATTATATCAACACCTGGATATACAGAAATTCAATATGAACCGGAAAAGGAAATAGCTGAAGCAAAAAAGTATTTTACCATGGTTGAAAAACAGCGTGATCTGCAACCCTTTTTTCCGCACAGGCAATATTATAATGCGAAGGTATACTTTGATACCGCAAAATATCAACTTGATGAAGAACGCAACAATACTCTCGCATCATTTTATGCCGTTCTTGCATTAGTTGAATTAAAAACAATGCATATGATTGCGATGACCAGGCAGATGGAAAGTAAAAAACTTCTATATGAACGTGATCAGTATAAGTCTATTGCAGACAGTGGAACAGTCCGCAATAGAAGGAAAGCTGCTATTACCGGGTCAATACTAAAACGTCACAATGGGAGATACACCTGCGTAATTCCCGAATATATTATTTTTAAAAAAAATTCTGATGAGCTTACGACTGCCGGCATTGATATTTTCAATACAATAGGAATGGTTATATATCTTAATCCCGCCAGCCGTATTTCAATTAAAGGGGTTACCGGAAATAGCTCGAAGATACCTGATATTCTCGGGAAAACAAAAACAATTGCCAATTTTCTTCATAAAGAAAAACGAATTGGAACTAACAGAATGATTTCCAGTACTGAGGCAAATGAAAAAGACTTTTCTATTGGGACAGAGAAAAATAATTTTGATAGAATAGAAATTATCGTGACAGGTATTCGATAAGTTTCAAAAATCAATGTCCATGATTATCATTCTCGGAGTAACAAAACCATTATATTCATTCACATCGACCTTGTAAACAGCGTCAAATTCCATTCCGGGGGAAATGGCTTCTGCAAGATGAGGCATATTCCATCCAACTGCCTCAAGACCATCACAGCCTGAAATGCTGATTTTCACATGGTTATTATTTTTCCCGAAAGTCCTGACGGCCCCGGCCGTTACTTCCCTGCTTAGAAAAACCGGTAATTCATTATGGTGGCCATGCGGTTCAAGTATGGAAAGTGAATGTATAAACCCGGAATCAATACTTTTGGCCTCTAATTCCATATCAATTTCAATTCCAGTGGGGTCAGTCGTTTTTTGTATTAACGAATTTGAAAGCCTGTTTTTTATCTCCAGCAGATTGTTTTTATGAGCGGTAAATCCGAATGCCTGGGCATGACCGCCAATTTTTTCAAAAAGCTCAGACATCGGCTCCATAAAAGAGAAAAAGTTAAAACGGCCCCTTACCCGACCGGAGCCTTTAAAGTACGTTTCATCTATCGGCGTTGCTACAATGACCGGAATATCAAGATAATCAGCAAGACGGTTTGCGAGCAGCCCCGCAAGGCCATCCGGGATTGATTCTGATTCAAAAAATAAAAAGTTGCCGTTAACTGAAATGGCCCCTGCCTCAATATCCTCAATTATACTGGTATAGAAATTATTGACTAAATTCTTTCGTTCCTCATTGAGCTTTTTAATAACCTGCAATGTGTCTTCATTATCATCATGGAGTAAAAAATCTGCAGTAAATTCAGTTTTACCAAATCGACCCGGAGAATTCAAAAGAGGAGCAATCTGCCATCCAACTGTTTTGGAAGTAACAGGTTTATCTCCAATAATCTGTGCAAGGCCATTGTGATTCGTTTTTTCCAATGATTTTAAACCAACAGATGTCATGGTTCTATTTTCTCCGACAAGAGGTACAATATCGGCGATAGATCCCAGTGACACCAGAGAAAGCATATCTTCGAGATGATCACGTATACGTTGTGTTAGTTCAAGCTGAACCGTAAGGAATGCATCACGAAGAAGTTCAATTCGGGAAGGTAATACACGTGCAGCCACTTGTAATCGCTCTGAGGAAAGTATCTGGGAAATCTGAGCTGTCATGTCAAACAGATTGTTTCCGCATATTGATGACAATCTTTCTTTGTCTTCACCGGATATACAATAAGTTATTATAATATCAACATCAGTCATCATCCTGCATAATTCATCGATGGTGCCGCAGGGTGGATGTATATCATATATACCGTTTATATCCGAGAATGAATGATAAGAATCAGAATAATATGAAACAAAATAGAATTTTTTATTAAAACGGTCCAGATAACTGAGCAACACTCCATGATACAGTTTAAATGCGACACCAACACCCGCAAGCTCCCTGAAGGGATATGCACATTCCATCTGTTTAGGATTTATGATAATTGCATCCGGAAGAATTGAATCGGTTTCATGATGATCACATACGATAACATCTATGCCCTTCTCTATTGCATAATATATTTCATCAACATCACGAATGCCGCAATCAAGAGTGATGATGAGTGTAACGCCATTACCGGCAAATTCATCAATGACCTGTTTTGTTAAACCATATTGTTCGATTTCTTTGGGGAATCGATATATGAAATTATTGCCATTCATGATTTTTCTGAAAAGATTTACAATCACCGCAAGTGATGATAATCCATCAAGGTCAGAGTCAGAAAAAATACCGATTGTTTCATTATTTTCAACTGCACACCGAATTCTGGATACTGCTTCATACATACCCTTCATGAGAAAGGGACTGTGCAGCAGTGAAATATCATGATGAATAAAACGGTATGCATCGGAAGGGGAAATAATTCCCCGTGATACCAGAAGTGATGCCAGATTTTTATTCAGGCCCAGCGTGCGCGATAATTCATCAGCAGCCGCATCATCAGTTTCTTTTAGTGACCATTCAGGTTTCATCAGCTCAACAGAGACTCCAGGAATTGCGATACAATCAATAACGTATGACATCCGCATAAAGGCCGCAAACATGTATTTCGATGCAGGCCCCTATTCTAAGCGGGAGAGGAAACATTCACTATTTATTAATCCAGCGAAATTGACTTTTTGGCAAGATAATCAGCCTTATCATTGAGGCTTCTCGTTACATGCTCTATTTTGAAATTATTAATTTTCTGCTTTAATTTCATTACTTCAGAATACAGGCCTTTAATCTTTTCATTTTTTATCTCATATTCGCCGGTTAACTGCTTAACGATTAATTCAGAGTCAGTTCTAATTTTAAGAACACGGGTTTTAAAATATATAGCGATCTTAAGTGCTCTTATTATAGCAGTATATTCGGCATAGTTATTTGTTCCATTACCGATAAAATGTGATACTTTCCCCACCTGCCTGCCGTCCGTATCGTAGATGACAATCCCGATACCTGCAGGACCGGGATTTCCGCTGCATGCCCCATCAGTATACATAACTAAAGATGACTCAATGGGAACAGTAGTTATTTCTGATCCCTCAAAGATATCATCTTTCACTTCTGATGAATGAGGTTTTTTAATAATTACCTTTTTTCTCATCTTTTCTTTATCAGTTTTCATCAGCATTTGCCTGGCTTCATCAATCATTGTATATACATCATCGATGGATACATCACCAAGCTCAGCGATTTTATCCGCACTTTTCCCCTCGGAAAGCAGTTTTAAAACTCTTTCAATGCTTAATATCATTTTAAATTCCGTGTGATATAAATTAGTTTTTCATGACGGATACAAAGGCGACTTGAATTCAATATTATTACTCTCTTCAACGCTTCAATACGGTAAGAGTAATACATGAAATTTCTTTTCAGGTTTTTAGACGGCAATAATTGTTCTTATAGTGTACTAATACGTATGGTGGCAACTAAATTTTTTTTTATGAAACAATTTACTGTTTTTTATACAGATATTTACCGCAATTTGTACACGATATAAGAGAATTACCCTTTGCGATCTCAAGTGCAAGGTGCATTGGTATCTCGAAATGACAACCACCGCAGTTTCTATCTTCAAGAGGTACTATTGCTTTTCCATCTTTTGATTGTATTAGTTTGCGGAATTTTGACTGATATTCTTTTGCAACACCGGTAATCGAATCTTCAAAAAGTTTTTCATTATTACTGATGTTCTGCAGCATACCATCAATTTCATCATTCAGCATTTGTATATCAGAATCAGATTGTGATGCAGCAGTTTCAAGTTCCTGCTTTTTAGATGCCGATTCATTCTCTTTTTCACTGAGTGTTTCCATTTTTTCAAGTAGATCATTCTCGAGCGTATCACGCTCACTATTAATCTTTTCAAGTTCATGTTCTATGGCTAACAGTTCTTTTTCTGTTTTGACAGACAATTTCCGCTCATCCAGCTTTTTCGAATGTGCGTCCTTTTCGGAGAGATCAATTTCGTGTTCTTTAATATAGGCTTTCAGCCTCTTAATATCATTATCAAGCTGTGTAGTAACCTTTTTGATATCATCAACTTTTTGTTTCCAGAATTGAATCGCTTTTTTATTACGTTCGATACTATCCCGGTCCTTAATAACTTTATCCCAAATATCCTGCAACGCGATCATTGAATGTATGCTTTCATTCATAATAATTCTGACGTATCCTTTATTGTAGATTTTTCATTTGCGTAAGTACTTCACGAAGCTTTTTCAGTTCCTCACCATATTTGCTCCAATTCCCCTGTCGCTGATATTTTTCCGCTTGAATGAAATAAATATATGCCCGCCCGGCGTAATCTTTCAAAGACGCACGTACATCCTGTGGTGTATCATTTTTACGGTTGATAAAAATACCATCATAAAAAAGTTTTTCCAGAGCTGAATCAAGATTTTCCTCCATCACCAGTCTGTCGCCGAAAGACACAGAAACCCTTCTAAGTTCCGGCATTTCACTTGTTTCAGCTTTCAGATACAAAGGTTCAATAAACATCAGGGATTCTTCTATCGGTATTACAAGCATATTGCCACGAATAACATTGGAACCTTTCTGACTCCATAATGTAAGTTGTTTTGAAATTTCCGGATCCTGATTTATTTTTGCTTCGATCTGCATCGGGCCGTAACTGAGTTTGTCTTTGGGCAACGTATACAGTGTCAGCTTGCCGTAATTCTGAAGATCACATTTAGCCGTAAGGAATGCTACCATATTATTACGTTGTATTGGAGTAAAGGGTAAAATTAAAATAAATTCACTCTGCGCCTCCTTGGGAAGCTTTGTTACGAGATAATAACTTTGCACCTTCTCTTCGGAGTTTTCATAGATTTGCTTTGGAATTGCCCAGGCGTCTTCATTATTGTAAAACACATTCACATTGGTCATATGGTAACGCAAAAGCATATTTGATTGAATGTTAAAAATATCCTCAGGATAACGGACATGCGCACGAATACCTTCCGGCATTGTTGCAATATCTTTAAACAGACCTGGAAAGATTCTGGCATATGTTTTCAATATTGGATCATTATTGTCAGCGATGTAATAATCGATTGTGCCGTTGTATGCATCAATTATTACTTTTACCGAATTTCTAATATAGTTAATTGACCTGCTTCGTCCAACCATAATTGGTGTTGAATAAGGGAAGTTGGAGGTTGTGGTATATCCGTCAAGTATCCAATATAGTTTTCCCTTTACAATAACAAGATATGGATCATGATCAAAATCAAGAAACGGTGTCATGGTACGCACCATTTCCGTAATATTTCTTCTGAAAAGCACACGGCTTTCACTGGTAATGTTATTGGAAATAAGAATGTTGATATTATTGAAGGACACCGCAAAGAGCAGACGTTTCATGAATGAACCAATTTTTGATCCGCCTTTTCCCTTATATCGTGTATACTTGTTCTCGTTTCCGTGGGGATAGTCGAATTCTCCCGGGGTAACTGATGTGTCAACAATTACATAGGGATTCTTATGTTCACTATAGTATAGTTCCGGACGATCAACGGAAATTGAAATTTTTGATTTCGGGGGGATATCATAAATCAGCATTTCGGGCTGTCCCTGCGGGGTCACTCTGTCCACTCTGCTCAGAACAAGTCCGTATCCATGGGTATATATAAGGTGCTGGTTAACCCAGGAAGTACTTTCACGCCCGAGATTCTGCATCGAAAATTCACGGGCAGAGAGATTAACCGCAATTTTACGTCCGTCAATTATATAGCGGTCCACATCCACATCATTAAAGTAATAATATGGTTTTAGTTCCTGCAGTTGTTTATAGGTATTTTTAAGCGGCCGCCAGTCCCAGAGACGGATATTTTCCAGGGTGTTACGGTTTCTCTGAATGTCTTTATACGTAAGAGTGAGATTGTTTGCAAATGACTTTTCCTCTACTCTGTCAATATCATAGGCTAATCTTGTGAAATGAATATTGTTTTGAATATACGGACGCTCTTTATCCAGTTCATCCGGTTCAACAATGAAACGCTGCTGGAGAGAAGGATACAATGTGCCGAGAACAAAATATGCCGGTATTAGCGTGAGAAGTACGATGGCAGGGAGCTTGAAACTTCTTTTCACAATATTGAAAAGCAGTAATGCCGCCGCGATAAAAGAAATCACCATACACACATTGTAGGCGATGAGTTGTGCGTTAACATCTGTATATCCTGCGCCGAAAAATTTACCCCGGTCAGAAAACAGGAGCTGGAACGCTGATACCCTGTAGCCGATACCATGAATTATCACAATTATTGCAATTAATGAAGACAGGTGCGCTCTTGAAAAAAGAGAAAAATCCACTCTCCCGGCACGGAGTGTTATCCCCCCGTTAAAAACATGAAAAACAAATGAAAAGGCTGTTATGATAAACATGGAAATCATAAGCCAGCTTAGAATAAATTCATAGAAAGGGAGTTTGAAGATATAAAAACCGAGATCAAGATTAAAGATCGGGTCATGGGGGAACCCGGTAAAAGGTGATGCATTGGTAAACATGAGGTACTCTTTCCAGTATGACGCGGCGCCCATCCCCATGAATATGCCGAGAACGACCACACCTACAACAAGAAGAATAAGAAGGGCCCGCGTCATACTGGAAAGAGTACCTCATGTTTACCAATG
>Ga0116163_1001500_pt1 | contig 14412 bp, 7 predicted proteins | sample AD_UKC107_MetaG_FD_89889 | JGI IMG/M metagenome (GOLD analysis project Ga0116163, IMG submission 89889) | Active sludge microbial communities of municipal wastewater-treating anaerobic digesters from Hong Kong - AD_UKC107_MetaG | ecosystem: Engineered > Bioreactor > Anaerobic > Digestate | place...
AAAAGACGGGTTGTTGGCTTGCTTATTTGCAGCGGAAATGAGAGCCTATGAAGGTAAAGAACTCAGTGAAATCAGAAAAGACGTGGAGAAAATCACCGGGAAATTTTACAGTACCCGCTTAAACATAGAACTGGATAACAACGAGCAAAAAGAAAAAATTATTAAAGCTTTCTTGAATAAGAAAAACGATTGCTGTAGCTTCAATATCAAAGAAAGATTGGAAATGGATGGTATCGGTTTTCAGCTTGAAGATGCAGAGTACGATACGTGGATACTGGCCCGTGCTTCAGGTACGGAACCTGTTGTAAGAATATATCTGGAGAGTAATCATCAAGCGTCATTTGACAAATTACTGAAAGAGGTGAAACACCTTAAATGAGCCATTTAGTCATCGTTGAGTCCCCATCAAAAGCAAAGACCATTAAAAAATACTTGGGGCGAGGTTACGAGGTTATTTCATCAAAGGGGCATATTCGAGATCTTCCCGTATCCGAGCTTGGTGTAGAAATCGAAAATGGATTTGAACCTGTATTTGTAACCATGAAAGGCAAAGAAAAAGTAATCAAGGATATTCAATCCAAAGCAAAGGGCAAAAATGTTATCCTGGCATCAGATATGGATAGAGAAGGAGAGGCCATTGCCTGGCATATTGCGCAAATTCTTGGTCTCAAGGAAACTGAGAAAAACAGGGTGATCTTTTCTGAAATAACGAAAAACACCATCAACGAAGCAATCAAAAACCCAAGGCCTATTGATAAGTCAAAGGTTGAAGCACAATTTGCCAGAAGAATCCTGGACAGAATCGTGGGTTACAAAATTAGTCCATATCTCTGGCGGGCTTTAAGAATGAACAGCTTAAGCGCCGGAAGGGTTCAATCGGTGGCCTTAAAGTTTATCTGTGAGTTGGATGACAAAATCGTCAAATTCAATCCTGAGGAATACTGGAAATTTAAAGGGTTGTTTGGTGAACTGGAAGCCGAGTTGACGAAAATGAACAATAAATCATTAGAATCAAACCGAATCAAAACACAGCAGCAGGCTGAAAAAATCAAAGAAGATTTAAACGCTTCCAGCTTTTCAGTTAAGAGTATTGAGGATAAAAAAGCCAGTAAATCAGTTCCTGCTCCTTTCACAACCAGTACACTCCAACAGGCTGCCTCTAATCTGTTGGGATTTAATGTGGGAAGAACCATGCAAATCGCCCAAAAACTATATGAAGGAATTGAAACGCCTGAAGGTCAAACAGCATTTATCACCTACATGAGAACTGATTCCACAAGGCTTTCGGATGTGGCATTGGATGGAGCGCAAAAGTATATCACTGAGCAAGTGGGTAAAGAATACCATAAAAGAAGAATCTTTGACAATAAGAAAGCTAATGTTCAAGATGCTCACGAAGCCATCCGGCCGACCTATCCCGAAAAAGCCCCACATGATGTAAAAGCATTTATGGAAACGGATCAGTTTAAGCTTTACAGCTTGATCTGGAACCGCTTCATGGCCTCGCAATCCACACCATCTCAATACATGAACAAAAAAATTCAGATCCAGGATAAGAACGCCAAATACTTATTTGAAGCAAAGGGCTCAAAACAGATTTTTGATGGTTTCGAGCATTTTTATCCTCAAAAAAATTCCGAGAAAATTTTGGAAACGGACTTGAAAGAAAAACAACCCGTTAATCTGGATAAACTCGATGTCAGCCAGAATTTCACAAAACCACCTGCCCGTTTCACCGAAGCTTCTTTGGTGAAGATGTTGGAAAAGGATGGAATCGGACGGCCCAGTACCTATGCTTCCATTATTAAAACCCTTTTTTCCAGAAATTATGTCAGACGAGAAGGGAAATCCATCGCCCCTACATTTGTGGGAAAAGTTGTCAACCATTTTTTAACCGGACATTTTCCCAAAATCATCCAAAAGAAATTCACAGCAATGATGGAAAGTGATTTGGACTATGTTGAGATCGGTGATATTAATTGGAAAAAGGTTCTTAATGAGTTTTACGATAAATTTGTGCCCACTCTGGAAAAGATGGATCAGCTGATTTCATCAAAGAACTTGAATGTTGACATGGAGACCAACGTGAAATGTAAAAAGTGTTCCAAGCCCATGGAAATGCGCGTTGTGCGATATGGCCCTTATTTGACTTGTCAGAAGTGTAAGGTCAACTTATCCGTTCCAGAAGACATCGAAGCATACATGGAAAAAGACACCGTTTATTTTAAAGATTCTGAAAAACTCCAGGAGCAAACACAAAAAGAAGTCAAAGAGATCGGTAGAGAATGTCCCAAATGCGGTGCACCTTTGGTAGAAAAGTTTGGGAAATTCGGGAAATTTATTGCCTGTAGTAATTATCCTGATTGCAAATACACCGAAAACATCGATGAAAAGGCCAGGGGTAAATGTCCCGAATGTGGAGCAGAAGTTGTAAAAAGGAGAAGCAAAAGAGGAAAGTTCTTTTATACATGCAAAAATAACACTTATAATGGCGGGGACTGTGAATTTATCTCATGGGATGAGCCGACCGATTACAAGTGTGAAAAATGCGGAGCCGCTTTATACATCAAATATACCAAAACACATGGGGAACATTTGTATTGTAAAGAATGTAAATCACGTTATCCTTTACCGATAGAAGAAGACAACGATGAATAATTGGTTATAAAAAAAGCGGGGAAATAGGATCCCCGCTTTTTATTTTGCTTACAACCCTTCTACCCAGCAAGCTCTACCTCCTGCAGTCCTTTTGTCTTCTGCAGCATCCTGGGAAGGAACCCAGCCAGTTAATCCGTAAAGCTGTTGATCGCCTCTTTTGCTGAGATGATTGTAGATGACATCATTACGATAACGATAGTTTTGTTCTCTGACCTCAAATTGATCGGTGTTGATTAAATAAAATCTGTTAAGACTTACCGCATCATTTTGTGCTTTAACCCCAGCTATTAGTGAGTTATCACTCACAAAATGCGAGATGCCGATACTGCGTTCTTTGTCATCGCCGAGGATCAGATTATTGACCTCATGTTCGTTTAAGATTTCAACAGCCATCAGTTCATTAGATGCATCTGAATTGAATTTGTAAAATGCCACTTGTTCTTCATCGTTGATTTCTTTAGTGCAAGCCATCACAAATTGATCTGGTCCAATTCGGCACATTCCACCGAAATAATAGTTGATATCGTCATCGTGGGCAAACAGTGTTTGCGATTTAAAGGTGGGCATGAAATGATAAACCCGCATCATCCAAATTTTCTGAACGCCTGCTGTGTTATTGGCCTCTCCTACAAAAAAAAGCTCCGGAGAGTCAATGGTTGTGTATATCCTTTTTATTCCATTATCAGATTCTTGATAATCATAAGTGATGGAATTTTCAGGTTGTCCATCGGCTGTATTGACGGGCACCACGAAGCCGTCATAACCAGTAGTCTGAATCTTGCCGAAGAATAAACCGTCAGTTGAGTCCGTTCGTCCATAAACCATCACCGCATTTTCAGAAACAAACAGTGCACCGGCCAAAAAATCTTGTCCATTGGCTAAGTATTCCTGATGCCAGCGTTCTGTGCCGTCCTCATCATAATAGAACAATTCAATATTTGTTTCTTGCCGGATTAAGTCCGTTTTTTGCACGCCGACGAGGTATTCCGGGTTGGAAGAAAACGGATTAGGGAGGACGAAAACACCGGTTCTTATCGAATGATCGGTTAATGGTGGGGAATCAGACCAATCCATGTCTCCGTTTGCATCCAATTTGCAAACTTTAACATTCGTCGTTGGTAATCTTTGCTCCTGTTCATTTTCCGTTTGAATCAGCGTGATAAAGCCACCTTCAGAAGTAGGATAAATAAAAATACCCTCTTCATGATCGGTTGTCTTTTCAAGCTGTTTTCCCCAATTGGCAATCAAAGAAAACAACCCTTCTTCCACAGGACCAGGTAATGGCGACTGACAGGAAGAACACAACAAGATCGTCATCAGACAAGTCCATACGAACAAACGTTTCACAACATCACTCCCTTCAAATATGCTAAGAATAGATCGCTTCATTTGCCGATCATCAATAAGAAGACTGGCACCTAACTTTAATACGTGTAACAATCGCTTGGTTTTTCACCATTTGGTTATACAATGATTATATCAAACTGTCGCATGAAATGATGAAAATGTTATAATCCCGCTTGAGAATGGAAAAGTAAGTGACCGGTTAACGGCATGAAGAAAGGACTGAAAAAAATGACCTGGTGGAAAAAAAGTATTGCCTATCAGATTTATCCCAAGAGTTTTAAAGATTCCAATAACGATGGTAAGGGGGATATTCAAGGGATTATTTCCAAATTGGATTATCTTGAGGGATTAGGAGTAGATCTGTTGTGGATTTCACCCATATATCAATCGCCCATGAAGGATAATGGTTACGATGTTTCGGATTATTACGCCATTGATGAAACTTACGGCACCATGGCGGATTTTGAGGAGCTTCTTCAAAAAGCGCATGAGAAAGGCATCCGAATTGTGATGGATTTGGTGATCAATCATTCTTCCAACGAGCATCCCTGGTTCATCGCATCATCCAAATCAAAAGAAAATCCATATAGGGATTATTATTACTGGCGAGACGGTAAAAATGGGAAAGAACCCAATAATTGGGCCGGATATTTTCATGAATCAGCCTGGACATACGATCCGACAACCGATCAGTATTATTTGGGTGTTTTTTCACCTTATCAACCCGATTTGAATTGGGAAAATCCTGAAGTCAGGCAGGAATTGTATCAAATGATCAACTGGTGGTTGGAAAAGGGACTGGATGGGTTTCGATTAGACGCCATCAATTTGATCTCCAAAGTCCCCGGATTACCTGATAACGAACAACAGGAAGGACAACGCTATGTATTTGACCATCGTCAATTTGTTGACGGTCCACGTGTTCATGAATTTTTCAGAGAACTGAATCAAAACACCTTTGCCAAATATGATTGTGTGGCCATTGGTGAATGTGGCTATGTTAATCCCAATAAAGCAGTTTTATTTACAGCGCCTGAGAATGGCGAACTGGACATGGTTTTTACATTTCAGCATACAGATTACTATAAAGAAAAGGGTAAAAACCCCAAAATGTTGAAAGAAATCATTGCTCAATGGCAAAAGGAACTGCATAACAAGGGTTGGAGCGGGATTTGCTTTTCAAATCATGATTTGCCGAGAATAGTGACCTTGTTTGGACATGAAGGGCAATACAGAAGGGCTTCAGCCAAGTTGTTTGCAACACTTTTGTTGAGTCTTGAAGGAACGCCTTTCATTTATCAAGGTGATGAATTGGGATTACCAGATACCCGTTATGAATCCATTCATGATTACGATGATCTGTCAGCCAAAAAACTCTATCGAGAAAGAAAAAGGCAAGGATTAAGCGAAGCAGAAACGATGAAAGACGTTCAGATTTTTGGCAGGGACCGATCAAGAAGTCCGATGCATTGGGATAGTTCTTTGTATCTTGGATTTTCTAGTGTGCAGCCGTGGATTAAACCAAACGAAAAATGCAGAAGTATCAACTGTACAGATTCACTGAAAAATGAAGAATCCGTGTTAACTTATTACAAGAAAATGATAAAAATAAGAAAGGAACAGAATGCCTTAGTGTTTGGAGATTTTGAATTACTGCCTTCAGCCGATGAAGTCTTTGCCTATCGCCGGTTTGATGATCAAAATGAGTTCATCGTGATTCTGAATATTTCTGAAACGGAACAAATCTTTCAACACCCACTTTTAGAACAGTGTCATTTGAAAACGATCATTACCAATTATCCGACTGAGTATACAAGGCTAAATGCTCAAATTTTGCAACCTTATCAAAGTATGATTTTGCAGGTCTACAAATAAACAGGATGCCTTTTTAGGCATCCTGCTCATTAAGGATCAATCATTAGAGTTTTGGTGTGTATCCTGCATTTTGTATGGCTTTCAATCCCTTTTCAATATTTGAGGTGTCAAAATGCACGGTTTTATTCTCCAAGTTGATTTCTCTTTCCTGTATGCCCGCTGCTTCCAAAGCTTTGTCAATCGTGGCCACACAATGCTGACAATTCATATCGCTAACAGTAACTGAATATTTCATCATATGTTCTCCTTTCTTTTTTTCGGTTTTAATTCTCAATGAATTTAAAACAACGCTGATAGAGCTGATTCCCATGGCTGCTTCAGAGATGGCTGGATGAAGCCAACCCATCAAAGCAACCGGAATGGCTATCAAGTTGTAGAAAAAGGCCCAAAAAAGATTTTGTTTGATGATTTTCATCATTCTTTGGGATACTTCCATGGTAGATCGAATGCCACTGATACCACCCTTAACAATAACAATGTCCGAGTTGTCCATCGCCAGATCAGTTCCCGTTGAAAAAGAAACGCCAATATCCGCACTTTTAATGGCAGCTGCATCATTGATCCCGTCACCTGCCATTAACACCTGATAACCTTTCGATTGAAGATGATTAACGATGTCAACTTTTTCTGAAGGCAGTAATTGAGCATAGACTGTTTCAACACCTACTCTTTTAGCAATCTTTTGGGCGGTTGTTTGATGGTCACCGGTGGCGATGATTACATCAAGCCCTTTTTGTTTTAGCCACTTGATTTCCCGGATGCTTTCTTCTCTTAGTGGGTCTTCGATGGCTAAATATCCCACTATAATATCATTGGTGGTGACTTCAACAACAGTTTGTCCCAACTCCAGATTTTGCTCGTACTTTGAATAATCACCGGGTCTACCTATGAAATAACTGTTTCCGTCATATTGAGCCAAAACACCCTTGCCCGATACCTCTTCAGTTGCATCCATTGCTAATGCTTTCTTTTGATTTGAGATTTGAGCAATCGCTTTTGCCAAAGGGTGGCTGGATTGTGATTCGATAAAAGCTACAATGTGAGCTGTTTTTTCATCTAAGTTATGCATCACTACTTTTGGCATTCCTTGGGTAATTGTTCCCGTTTTATCCAGAACAACGACATCCGTTTTACCAATGGACTGAACCACCTGCGAGTTTCGAATAAGAATTCCTTTCTTTGTGGCTAAACCCATTCCACTAACCAATGCCATAGGAGTTGCAAGCCCCAATGCACATGGGCAGGCAATGACTATAGAAGACACAAAAACAAAGATTGAAAAAGATAGTGGGTTTTCCACAACCAAAATCCAAGGAAAAATAATTCGGATAGAATCCAACATGGGATAAAACTGATCGAAGAAAAAATACCACAACAGTGCGCCTGTCAATGCAGCTGAAATAACAATCGGTACGAAATAACGGGTAATCCGATCTGCTAATGCTTGAATGGGAACCTTTGTTCCCTGAGCTTCGTTAATCAGCGAGATCATCTGAGACAAAAAAGTATCGGAGTATTCCTTATTCACGCTCATTTTAACCGTGGCGGTCAGATTTAAAGAACCACCTGTTATCTGATCTCCATCTTGCTTTTTAACAGGCATGGATTCTCCAGTAAGCATCGATTCATCAACAGAGGTCTTTGAATCTAAAAGGATGCCATCAGTAGGAAATCTATCTCCCGGACGAACTAAAATGATATGCCCTATTTTCAATTCATCAATTGGAACTTTTCTTTCACCGCTATCTTCAATGAGACAAGCCTCGTTTGATTGAAGTTTCATCAATGCCTTAATTTCTTTGGCCGCCTTATATTTTAATCGTTGTTCGATATATTTTCCTGTCAGATGAAGTGCAACGATCATCGCCCCAAGCGCCCCAAACGATGTAATATCGAAGCCGATATATTTTAAAACCGCCGTTGAAAATGCCGTAACAGAACCCATGAAAATCAGTGTATCCATATTTGTATGTTTGTGTAACAGCGCTATCCAGGCACTTTTAATCGTAGAATAACCCGAATAAAAAACCACTGTACCGCCAAGGAAAATCTCATAGAGGATATACCCTTCAATCTTCACCCCTGCCATATGAAAAAACATCAAAATGGACAGTGGGATCGTGATGGCAATGGCAACTAAAAACCTTCTTCCGGCTAATCTGAGACTTTGTTCTTCATCCTTTTCATCCACATTTTCCATCGCTTGATAGCCTACTCTTTGAACGGCTTTCTCAAATTCTTTAAATACTATCTCAGTGTCAGAAATAACGAAAGCAGTTTCAGTGGCCAAATTGACGGATGCCAATTTGACACCGTCCACATTATCCAGAGATTTTTTAACGTTTTGCGCACATGTGGCACACGTCATTCCCTTTACATGAAATGATTTCTTGTAGGTATCACTAAATTTGTTCTCCATTCATAACAACCTCCGGAACTATAGACGAGAAAATGAATTGATTCATTGATTGTTTAAAATGGTTTTAAGAAAAGTTGTTTATTGGCAAGTTTCTAACACAGTCATTAAAACATCCGGATAATCGGTGATTATGCCATTTACCCCAAGGCTTATAAAACGCCTCATCGTTGCTTCGTCGTTGATAGTATAAGGGATGACTTTGATTCCAAGGCTTTGAACATCAAAAATTTGCTGTTCGCTGATATCCATGTAATTCATAGACAGACAATCGGCATTTGATGCCTTGATAAACTCAGCGAAGGAACTGTAATCTTCTGGATCAATACCATTGAACCATTCCAAATCCTTTAGGCGAGTCTTTGATAGCAAGGCGACCGTTCTTATTTGGGGGGCTTGCTTCTTGATATCCATGATGGGTTTCCAGTAAAAAGACTGAATCGATACCACTTCTTCAATATTATTTTTTTCAATGATTTCAAGCAGAAGATTGACGAATATGTGAGACTCATACGTTTGATGAGGTTCCAATGCGTCAATTTTCGTTTCAATATTCATTTTAATCTTTTTCTCAGAGCTTTTATTAAAAGAAATGACTAAATCGATCACTTCTTGTAGTGTGGGTATTGGTTCTTCGTTCAGCTGTTTTTGTTTAAAAAAGGAAAATCTGTTTTGAATCCTTCCAACAGAATAAGTTTTGATTTGCTCTAAAGTGAGATCTTTAATATAAATCTTTTCTGATATGAACGAACCATCCTTCATCGTTCTTTCGGGGTTCAGATATGTATCGTGATTCACAATCAAAATCAGGTCTTTTGAAATCCCCACATCCAGTTCGATTGTATCCACACCAACAGTTTCCATTGCGTAGCGGAAACCGGCTAACGTGTTTTCAGGATAGAGCCCTCTGCAGCCTCTATGTCCTTGGACATCAAAATCCATCAATAAACCAGCAAAAGATAGGGTTAATAGAATCAGGCCTGCGAATGTACTAACGATGATCTTCTTCATTTTTCTTCCTCCATTTACTGCCAGGTTAGAATCAGTTGGCAGACCTTTTTCCAAAAACGAATACTCAGTATAAATGCAACAGATACCCCAGCGAAACTCAACAGAATCATGATTGCTTTAAAAGAAGATGAAGCGCCGATGTTTACGTTTAATAAAACCATACTTAGGGGTAGCACACTGAGAAGTGACAAGGCCATCAGCATCAGATATTGGATCATAAAGGCTCCAGAGCGTAAAAATGCCCCGGGGTTGGTTAACTTTTGAGGTTCTCGTTTTAAGATAAAGTAGACTCCGGATAGAGCAGCGAGAATTTCTAACAGAAAGATGGGGAACACAAGCGCAAAGCTCCAAAGAGTTGCTTTTAAGACAACGGCAAATACCACAAAAGTAATGAGCAATAAAACAACATTCAAAACAACCGGCACAAAAAGTTTGATTTGAATGAATTTTTTTAAATCAATAGGAAGCATTCGAATGGTTGCGATTGAACTACCCTCCATATTCATCGAAAAAGAAGTTTGCATGGCGATAAACAACGGTCCCATGATTGAGACCATATACAGAGCAGAAAAGAGGTTAGTGTTAATCATGCCCATGAAAATGGCGAATCCGACAGGATACAAGATGTAATAGATAAGCTGTTCGTGTCTTTTATAGAGAATCAGTTCTTTTCTCAGGAGCATATTTGACTTTGCCTGCAAGCCTTTGTCTCTTTTTTTATGCCTAAACAAAGTCATGCCCTGGTGAAAAGTTATCTTATCTGAAAGGTAGTAATAACTGTATCCGCAAATGACTGTCAGCAGAACAAGAAATAGTAGAGAAATGAAATGATTCGATCCGGTTAATCCCAAAATAAAGATGTTATATATGGAGGAAAAGAAATCATTGGCATTGATCATGGCTTGCGGAAAAGATTCAGGTGAGGTGAGGTTATTGGGGAAAACTTGATACATCAAGATAAAAATGGCACCCATACCCATATTGACAATGATCAGCATGATCCTGGCAGTCTTTTGGGAACCAATTTTACTGAACAACACTGCAATAAGAGCTCCTAACAGCACCAGAAAGACAATGTTGAAGATGATGCCGATAACACCTAAAATAATTTCGTTGATAGACCTTTTGGACAGATAAACAATGATTGGCGAAAGGAAAAGAATCAATGAAAAAAACATGGAAATCCCGGAAGTGAGCAACTGATAAGTAACAATAGATGATTTTCTGATGGGTAATGTGAGTAAAAACTCAATTTCCTCATTTCTTTTAAGTTGAAAGGACATCATGCTGGCAAAACTGATCACAAAAAAGATTGCGGTCAAAGTCAGTAAAAAGTGGATGTAAATATCCCCGTAATGAATTCCCTGGACAGAGATCTGTGAAAGCTGGGTGTAAATTTGGTCGAACATGCGTGTAATTAAAAAAAGAAAAAATACTGAAATACCAATCAGATAAATGAAACTAAAGGTTCTTTTCTTTTCAGATGAGTTAGTTTTCATAAAAAGCCTATGCCTAAACAACAATGAAATATCCCTAAACATGTTTACCACTCCTAAAGGGCATTGACTATTTTCAGAACATCTTCGGATTGACCGGTGAGTCCCAAGAAAAGGTCTTCCAAGGAAGTATGATCGGCCATCTTTGAACGCTTTCTCAGTTCTTCCATCGTTCCTTCTGCCAGTAATCTGCCATCATCCAGTATACCAATCCTATCGCACATCTTTTGGGCAATTTCCAGAACATGAGTGGTTAAAAAGATAGTTGCCCCGCTGTTTGCCATTTTTCTGAGAAGGTCTTTGAGTATTTTTGAACTCCTTGCATCCAGGCCAACGGTGGGTTCATCCAAAAAGATGACTTGGGGTTTTCTCATCAGTACACTGATGACCATTACCTTTTGCTTCATACCATGAGACATTTCAGCAATCGGCATCTGTAAATAATCTACTTCAAAGGCATGACACAGTTCATCATAAAGGTTCCTTGTTTCTTTATCGTTTTTGTTGAAAACGTCAAGTATAAATTCAATAAATTCGTACCCTGTAAAAAAAGGATAAATTTTCGGCTCATCAGGTACGATTCCTATCTTACTCTTTATTTTTATCGCATCTGTTTTTACATTTATTCCTAATATTTCGGCTTCTCCTGATGTTATAGGCAGTTGCCCGGTTAACATCTTTATGGTTGTTGTTTTTCCGGCGCCATTTGTTCCTAAAAAACCGTAGATCATACCCGATTCAACGTCCAAATATAATGATTTTACTGCCTCTTTATTTCCGAAAACCTTTGTCAAACTTTGACACTTTATCACAAAAATTCACCTCTCTATCATCCAACTTTTTGAATGTTTTTTTGATCACTCATAATGGTTTGCAAATGTTAAAAACAAACATGGTGCCTTTATTCTGATCAGAGTATACCGAAATTGTACCACCGATTTTTTCCCATTCGTTTTTTACAACAGACAATCCCGTTCCTCTTCCCGACATCAAATCAGCATGGGTCTTTGTTGTGAAGCCATCTATAAAAATCAGGTTTAAGATAGTTTTTGTATCAATTGAAATGACCTGTTCTGGATTCAAAAATCCTTTTTCTACAGCAATTTTTTTTATTCGGTCGAGATCGAGACCTCTTCCGTCATCACTTATTTCGATGCTAAGGGAAGAAGGAGTATCTTTGATAATAATACTAAGTTGGCCATATGTTGATTTATTCAGTTGAAGTCTTTCATCAGCTGATTCGATTCCGTGATCGATCGCATTTCTGAAAAGGTGAATCAATGAATCTCTCCATTTTCCAAACTTTTTAGGATCTATGTATACATTATCGCCCTCTATTGATAATGGCCTGATGGTTTTCCCTAATTTTTCCGCAATATTATCAACAATGAATCGGTAGTAGTTTAAAAAGTCTTTAATCTTTTTCATATGAAGAATGGAAATAGCTTGATCAACATTTTCATACTGATCATTTGGCATCAATTCTTTTATCTTTAGACTCAAAGATTCGATTTGTTCAGGATCAATTATTATCGTTTTTTCATCTTTAAATATTTTTCCGCTCTCACAAGGAATACAGTTGGATAGTTCCTCTTTGATAACCATTTCTTCCTTATCCAACCAACTCAACATTTGTATTTCATTCAATATTGTCTGATCTTCTTGTATAGAGGCAAAATCCGGAAGGTTGTTTGACCATTTTTGAATACTCTCTTCTGCTTCATGGATATTTTGCTCTAAAAGATGAAATCCAAAACTTGCAAAAGCCCCTTTAAAAGTGTGTAATTGTCTTTTGATGTAAGCAATCCGTTCGAATGTAGGAGTTGTGTTTAGCAAAGAATGAATATCAAAAGTAACAAAATCCCGATATTCTTTTTCGATTCGGCTTAGTTCCTCTAAGTTCAATACGATTTTGATAATCTTTGATAATTTATTTCTTTCCGACTCAATTTTATTCTCCAGCTCTATCCTTTGGGTTGCATCGTTTAAAATTACCATCAGCTGCATTTCGCCTGGAATTGCATCTTCAATCCACTTGTAGTCGAATTCGATAAATAATCCATTGATGACCAGTTTCTCCGGCAACAATGAAAGATAAGCTTCTCTTTTTAATTGGTCCGCTTCATTCTGAATGGCAAAGATGATCTTTTCAAGAAAAGAAGCTTCTTCATATTCTTCCGGGTATAATAAAGAGGGGAAAAAGGCGTTGGAGATGTTCAACTGGAATATTCTTTCACATTCTTTGCTAAAAGTGGGTTCAACACACCCTGATTTGTCCAGCGTTAAGAAGCCTTGCTCGGTGTTGTCCAAAATCATTTTTAAATCGCTTAAAGTGTAGTGAAGCTCGTTGGTTCTTTCCTTTACTTTTTCCTCAAGAGAATTGTTGAGAATTTCTATTTCGCCATAAGAGGATTCCAATTCTTCATTGACCATCCGAAGTTCTTCCAGTGAATTTGACAATTCCATTCTCAATTTCTTTTCCTGTCTATAATTCTTGATAAAATGATAAGTGAAAAAACTGCCGAATACGAAACTCATGATCATCAAGGCATTTTGCTGCATGGAAGGAAGCGGGAAAGCTCTGAACTGCTCTCTGAAATAAAAATCATTGAGTATGGAAAACAGAAGAATAAACAGTGAATACTGCAACAGCTTTATTTTAGTGTTTTTTATGGACAGATCAATCATATACAGATTCATAAATATCAAGTATACAATCGAAATACGGTGTTTAACCTCCATCTCCAAAGGTACGAGGAGATAAAAAGCAATCACGAATGGAATGCCCCACCAAAAATGTGGGGTTAGTCTAAATTCTTTTAAAATATAGTATTCCAATCCGTTAAAAAGGAAAATAAACGATACCATCATCAACAATGGTACAAAATAGTCATAAAATGAACCGTTGTGAAAAAGATTGGTGTTGAATGACAAAATGATGTAGGCCATGTATAACGCTTGAAGTAAAGTTCCAAACCCGATATTCAAATACGCTTTTCTGATCGATCGCATATTGTTGCCAATGATAAACATCAAAAAAACGATGACCAGCTGTACACCTAAAGCAATAAGATAAATATAGGATTCTACAAAATGAACCCTGAAATAACTCCCTTTTATGATCTCTGAATTTGCCAACATTGGTGGATATGAAAGGATTATTTTCTGTGGGCCTCGAGCAGTAATTTGAATATCCAGCTGATCGTTTAAATAAACTTGAGGTATCTGATACGATAAAAACAAATAGGGAGGAGGTTTTTGCATCTTTTCAAGTTCAGGATGAATGGACGAAATGTGGTGTCCGTTGACATATAATTCCCCTTGAATCATTGGGAATATTGAAAAAGTCAAAAAATCTCTATTGGGAGGTAAATCAATGGTTTTTTTAACGGATAAGCTTTCTCCCTTTTGAATATCAAGATTAATCGGAAAAGAATCTGATATCATTTCGCCGTTTACTGAAATTTGCCATTTTCCGGTTAATGGTTGGAGGTTACTGGTGGTGTATATCAGAATTAATACCAATAAAATGGCGAGATAAAAAAGAAAACCAAACAACATTGGTTTGATATAATGGACTATTTTTTTAGAATCCCACACAAAATTCCT
>Ga0116163_1001504_pt1 | contig 14396 bp, 14 predicted proteins | sample AD_UKC107_MetaG_FD_89889 | JGI IMG/M metagenome (GOLD analysis project Ga0116163, IMG submission 89889) | Active sludge microbial communities of municipal wastewater-treating anaerobic digesters from Hong Kong - AD_UKC107_MetaG | ecosystem: Engineered > Bioreactor > Anaerobic > Digestate...
CATCATTCCCGAAGCCCTGGATCCCCGGGTGGTACCGGCGGTAGCCGCAGCGGTGGCGGAAGCCGCCCGGAAGAGCGGCGTGGCGAGGCTGTAGAAGAAAAATTTTTCTTACGGATGTACGGGTCTTAAGGCCCTAATCTTTATGAGGAGGTTGGTGCAATTATGAAACGAGTAGCGTTGTTGTGCACGGTGGCATTGCTGGTGGTAGCTCTGGGAGTTTCCTGCGCCTCTGCGGCGAAGGTGCTCAAGCTGGGACACATTGCGGATCCTTCCAATCCCTATGCCATGGGAGCCCAGAAATTTGCGGATCTGGTGGCGGAGAAGAGCGGCGGGGAGGTCGAAATTCAGGTTTTCCCCAGCAGCCAGCTGGGTAGCCAGAGAGATCTCGTGGAAGGGCTCACCTTCGGGACCGTGGACGTGGTCCTTACGGGAACTGCGGTACTTGGGAACTTTTTGCCGGAGATCGCGGTGTTTGACCTTCCCTTCATCTTCCGGGATCGGCAGCATGCCTTCAAGGCTCTCGACACCGTGGGCATGGAGATGGGAGTCAAGCTGGAGCCCCAGGGCATGAAAGTTCTCTGCTTCATGGAAAACGGCATTCGTAACATGACGAACAACGTGCGTCCCATCAAGGAGCCCGAGGATATGAAGGGTCTCAAGATTCGTGTTATGGAGCAGCCCGTGTACATCGAAATGATGAAGGCCCTCGGCGCCAGCCCCACTCCCATGGCTTTCAGCGAACTCTTCACGTCCCTTCAGAAGGGTGTTATCGACGGCCAGGAAAATCCTGCGGCTCACATCTATACCAAGCGTTTCTTCGAGGTGCAGAAGTACATTTCCAAAACCGAACATACCTACGCGGCTGAGCCCCTGCTTATCAGCTTGATCGCCTGGAACGGCCTTACTCCGGAACAGCAGAAGGCCGTACAGGAGGCCGCCGACGAGGCCCGGGACTGGCAGCGCCAGCTTGCCATGGACAAGGAATCCGAATTCTGGCAGAAGATCGCCGAAAGCGGCAAGTGCGAGATCCTTGAGGCCAACGAGGTGAATCGCGAAGGCTTCCAGAAGGCCACCGCCAAGGTTTGGGATATGATGGCGGATCGTCTCGGCAAGGAGAACATCGAAAAGGTGGCAAATCTGCAATAACTTTTTCAGAAATCTCTTCTTTTCCAACACACCACAACCTCTGCGGGGGCTTTTTGCCCCCGCAGCACTCTATGAGGAGGTGGCCCTATGGGGCAAATCCTGAACTTTATTGACGGCCTTCTGCGAAAGGTGGTCACTCTTGCCATAGGACTCATGCTGTCCATCATCTTTATCCAGGTCGTTTTGCGCTACGCCTTTCATTTTACCTTTTCCTTTTCCGAGGAGCTTGCCCGGTATCTTTTCGTATGGACCGTCTTTCTCTGTATTCCCGTGGTGGCGAAAACGGGAGGGCATATGGCGGTAGGCGCCATTACCGAGCGTGTTCAGGGATTCTGGCTCAAGGTATGCCAGATCGCGGGGGGACTGCTTACGCTGCTTTTCTCGGGGATTTTGTTCTGGCAGGGAGTCCGCATGGTGCGGCTCACCCAATTCCAGACCTCTCCCGCTTTGGGAATCAAGATGTCCTACGTCTATCTCGCCATTCCTCTGGGAGCGGCGGTGCTTTTACTTATCAGCCTGATGGCGCTTTTCGAGGTGCTCCGGGGAAAGAATGATGCGGAACTTTCCGAAGGGGGGCATGCCTGATGGTAACCTGGGTTATCCTGAGCGTCTTTATCGGAGTGCTTCTGGTGGGAGCTCCCATCGGCGTGGCCCTTGCCCTCTCCTCGGGAACGGTGCTCTACTTCATGCTTCACATTCCCCTGGTGGTGGTGGCTCAGCGCATGTTTACCTCCATCGATTCCTTTTCCTACATGGCGGTACCCTTTTTCATGCTTGCGGGAGCCTTCATGTCCGCAGGAGGAGTGACCAAGCGTATCGTTAATTTTGCAAGCTGTCTGGTGGGATCCATGGCGGGAGGCCTCGCCCAGGTGGTGGCGGTATCGGGAATGTTCTTCGCCGCCCTTTCGGGTTCCTCCGCAGCGACCACCGCTGCCATCGGTTCCGCCATGATCGACGAAATGGAGGATCGGGGATACGGCAAGGCCTTCGCCGCTGCCGTGGTGGCTGCGGCGGGCACCGTGGGTATCGTGATCCCTCCCAGCATCACCATGGTGGTCTACGGCGTGGTGGCGGAATGCTCCATCGGGGATCTCTTTCTGGCGGGATTCATTCCGGGGATTATCATGGGGCTTTCCATGTGCGTGGTGAACTACGTCATCGCCAAGAAGCGGGGCTACCGAGGCAAGGAGGCCACCGCCCCCGGAGAGACCTGGCGTACCTTCAAGGAGTGTTTCTGGGCCCTTCTCATGCCCGCCATCATCATCGGAGGCATCTACGGAGGGATCTTCACTCCCACGGAATCTGCGGCGGTAGCGGCGGTGTACGGAGCCTTTATCGGCATGTTCGTCTACAGGGAGCTGAAGTGGAAGGATATTCCCAAGGTGCTTCTGAAGGCCGCCATGAGCACCACCATGATTATGTTCGTAGTGGGGGGAGCCAACGTTTTCGGATGGATTCTCACCAACGCCCAGGTGCCTCACAAACTGGGGGCTCTTTTTGCAAGCCTTACATCGAGCCCCGTGGTGTTCCTCATCCTGGTGAACCTCATGCTCCTCTTTCTGGGGACTCTCATCAATGCCTCCGCAGCGGTGGTCATCGTCACTCCCATTCTGTTGCCCGTGGCATTGAGCATGGGAATCGATCCGGTCTTCTTCGGGGCCATCATGGTGGTGAACCTTGCCATCGGTTGCATTACGCCCCCCGTGGGGTTGGATCTCTTCGTGGTCTCCAGCATTACGGGAATTTCCATCGATCGGATTATTCGGGAAATCATGCCCTATCTCATCGTGCTCCTCGTGGTGCTCCTCTTCCTTACCTACTTCCCGGGAGTGACCCTCTTCCTTCCCAATATTCTTGGCGGGTAGAAAAGGATACTTCGAGGTTCCTCTCTGAGGGTGCGTAAAAAGGGGAAAACCGAAAGTAACGAAAGTAAGAAGGGGAAGCCTTTTTCGGCTTCCCCTTCTCGTTTTTTTCAGGCGTACTGTTTGAGGAACTCGAAAATTCTCTCCCGCAGAGCCTCCCGAACCACCCTCGTCCGGGCCAGGCGTTCTTCCTCGGTCCCCGTGAAGGTGCCCGGATCGTCCAAAGGCCAGTGATGCTGTGTTCCCGCCTCGGGAAAGACGGGACAGGATGCGGCTTTGCCCTCGTCACACACGGTGATGACGTACTCGAAATCGTCCTCTTCCTTCAGCAGATCCTCTATGCTTTTGACCCGGTTTTTCGAAATGTCGATGCCGATCTCCCGCATTACCGCCACGGCGTAGGGATTTAATTCGGATCCGGCGGTGATCCCCGCACTGTACACCTCGAAGGTGTCCTCGGCGATGGATTTGAGTATGCCCTCCGCCATTTGGCTTCGGGCGGTATTTTGCACGCAAACGAAAAGAACCCTTTCTTTCATGTACACGCGTTCCCCCTTCGGTAAAGCAGATTTCCTGAAAACATTATAGCGAATCTTTTCGCTCATGAGGGATGTCGTACCACTGAAATACGATATTCACAAAGTTTCTCGGAGGCTTGCGTTTTTTGGAGAGGGATCGATCTTCGGGGAGAATCGTGCGAATCTTTTTCGAAAGAGGGCTTTTGGTAGCACAAATTTAAAAAACGTGTTACCATCAATCCGATTTCAGAATCGAAATTTCCCATGAGGAGGGGTTTTATGTTTTTCCGCAAAAGAACGATGCTCTCTCTGGTGGTTCTTCTATCTTTTTTGGCTTCTTCCTGTTTTGGAGCGGAAATTACCGTAACGGATTGTCTCGGCCGTGCCGTAGACGTTCCTCAGCCTCTGGATCATGTTATCATATCCGGTTCCGGAGGATTGCGCCTTCTTACATACCTTCAGGCACTGGATCGAGTGGTGGCGGCGGATTCCGGAGAGGAACGCTCTTCCATCATCAATGCGCGGCCCTATACCATCGCGCATCCGGAACTCAAGAAATTGCCGGTTTTCGGAGAGTTCCGGGGGCGGGATAATCCCGAACTCATTGCGGGGCTTTCTCCCTTGCCCCAGGTGATTTTCAAGGTTTCTCCTCTCTCGGGACCTTCTCCGGACGATCTTACCGCCAAGACGGGGATTCCCGTGGTGGGGCTGGAGTACGGCAATCTTACGAATGAGAAGGAAAAACTCTATGCCACCCTTCGCCTTCTCGGTTCCCTTTTGGGAAAGGCGGATCGGGCGGAAGAGGTGGTGGCCTTTTTCGAGCATCACCTGGCGGAGCTTGTCCGAAGAACGGCGGAGGTGCCGGAAGAGCAACGTCCCACCTGTTACCTGGGGGGAGTGGCTTATCGGGGACCTCACGGCCTTACCTCCACGGAACCCGGCTATCCGCCCTTCTTTTATACCGGAGCCCGCAACATTGCGGCGGATCTCGCCACGGGGAAATCCGAAAACGTTCATATCTCCAGGGAAAAGCTTCTGGAATGGGATCCCCAGGTGATTTTCGTGGATCTTTCCACCCTTGTGGCGGGGGAGGAGGCGAACGCCCTTTTTCAGCTGTGCAACGATCCGGTTTTTCAAGCTCTCGGAGCGGTGAATCGGGGAGCTCTTTACGGCGTGCTTCCCTATAACTCCTATAATACCAATTTCGGATCCCTTTTGGCGGACGGTTATTTCGTCGGGAAAGTGCTCTATCCCGAGCAGTTCGCCGACGTGGACCCCGAAGAGATGGCGGATCGTATTTATACGTTTCTCGTGGGGAAACCCGTTTTTCCCCTTATGAACGAGGCCTTTTCGAAGATGGTTTTTCGTAGCATTTCCCCGGAGGAATAGCCGGTGCATCTGGAAGGTCATTCCCTCTCTCCGGAGTACGAAAAACATCTTTGGAAAAAACGGTTTTTTCTGCTTTTTCTCGCCCTCCTAAGTTTGGGGATCCTGATTTTTTCCATCGCCACGGGAGCCGTTTCCATTCCTCCCCTGGAGGTTCTCCGAGCTCTTGCGGGAAAGGGAGAGCCCCGATGGAGTCTCATCATCTGGAACATCCGGCTTCCCCAGACTCTGGCGGCTTTTCTGGCGGGAGCGGGACTCTCCCTGGCGGGAGCTGTGATGCAATCGGTGCTACGGAACCCCTTGGGATCTCCCTTTACCCTGGGTATTTCCAACGCCGCCGCTTTCGGAGCCGCCTTTTCCATTATCGTTCTGGGATCCGGAAGCATGCAAAGCAGTTCCGCCGATGCGGTGGCCATCACGTCCCCCATTCTTACCACCGGCATGGCCTTTGCCGCTTCTTTGGGGTGCATGATAGTGGTGCTCGCTATCGCTTCCGCCAGCCGGGGAACTCCGGAGGCCATGATCCTGGCGGGGGTGGCTTTGAGCTCTCTTTTTACCGCAGGGACCATGTTCCTTCAGTATTTTGCCCGGGACGACCAGCTTGCGGCGGCGGTTTTCTGGACCTTCGGGGATGTTTCCCGGGCAACCTGGAGAGATCTCCCTCTTATGGGAGGGCTTCTTTTCGGAGCCTTGGTTCTTTTCTTTTTCCGCCGCTTCGATCTGAACGCCCTGGATTGCGGAGACGAAACCGCCCTTTCCCTGGGGATTTCCGCACCCCGGATACGCCTGGAGGCCATGGTGGTGACCTCCCTTCTTGCGGCGGTTACCGTGGCTCTTCTGGGAGTGATCGGTTTCGTGGGGCTCGTCTGCCCTCATATGCTGCGCCGCTTCCTCGGGTCGGATCATCGTTTCCTTCTCCCCGGATCGGTTCTTATGGGGGGAATGCTCCTTATGGCGGCGGATATGGGAGCCCGGCTCATCTTCGCTCCCCGGGTTCTTCCGGTTTCGATTTTTACGGCCTTTCTCGGAGCTCCGGTTTTTCTTGCACTTATCGTTCGGAGGCGACGCCTATGATTATGTCGGTTCAGGGAATCTCTTTTTCCTATCAAGGGGTTCCGGTTTTGGAAGACGTGGAGTTTTCCGTAAAACAGGGTGAGATGGTGGCTCTTCTGGGCCCCAACGGTACGGGAAAGACCACGCTTCTTCGAACTATCAACGGTATCCTTCGCCCCCAGGAGGGAGCGATCCTTCTGGAATCCCGGGAGGCCTCCCGATGCTCTCCCCGGGAGCGGGCACGGTTTTTCGGCTACGTTCCTCAGCGGGGAGAGCCCCTGCGGCTTACGGTGTTCGATGCGGTGCTCCTGGGGAGGCGTCCGCACTTGGGGTGGAGGGTGGAACACGAAGATCTCCATAAGGTGGAATCCGCTCTGGAGTCCCTTTCTTTGGAGAAATTCGCCCTTCGCTATCTCGACGAGTTGAGCGGCGGTGAATTCCAGAAGGTGCTTCTCGCCCGGGCCCTGGTGCAGGAGCCCAAGGTTTTGCTTCTGGACGAGCCCACCAGCAGCCTGGATTTGAAAAACCAGCTTGCCATGCTGGAACTCCTGAAGAAAATCGTTCGGGGGCACCAGGTGGCGGCTCTTCTGAGTCTGCACGATCTCAATACGGCGCTCCGCTTCGCGGACCGGCTGCTTTTTCTCAAGGATGGCATCATTCAGGGGGCCTGGAGGCCCTCGGAGGTGCCCGAAGAGCTTGTAAACCGGGTGTACGGAATTCCGGTAGATCTCATCTCTCACAAGGGAATTCCCATGGTGGTTCCCTGCTGAGGTCCGTGGGTTTTTTTGAAGTTCCGCATTTTTCCCTTGCCTTCCGGGGTGTATACTCTGTTTCTGCGAAGATATTCTCCGGAGGGAGCGGATGGAATTGCAAAGCGGATGGCTGATTTTTTCCGTTTTCGGAATAGTGTATCTCGGCATGATTCTGGGACGTTTTCCCCGGCTTGCCCTGGATCGCACGGGAATTGTGCTGCTTGGAGCCATCGTTCTGCTGGCCACGAAAAACGTCTCCCTGGAAGGAGGAGCCTCGGGAATCGATATTCCCACGATTCTCCTGCTCTTCGGTTTTATGATTATCTCCGCCCAGTTTCGCCTGGGAGGGTTCTACTCCGAAGTTTCCCGGCGCATAGCGGGGCTCTCCCTTGCGCCGGAGCTCCTTCTGGGCGTGATCATTTTTACGGTGGGATCTCTCTCGGCACTGCTTACCAACGATATCGTCTGTCTTGCCATGACTTCCGTTTTGGGATGGGGATGTCTTCGGCGGGGGTACAATCCCCTTCCCTTTCTTCTCGCCTTGGCCTGTGCCGCCAACATCGGTTCCGCCCTCACCCTCATCGGCAATCCTCAGAACATGCTTATCGGGGAATATCTCTCTCTTTCCTTCGGAGACTATATTCTCTTCGCGGCTCTTCCCGTGGGGGTCTCTCTTCTTTTTCTCTGGGGTATTTTGCTATTGCTTTTTCGAAAACAGTGGTACAAAGAAGTTTCGGGTATTCCTCCGGAGGAGCATCCTTTCGACGGATGGCAGACCTTTAAAGGAGGCCTGGTGCTTGCCCTGGTGGTGGGGCTTTTTCTCTTCTCCTCCCTTCCCCGGGATCTCGTGGCCCTGGGAGGAGCGGGGATGCTCCTTCTCAGCCGGAAGATGGCCTCCCGACGGACCCTGGAGTTGGTGGATTGGCATTTGCTTATTCTCTTTCTCGGGCTTTTCGTGGTGAATCGGGGGTTCGAGATCGCGGGAGGATTGGAAGAGCTGCAGCATTTTCTTGCCTCTTCGGGCATATCCCTGGCCTCCCCTTTATGGCTCTACGGAATTACCACGGCCCTCTCCAATGCGGTTTCCAACGTTCCCGGAGTGATGCTGCTTCTCCCCCTGGTGCAGAATATACCCGAAGCGGGGCAGATGCTGGCTCTTTCCAGCACCTTTGCGGGAAATCTTCTTATGGTGGGAAGCATCGCCAATATTATCGTGGCGGGAGAGGCGGAACGCATGGGAATTCCCTTCGATTGGAAAGTTCACGCCCGGGTGGGGATTCCCGTTACCCTGGCAAGCCTTGGAACGGGGCTTTTTTTCGCTCTGTTCCGCTGAGCCTTCGCAGATTCCCTGTTGTTTGAAACGGAGGGACCTCCGGTTTTTCGGAAATCCTCCGTTTTTTCGTGCTCTTTTTCCGATCCAGCTCCGGAAAAACTCTTTACACTTCTTAATGTTTTTTGACCCCCCTTTTACGGGTTCCGATCTATACTGTGCCCGGGAAGAACGATAGAATTTCGAGCCTGTTGGGAGGGCTGGTAATGAAAAAAAGGACGCTTCTTTTTATGTTGGGATTGTTTTTCCTTTCCCTTCCTGCGGAGGCCTTGGAAATACGGGAAGGCCAGGAGCTTTCCCTGGAAGAATGCCTGGACATCGTCCTGGAAAAACATCCGGATCTGAAGAGTGCCGGAGCTTCCGTGGAGGTCAGCCGCAGCGGAGTGGATCAGGCGGAGGCTCCGGGAAAGCCCGGAGTGGATCTTTCGAGCAGCTACCGGAGGCAGGATGCGGGGAGCAGCGGCTACGACAGTTATTCCAGCGGAGTTACGGTCTCGCAGCTTATCTCCGACTGGGGCAAGACGAAAAGCCAGGTTCTCATGGCGGAGATGAACGTGGAGGCTTCCCGGTACGATTACGACGATGTGCTCCAAACCCTGTTTTTCGACGTCAAGCAGGCCTATTTCGACCTTCTTCGAGCCCGTAAGGAAGAGGAGGTGGCTCGGGAGGCGGTGCGAACCTACGAGCATCATTTGGAACAGGCCCGGGGCTTTTTCGAGGTGGGACGGGTTTCGAAGATCGACGTTACCACCGCCGAGGTGGATTTGAGCAAGGCCCGGCTGGAGCTCATAAAAAAGAAAACCGCCGTGGAAACCGCCAAGGCCTCTCTTTCCAACGCTTTAGGATATCCCGAGGCTCCATCCTACCGAATCCGGGACATGCTTTCCTGGGAAAAGGTGGATATTACCCGTCAGGAGGCACTCCAGAGCGCCTTCATGACCCGGCCGGATCTGCGGGCTCTGGAGCTGCGTAGAAACAGGGCGGAAGAATCCGTGAATCTCGCCCGGAAAAACGACGCGCCCAGCCTTTCCGCAAAGGCCGGCTATACCTGGGGAGATCGGGATTTTACCGGAAACGGAGAAACCTACGTGGGGCTTTCCCTGACGGTCCCTCTCTACGACGGAGGGCTTACCCGGGGAAAGGTACGGCAGGCTCGGGGGGAGCTGGAGAAATCTGAAGCCAATCTCGAAAGCCTGCGGCAGGACGTGGTCCTTGAGGTGGAAAAAGCTTTCTCGGAGCTGCGGAATTCGGAGGAGGCCATCGGAACGGCGCAAAAAACCGTGGAGCATGCGAAAGAAAATCTGGAGCTCGCCAACGGGCGCTATGAGGTGGGGGTAGGTTCTCCCGTGGAGGTTACGGATGCCACGGAAAACTATACGAACGCCCAGAACGATTACTACGGCTCTCTTTACGACTATCGTCTCGCTCTCGGAGCCCTGGAGAAAGCCATCGGGGGTGCTTTGAAATGAAAAAAATACTGTGGTTATGCCTCTTTCTTGCGGCGGGAGTGGGAGGATTCTGGTTTTTTCAAGGGCGAAAAGACGATGCCATGATTGTGGATACCACCTCTGTGCGCCGGGGAGATCTCGTGAAGGCGGTATCCTCCACGGGAACCCTCGAGGCGGTGAACACGGTAAACGTGGGAGCCCAGGTTTCGGGAACCCTCAATGTGATTTACGTGGACTACAACTCCCGGGTGAAAAAGGGAGATCTTTTGGCGGAGATAGATCCTTCGCTCCTGGAAGCCAAGGTGAAGCAGGTCCGGGCAAACGTGCTCGCCGCCCGGGCGAGCGTGCAGGAGGCCCAGGCGAACTTGCGGAACGCCAAAAAAACGAGGGATCGGGACAAGGAGCTCTTCGCGCGGAATCTCATAGCGGAGAGCGAGGCAGACTCTTCTCAGAGGGATTACGAAACCAGCCTGGCGAAATTGAGCTCCGCCAAAGCCGCCCTGGCCCAGGTACAGGCTACCTGTGAATACGAGGAAATCAACTTGGGGCATGCAAAAATCACCTCTCCCATAAACGGAGTGATTACGGACCGGGCGGTAGATGAGGGGCAGACGGTGAACTCCAGCCAGACCGCTCCGGATCTGTTCACCATCGCCGAGGATCTTACGAAAATGCGGGTGGCCACCGAAGTGGACGAAGCGGATATCGGCCAGGTGCAGCCGGGGCAGGCCGTGGAATTTACCGTGGATGCCTATCCGGATCTCTCCTTCCGGGGGAAGGTGAACGAAATACGCCTGGCTCCCAACACTTTGGAGAACGTGGTGAGCTACACCGTCATGGTGGAGGTGGATAATCCGGATCTCAAACTCATGCCGGGAATGACCGCCAACGTTTCCATCATCTCGGATAAGAGGGAGGGGGTTTTCAAAGTGGCCGCCTCGGCCCTCAAATTCACCCCCTCCGCGAATCTTCTGGGGCTTTCCGAAAATTCCGGAGCCGCGGAAGGCTCTCCTCCTCCCGGAGGCGGAGCCGGAAAGGGTTCCGGAAAGGGAGGGGGAAAGGCGGGGGCCGGCAATTCGGGTAATGCCGCCGGGAAAGCCACTCTCTGGGTGTACGAAAACGCCAAGCTTTCCCCGATCTCCGTGATTTCGGGCATTTCGGACGGCATGTATACCGAAATCTCCGGAGATCTTCGGGAGGGCATGGAAGTGGTCACCGCCGTTACCGGAGGAGGGGGATCCGAAAAGGGAGGTGCTCTCTTTGGCTTTGGTCCTCGTCGATAAGGTTCACAAAACCTACGCCCTGGGCGATTTGGAAGTGCACGCCCTTCAAGGGGTCTCTTTCTCCATCGAAGAGGGGGAGTTCGTCTCTATCATGGGAGCCTCGGGATCCGGCAAATCTACCCTCATGAACATTCTCGGTTGTCTCGACATTCCCAGCCGGGGGGAATACACCCTGGAAGGGCAGGATGTGAGTCGCCTGAAGCCGGAGGAGTTGGCGGATATCCGGAGGGATACCATCGGCTTCGTCTTTCAGGGATTCAATCTCATTCCCAAAATGACCGCCCTGGAAAACGTGGAACTTCCCATGCTCTACAAGGGGATCAAATCCCGGGAAAGAATGGAGCGGGCTCTCAAGGCCCTGGAAGCGGTGGAACTGGGCGATCGGGGGGAGCACCAGCCTCATCAGCTCTCGGGAGGTCAGCAGCAGCGGGTGGCCATCGCCCGGGCCCTTGCCAACGACGCTCCCCTCATTCTGGCGGATGAGCCCACGGGGAATCTCGACAGCCATACCAGCGAAGAGGTGATGCGGCTTTTCGTTCGGCTGAACGAGGAGACCGGAAAAACCGTGATCCAGGTAACCCACGAGTTCGATATGGCCCGGTTCGGCAAACGGATTCTCACCTTCAAGGACGGAAAAATGATTCGGGACGAGGAGGTGGCTTCCTCATGATGAGTCTCGGAGAGACCGCCAAAATATCCTTCCGGGCTCTGAGAGCCAACAAAACCCGTTCCGCCCTCACCATGCTGGGTATTGTCATCGGGGTTACCGCGGTAATCGTCATGTTCGCCGTGGGGAACGGGGCGAATCGACAGATCAGCCAGCAGTTCGCCAGCCTTGGAACCAATATCCTCATGGTGCGTCCCGGAACCGATCGGGGCCCCGGAGGCGGCGCGAGGAGCGAGGTAAATACCCTGGTGGTGGAGGATGCCTACGCTCTTGCGGAACACTGCAGCGCCGTGGCCTATGCCGCTCCGGTATACGGCGGAGGCGCCCAGATCATTTACGGAAACGCCAACTATCCCGCCCGCATCACCGGCACCACTCAGGACTATTTTGCCGTTCAGGATTGGGAGCTCGCCGCAGGGCGTACCTTTACGGATCAGGACGTCCGGAGCGCCACCAAGGTTTGTGTCATAGGGCAGACCATCGCGGAGGAGCTTTTCGGATGGGAAGATCCTCTCGGCAAGGTGATCCGGGTTAAAAAGGTTCCCATGATGGTGGTGGGAATTCTGGAAGAGCTGGGGGACAGTCCCCGGGGGGACGATCAGGATGCGGTGGTGCTGGTTCCCGTTACCACCGCTCTGCGAAGAATGTTCAGCCCTCCCAAACCGAACAGCGTATCCATGATATCCGTAAAGGCGGTGGACCAGGACCGTCTCGAACTCGCCCAGAGACAGATCGAGGAGCTATTGGCCATACGTCACAAAATACGGCCGGGACAGCAGAACGATTTTGTCGTACACAATCTTACCCAGTTCATCGAATCCGCCAAAAGTGCCACCGCAGTAATGACCCTGCTTCTTACGGCGGTGGCGGGAGTTTCTCTTCTGGTGGGGGGTATCGGTATCATGAACATCATGTTGGTCTCCGTCACCGAGCGAACCCGGGAAATCGGCATACGTATGGCCATCGGAGCCAAAAGCGGGGACATTCGGCTCCAGTTTCTCGTGGAGGCCCTCACTCTCTCCCTTCTCGGAGGCATTGCAGGAATTCTTCTCGGCCTGGGAGGAGCCCATCTCATCTCTTCCGTCTTCGGATGGGCCACGGAGGTTTCACTTCTCTCCATTCTTCTCTCCTTCGGCTTCTCCGGTTTCGTGGGAATCTTCTTCGGCTATTACCCTGCCTATAAGGCGTCTCTTCTGAATCCCATCGAGGCGTTGCGGTACGAATAACCTGAAGGGGCCTTTTCCGGCAAAGAGAACCTTTTTGATGACGGCAATTTGCGGGAAGTGCCGGTGCTGCATTTTATTGCCTCTTTTTGTTATTTTGCCATCAGTACGTTGCATGTCATGAATAAAGCTGCCGCTAAAGTCGTATATGCAAATACCTGCTTCAGTTTCTCCGGCTTGGTCTTCAATGCAAAAGTACTGCCCATAAGCCCGCCAAGCACAGCTATTACCGCAAATGGAATTGCTCCTTGCGGATCAAAATGTCCTTGAGCGGCGTGTCCCATAAATCCCATAATAGCTGTTGCAGCAACCATGGCAGAAGATGTCCCCACAGCAATACGTATGGGGACTCCGCAAAGTAAGACCATCAATGGAACCTTAAAGGAGCCGCATGATATCCCGACCGCCCCTGCGGCCAAACCCGCAAGAGCTGTAATGGGAATGGTGTACCAAAGGTTTACCACATAGTTCTGCCCTTGGAAATTCCGGTGCCAATAGCCGAGTTTCTTTCCGGTATGAATAGGATGTTCTTTGATTTTCATAATCATGAGAAATCCGGCCACTAAAAGAAGCCCCGCCAAGAGGAGCTTTAAGGAGGCATTGCTGGTGTAACTTGAAAAATATCCTCCTACAAATGCCATAATATCCGTTGGAGGATCGATAACGAGAGCAAGCTTCCAATCGACAGTCTTGTTTTTCTGGAAAATTAACATGCTTGCGAAAGCGGTTATCATGAGAATGAACTGTGCCGAAGTTGCCGCTTGATGCATAGTCTGGCCAGCTGCAACCAGCACCAGAACGTAAAAATTCCCTCCGCCTCGGCCCGTCATCGTCATGATAACAGCTATCGCAAATATTATTATGCCAATTGTCGCTATTCTCATTTGATTTTCCCTTTGCCCAAATTTTGCAATGCGGAGGGAAACAGGATGTACCATGGTTGTTATGGAAACGCTGTTACTCCGGAATCTGTTTTTCCTCGACCATCTTTTGCCTGACCTTGCCCCGGCTAGCTTTTCTTTTGTACAAATCCCTCACCATTTCAAGATCATGATACTTGAAAGTGTCTCGGCAGAAAAGCCTGCACGGACTTCCCTGGAAGTATCTCCGGAGTGTTCCGGCAGCCGTGCATTCGTAGGAGAGGTTCAAGCGTTGGAAGAATCGTGGTGTCAACGCATGTGGTATGCAAGGCAGCTGCGGAGGCCTCGACATGGGCGACCTCCGCACGCATGATGATCAGGTTCGGAATAAAGGAGAAAAGCAACCTTCCCTCCGATGTTTCCGGGGATACGTGAGAATGGAGATGTTCATGGTCTCTATGCTCACGGGAAATTTTTTCATACGGTCTCCTTGGTGGCCCATGCGTATTTCTCAGCTTATTTTGGGAGAGGGGGCGGAACTGTATGCTTGAAGGTAATGCCCCCTGCGGCATTACAGGGCGAAGGTGCCGTAGAGTATTCCTGCCATGGTGGACATGATTACCACCAGGGCTACATAGGTGATGGTTTTGGCGGTTCCCAGCACGCTGCGGATCACCAGCATGTTGGGAAGCGAGAGGGCGGGGCCCGCCAGAAGCAGCGCCAGGGCGGGGCCCTGTCCCATGCCGGCCCCCAGAAGCCCCTGGAGAATGGGAACCTCCGTGAGGGTGGCGAAGTACATAAAGGCTCCCGCAATGGAGGCGAAGAAGTTCGCCAGCAAGGAGTTTCCTCCCACAAGCCCCGCCACGAA
>Ga0116163_1001509_pt1 | contig 14376 bp, 10 predicted proteins | sample AD_UKC107_MetaG_FD_89889 | JGI IMG/M metagenome (GOLD analysis project Ga0116163, IMG submission 89889) | Active sludge microbial communities of municipal wastewater-treating anaerobic digesters from Hong Kong - AD_UKC107_MetaG | ecosystem: Engineered > Bioreactor > Anaerobic > Digestate...
AAGAAGCGACAATGCAGAAGTACGGTATAAAGCCATTAATTTAATAAAAGAATTTAACGATGAAAGAACAATTGACATATTAAAATATAAGATGAAAAATGATCCCAGTAGCAAAGTACGGAGAGCTGCACGCAAAGCTCTTGAAGAAAAGGGCGTAGTTGAAAAAGAATCAGGCAAAAATAATTCGACAGAACAAGAAGAAAATAATAATGATACAGAGTAATGATAATAATACACTAGAAAGTAAAACGATAAGAAGCAAAGTTAAAGAAATTGCAGCCATTTCTCTCTTTATTGTAATTGCTGCAGTCGCATCAATTCTATTAGCTGATTTAATTGTATTTCCTCTGACGCATTACGCAGTAATGCGTGTAGATATATTCAACCTTGTTTTTGAAAATTTTCTTCTGCTGATGTTTTTTTTAATTCTTTACTTCAGTTTTATGAAAAAGTACAGAAAACTTTCTGATGAAGGACTAACTATAAAACATATAATCCTTTATTTTTTGAAAAGGCCGATTCATTATGGAAGTCTTTCTTTATCATTTCTTTTGATTTCAGCATTAATGATCACTGTTCTTTATTTTCTCTTCAGCCTTAACTATTATTATCTTTATAAAATTTCCGGCGGTGTATAATAAATGGCAATAAGGGCGTTTGACCGGTATTTTTATAATCTGCCAGAACTGAATAGAGAGCCTGACTTTCTCAAATTCTGGGAAAAATCTATCTCTGAAATCAGAAAGATACCACTTGAGCCTGAAGTTCATGAAAACAGTAAAAAATCTACCGCTAAATTTAAAGCTTACGATATTTCGTATAATGGTTTTTTAAAAACACGAATACGCGGCGTTCTTTACGTGCCCAAAAAGAAAGAAAAACAGAAAGTCATAATACATGTACACGATTATAACAGATACCCGGAAAAAGGACTTGTAAGATACCTGAACGATAGCACAGCTCACCTGATCCTTATTCTAAGAGGTCACGATATAATCGAAAATAGATCTGAAGAAGATGAAAAGAATTCACTCGGATTTATTGTTGAAAACATTATTGATCTTGATACATATTATGCACGCTCAGTTTATCTGGATATTTTCAGATCTGTCGACTTTCTCCGTCTTATAAGTTTTCTTGACTGCAACAAAATCGGGATCTACGGAAAAGGATTCGGAGCTGCTGCAGCTTTCTTCACTGCGGTTAACTCCGGACGAATTGGTGCGATTGTAATGGATTCACCGCTCTTTTGTGACCTTCCGCTCAGCCAGAATATTTCGTTAAGTGACACGGCTCGTGAAATAAATGATATCATAAATATTCAGAAAGGAAAGAAAAACCAGATTAAACGCAATCTTTCTTACTTCGATATTATAAACTTTTCCCATGACCTGCAGATCCCGACTCTTTTTATTACAGGTCTTAAAGATGACATTTCTCCAGCTGAATGTGTAATGGGATTATTCAACCACATCCAGAGTGAAAAAACAATTGAAATATATCCCGAAGATGGAAATGAAGCCGGGGGTGATACCCAGATGTCAAAATCTATGAAATGGCTTACAGAAGAGATGCTTAAAATGTAGAACTACATCATTCTTTCCCCAATGATATAAGGTACAAAAGTAGCTCTTCCAATAATCTCCTCGAAATAATCATCATCTCTCTTTTTTACAATTCTCTTTATCTGATGATTTTTCCCGCTTTCATCAACAGGTATTACCAGGACTCCTCCTTCATTAACTTTTGAGAGTAGTTCACTCGGGAAAATTTTTACACCCGCTGCGACAATAATCCTGTCGAAGGAGCCTTCGATTTCATTAAAATTATCAGAATTGATAACCCGTACCAAATATCCAAGATCTTTAAGAACAATTCTTGAACGTTCAGCAAGTTCGGGAATACGTTCCATAGCAGTTACACTTCCGGCAAGTTCAGCTAATACTGCAGTCTGATAACCGGAACCTGAACCTATATCAAGTACTGATTCATCTCCTGTAAGCCTGAGTGATTGCACCATTGATGCGACTACAGAAGGTGTTGATATTGTCTGCCCGAAACCGATTGGCAGAGATGTATCATCATAAGCTCTATAACATAAAGCTTCGGAAACAAAACAATGCCGGGGTACCCGCATCATTGCATTAAGTACAGAACCGGAAGAGATTCCTCTCTGTTCAAGTTTTACTACCATATTATGTCTGGCATTATACATTTTATCATTATTAAGGTACAAAATATCCACCCCATTCTATTCCGTTCTGACCTTTGTAATTAACTTCAAGCTTTACGTCAACCCACCACCCATTGAAAGAGGGAAGTTTAAAAGTGTTATAAACTATAACATATCTATGTTCAGCCCTGTCTTTAACAGCTGAATAAATACTGTTTAAACTATCGATGTCCGAAGGACCTATTACCTTACCTCCGGTATCAAAGGCAATACGGGCAAGTTCTGGAGAGCATGGTTTAAGCGATATAATAAATACAGGTATATAATGTTCCCGGGCGTAATCAATTATAGTATCTTCAGTGTATCTGTTAAAAGAATCAGGTCCGGTATTCCCATCCGTAATAAGAACGACACCTCTTCTGTCAGGTCTTGGTATTAAACTTGTAATTGATTGATACAAGGCCGCGCCGATCTGCTTACCGGTTCTATATTCGCGTTTTTCAAGTGCGGCAATCGTTCTTCTTCTGCTCCAGTCGAACCCGCTGCCAATCCATACCTGATCATTGAAATTGATCAGCTCGATAGTATCATTTGTTCTCATTTTTTTTAATATAAAATCTGTGAGCCAGGGTAAATCGCTATGCCTGCTGCTCATCTCCGGAGATCTGTCAACAGTGAGTGCAAAGGAAGCGGATTTAGCGCGGTCTTTAAGGTAATCTGTATAAAAATTAATTATTTGTGAATTATCTTCGATTATTGTAAAATTAGAGGGTTTCAGACCATATACCGGTTTACCATCTCTCCCTCTGACATTTACATAATAGGCAACTACAGGAAAATTATTAGAATCAATTGAAGTAATCTCCATCTCAAGATTGGAGTATCTTTTATGTTCAGGTGAAAAACAATAAATACTGTTGGGAGTTGAATCAAGGACATAGAAAAATCCGTCCTGATCAAAAATGGCTGAAACAGATCTTACTAATGTACGCTCATTCCATTCCTTGAAAACATTTTTTGCCCCATTCGCAACGTTATATATAATAACACCATTTTTTTCATCAGAAATAATCAGATTTTCACCTTTGACATTTATTCCGCGCGGAGAAACCATTTCATCAATAAAAAGATCTTTGATATAATTGCCGTATTGATCAAACACCACAATTTTTTTCAAAGCAGTATCAGTTACATAAACCATATCTTTAAGGCAGGCAATATCAGAAGGTGTTTTAAATTCCCCTTCATATTCACCATACTTGCCGAATGAAAGGTTAAAATTACCCGAAGGATCAAATTTCTGAACTCTGTAATTACCTCCATCAACAACATAAAGAAATCCTTTGCTGTCAAAACAGAGACCTTTAGGACCGTGAAACAGGCTGTCTCCGCTCCCCTTTCCTCCGATTTTTTTTATAACTTTTCCGGAAAAACCTGTTATTAAAATCGTATCATTTTTAAAGTCAGTAACCGCAAGACGGTCCCCGGAGCAATCAATTCCGTAAATACCTCCGCTATACCCTGTTCTAATTATTTCACTGGCGTTTCCGTTAAGATCAATACGTATTACACGTGGAGAGGAAAACGATGTTACATAAATATTTCTGTCGCTGTCAATTGCAATATCAGTTGCATCAGGAAATGCAAACCTTTTCATTTTTTTTGAATCATATTCGGAATGAAGAATATATTCAGAAGGATTATCATGAGCTTCGAAAAAACCTTTTCTGAACTGAATACTTTCAAGCCTTTGTCGTGCAGAAATATTTTCAGGATATATTTCGAGAATTTTATTAAGTTCCGATATTGCACTTTCAGTAAAACCGGCAAGCCTGAATGATCTTGCAAGATAATCCCGTGCAGAATAATAGTCTGGATACTCCTGAAGGGCTTTTTTAAAAAACTCAGCAGCAGCAAGATACTGCATGTTATTAAAGTAAATTGTACCTTTTCTAAAGAGTTCTTTTGCTGATTCAAATTTTACAAAATTGATATCAGCCGGATATACGGATAGAAGTGGTGTCGAAATAAATACAGCTATATAAGCTATAAGAAAAACCTTTTTAAACTTCATCGAAATCCTTTCAGTGATGTGATTAATGGTACTTAATATTCATCGTTATTGATAATTCATCTCAGGCAATAATTATCACATTAATTATCGTCATTTAAAATTAAAAAAATGAAAAATTCAGGAAGAAAAATAATACGACATAATAATATTTTAATATTAGAAGTTGTCAATAATAATTGACATTTGAAGTATTAAATAGCGTTACAATACTATGTTTTCATCAGCCTCAATAATATTCATTTTAACTTATACGGGAATAATTTTCACCAGGCTCCCCGGTGTAAATATTGACAGACCATCAGCCGCTTTTTTCGGAGCTGTGGCGATGATTGTTTCCGGAATTCTCACTTTTGATGAAGCAGTTTCAGCAATTGATTTCAATACAATTGCATTACTCATCGGGATGATGATTATTATAACTGTTCTTGAATTAGACGGTTTTTTCGCTTTTATCGCTTTTCAGACTATAAAATTTGCCGGTACCGAAAACCGACTTCTTTTTATAATAATTTTCACAACCGGAATTTCCAGTGCGTTTCTTGTTAATGATGCTGTTGTTCTGCTTTATACACCTATTGTTATTTCAATCTGCCGGAATTCAGATATCAATCCGCTGCCATACCTTATAGCAGAGATACTGGCTTCAAATGCCGGCAGTGCAATGACTATTACCGGCAATCCGCAGAATATGCTTATAGGCATTACTTCACAGATATCATATGGAAAATTTATACTTCACCTGCTCCCTGTCTCCATGATTTCCATGTTTGTGATTTATTTTACAATTAAGATATTCTATAGAGAACGCTTTCACGGAAACAGACCAGTGTTATGTTCAACTGAAGCGTACCAGTTTAATTACAAATCGATGAAATTTTCAGTTCCGATTTTTATATTTGTAATGGGACTTTTTTTCGCAGGTAAAATTATCAATCTCTCAATACCGGTGATTGCACTGACTGGAGCAGCGCTTATTCTTCTTCTTGGGAAAGTTAAGCCGTCTGAAGTAATATTAAAAGTAGACTGGGTTCTTATACTTTTTTTTGCTTCTTTATTTATCGTTGTCCGTGGTTTTGAAAATACCGGTATTCTCCAGAATATTGTAAGCGCCTGGCCTTTGAATGAAAACGTCGAGGGGATAAGCTCAATTCATGGTATAAGCTTAATTCTTTCACAGGTTGTCAGCAATGTTCCCCTCACTATTCTAATGATTCCGATACTGAAACAGTCAGGAGGTGATTTTATCTGGCTTTCACTTGCATCAGCATCCACTCTTGCAGGTAATGCAACAATAATTGGAGCAATGGCTAATCTCATTGTGATAGAATGCGCAAAAAAAATGAATGTTCATATTTCTTTTTTTGAATTTCTTAAACCCGGGATTATTGTCACTCTTATAACAATGCTTTTTTCAATTTCTATACTGTATTTTCAGTCAATTCTATTTTGAAACAGTATAAAAACAGATTATACTATTTATTTTTTTTCTTCAGTATTTTTGCGAGAAACTGTCCGGTATGAGAGGATGTTATTTTAACTATATTTTCAGGTGTTCCTTCTCCCACAAGTGTTCCCCCTGCATCTCCACCCTCAGGGCCTAAATCAATAATCCAGTCTGCTGTTTTAATAACATCGAGATTATGTTCAATTACAATAACGGTGTTGCCTTTCTCTACCAGGGAGTTAAGAACCTCGATCAGTTTTTTTATGTCATCGAAATGAAGCCCTGTTGTAGGCTCATCAAGTATATATAAAGTTTTTCCCGTAGCACGTTTAGATAATTCAGTAGCGAGTTTGATTCTTTGCGCTTCGCCTCCGGAAAGAGTTGTAGCAGGTTGTCCAAGTTTAACGTAACCGAGCCCGACTCTCTTCAGGGTTTCCAGCTTTGTATTAACAGTATTGATATTTTCAAAAAACGGGACTGCCTCATCAACTGTCATATCAAGAATCTCAAAAATATTCTTGCCTTTATATCTCACTTCAAGAGTTTCATGATTGTACCTCTTCCCTTTACAGACATCACAAGTGATGTAAACATCAGGAAGAAAATGCATTTCGATTTTTTTTACCCCGTCACCTTCACAGGCTTCACATCGTCCGCCTGCGACATTAAATGAAAAACGCCCGGCTTTATAACCTCTTACTTTTGATTCTGGCAGCCTGGCAAATAACTCCCTGACTGGTGTGAAAAGACCGGTATAGGTTGCAGGGTTTGATCTTGGAGTTCGTCCTATTGGCGACTGATCAATATCAATAACTTTATCTATGGCTTCAGTACCTGTTATTTCATCAAACTTTCCGGGATACTCCTTTGATCTCATCACAAGAGAAGATAATGCCTTATATAAAATTTCAATAACGAGAGATGATTTTCCTGAACCTGATACCCCTGTTACAGCAGTAAAAACTCCCAAAGGAAAATTTATATCAAGATTTTTAAGATTATTTTCACGCGCGCCTTTAACTGTTATAAACTTCTCCGGCTTCCTTCTTTCTTCGGGGAGGTTTATCTGAAGTTTACCCGACAGATACTTTCCGGTTAAAGATTTTTCAGAAGCTATAACCTCGCGCGGTGTTCCGGTAGCAACAATATAACCTCCATTTACACCGGCACCGGGGCCAAGGTCTACCACATAATCAGCATTCATTATAGTATCTTCATCATGTTCTACGACAATTACAGTATTGCCTATATCACGAAGATGTTTCAGTGTTTTAAGAAGCCTGTCGTTATCTCTCTGGTGAAGTCCGATACTGGGTTCATCAAGAATATACAATACACCTGTAAGACTTGAACCGAGCTGAGTAGCAAGCCTTATCCTCTGTGATTCACCGCCGGAGAGTGTCCCGGCAGCCCTGTCGAGCGTAAGATATTCAATACCGACATCATTGAGAAATTTAAGCCTTGAGCGGATTTCTTTTAATACCTGTTCAGCGATTTTCATCTCTGTAGAATTAAGTTGAATCCCGGAAAAAAAGAGGTGTAAATCTTTTATCGAGAGAGAGGTTAATTCATTAATAGTTTTATCCGCCACCTTAACAGAACGGCTTTCAGGACGGAGCCTCATGCCATTGCATGCAGTACAGGTATTGTTGGACATGTACTTTTCCATCCAGACCCGCATTTCTTCTGAATTAGTTTCCCTGTAGCGCCTTTCCAGGTTAGGCAGAACTCCTTCAAACTTTCGTGAAAACTTAAATTCGGAATCTTTTCTCTTAATATTATAATTTACCCTGCCCCCGTTTGTACCGTACAAAATAACATCTTTTATGTTATCAGGTAAATGAACCCACGGGGTATCTGGATCAAAATTTAAACTTTTAGCAAGAGCTTCAACAGTTTCAAGATACCAGTAGCTTGTACTCTTTCCCCATACCTCAAGCACTCCCTCTTTAAGTGATTTTTCCGGGTCAGATACAATTCTTTCAGGATCAAACTGCATAATAAATCCGAGCCCGTCACATTCAGGGCAGGCACCATAGGGAGTATTAAACGAAAACATACGGGGAGAAAGTTCGGGAATAGAAATACCGCAATCAGGACAGGAGAGCTGAGTTGAATATAACTGCTCTTCATCATCAGCCAGAACAACCACAAGGCCCTCCCCCATATCGATTGAGGTTTCAATAGAATCTGTTAATCTGGGCCTTATGCCATCTTTCAGAACAAGCCTGTCGACAACTATTTCAATTGTATGTTTCTTATTCTTTTCAAGAGGGATCTTATCATCAACTGTAAAAAAATTACCGTCTACACGGAGCCTTACAAAACCGTTTTTTTTAGCATGCTCAATTCTGTCAACATGCTCACCCTTTTTCCCCCGTATAAGCGGGGCAAGTATCTGAAGTTTTGTCCCTTTTTTCATTGTCAATAATGAATCGACAATCTGATCTACGGACTGAGAGGTTATCTTTTTACCGCAACAGTGACAATAAGGAATACCGATTCTTGCATAAAGAAGCCTGAAATAATCATATATTTCAGTGACAGTACCAACCGTTGATCGCGGATTCCTGTGAGTTGTTTTCTGTTCAATTGATATTGCAGGAGATAGTCCATCAATTAAATCAACGTCAGGCTTTTCCATCAGTCCAAGAAACTGCCTCGCATAGGCAGAGAGAGATTCAACATATCTTCTCTGCCCTTCGGCGTAAATTGTGTCAAAAGCGAGTGAAGATTTTCCTGAACCTGAAAGGCCTGTTATTACTACAAACTGGTCTCTGGGAATCTCAAGTGATATATTTTTTAGGTTATGCTCTCTAGCTCCCTTGATTACTAACTTACGGTCTTTCATATAAGAGTTATATTGACAGAACCGCACATAGGGCAGATCACATCTCTATCGAGATCTTCTTCAATCTCATCTCTCTTTTTAATAATAATATCATCCCATCTATAATCACAATCTTCGCAAGCGTAACTGATATGGATTTTCCGTTCACGACGGCCCGGTTTTTCATCATCTTCATCATTGTCATTATCTTCAAAATCATCATCTTCATCGGAAAATTCATCCAGATCAGTTAATTCTTCTTCGTTATAATGTTCTTCATAGTAATCGTCTTCGTAAACTTCATCATCAAAGTCTTTTTCGATGTAATCGTCACCCATTGTAATACCTTTCCTTTCTTTTACGATGATTAATCATTCAAAGCAAAATGGTCCTTGAATAAAAAGACGTCTTCGGACGCTTTGAATACCAAAAAAAACAGGTTACTATTTGTCAAAATGTTTTATGCTGTTATTCAAAAATTTTTGGTACAATTTCTTTGATTTTTTCTGATCTATCAGGTTTTATAATCTCTATACGGTCTATTTTATTATCTGTAATAATCATATCCCATATCCCCCATTTACCCGGAGTATCAGAATACTCTCTCACTATAATATCAAATCTGCCGGGATATGACAATTCATAAGGAATTAAAGTTTCAAATATTTTATTCTCTTTCAATATTTGCCTGTTTACCTCTGCAAGAAGATAGATCTTCCCCTTATAATCTCTTCCCTGAATTTTGATAATTGAATTTAAATACGCTGATTCTCTATCAAATCTGACAAAATCTATATAAAGTCTATATTCTCTGTTTCTATCATAACCTTCAATCTTAAACTCTGCGAAATAATCCGGAGTAAAAAATGCAACATCATCAATTACAGGTGGAGAATCTTCTTTCAGCTTAAGCCCCTGCGATTTTGCCCACCTGGATATTGCTGCATAATTAATGTTATCCAGACGGTTAATCGTTGAAGTACCAGCTAACGGATTAATTATAATCATGCCGGAACGAATCGGTTTTGTATCTCTTTTTGTATTATCAGAAATTTTATTACCCTGATTAGACACATTGGCATTAACTATACTTTCTTTTTTTATTGGAAGTTTACTCCCGTCTTCAGATTTCTTTGACTCGGGAAGAGACTTCCTGTCGGTTTTAACACTTTTTACTGCCTGCTTCGAAGAGCCTTGAACGGGTTTCTTTTTTTTGTTTTTAATTTTTTTCGATGCTGCTTTTTTTACGGTGCCTGCGGATTTTGAAGTTTTTACTTTTGCCGGTTTAGAATCTTTTAATTTCTTTTTTATAACAGGAATATTTTTCCGTACTGAACTTTTATTTTTAATAGCTTCCAGATCTATCTTTAAGGGTTCAAGCTCAGGTACAATGACCGTTTCATCCTCTTTCAGAAGATCAACTGCAAATAACGAACTAACAGTTATAATGAATATTAATAATAAAATCAGTTTAAAATATTTCATAGATTTATCATCAACTCAGAGGATTTCGGGAAAAGAATAGAAAAGAATTCAAGTAAAAAAGATATAAAGCCAGGTGAATAAATCACCTGACCAGTTTCATTACTTTATCAGCGTCCAGATTCGAAATTGTATCGAGATTAGACGGGATATTTTTGAAAATATCATTTACGTTAGACATCAGGTTTTCAACCTTTTTGCTGCCCGTAAGATTTGAAGCTACAATATTATCAACTTCAACCTGGACTTTCGTAAGAGTATTGATATCATTATTAATATGAGTTTCAATATCCTTTTTTTTCATCTGAAGTGCTGCAGGATCTGTATCAGTACCAATATAATCTCTGAGTATCTGTTTGCCTTCAAATTTTGATGCTTCAATTGTCAGGTTCAGGTTTTCAGGTGTATTATTATTAAGGATACTGTCTATTCCTTCGCGAATAATCTGATTTTTTGTGAGAGAGGTCTGTATATCTTTTATCTCTCTTTCAAGGGTCTCAATTCTGAAATTTATCGCTTTACCAAGTGAAAGGGAATCAGTTTTTATATCTTTATTCGCACTTTTATTCCCTTCTTCTGAATGTTTTCTGTTGTTAATTTTCTGGGCGGCTCCCAGAATACCATCAGCTGTTATTTTCATTTTACACCTTCCATTGTGTTTTTTATATTTTTATATATCACTCCTGAACACAATTTACATATATATTCATATTTTGTCAATAAAATAAGCACGTAGAAAGAGTCTTACTCAGGGCGCTCCATTTTTACTGATATAATTTTTGACACACCCGGATCTTCCATTGTTACACCGTAAATCGATTCACTTATATGCATAGTCTTTTTATTATGCGTAACAATTATAAACTGGGTGCTTTTAGAGAATTCCCTTAACATCTTGACAAACCGCTGTATATTCTGTTCATCAAGTGGAGCGTCAATCTCGTCCAGGAAACAGAATGGCGACGGCTTAACCATATATGTTGCGAAAAGGAGCGCTATGGCAGTTAGCGCCCTCTCCCCACCGGAAAGGAGGTTTATATTCTTGAACTTTTTGCCCGGAGGCCTCACCATAATATCTATTCCGCTTTCAAGAACATTATCCATTTCGGAGAGCTCAAGAAAAGCCTCTCCACCTTCAAAGAGCCTCTTAAACATTTCAGCAAAGTTTTTCTGAATTTCATTGAAAGTGCTTATAAACATCTCAACTGAAGTTTTATTAATATCTTCTATAACGGAAATAATATCTTCACGGGCTTTTTCGATATCAGTTTTCTGATCAAGATAATACTCGAATCTTTTTTTAAGATCTCTGAATTCCTGAATCGCAAGATTATTAATTGGCCCCAGATCCTGTATTTTCTTTTTTAGATCCTGAATCTCGTTCTGAAATTCATTGATCATTGTATCATTAAGTTTAATCTCACTCAGTTCTGAAACTTTCTTTTCATATTCAGTCCAGAGGTAATCCTGAATACCATCACGCTTAAAAGATATCTCGACACCATTTCTCTCAAGTGATCCGAGCCGTTCATGAATCTTTGAAAGCTCCTCCTCATCCTTCCGTGAGTCAGTTTTTCTTCGTGCTATATTATTTTCAATTTCACTTCTGCGGGCCACAAGTTCATTAATACTTTTCTTCAGGGCTTCACTTTTTTCGTTGAACTGAATAAGTTTATCTTCAGATTCGCGTATCTCGCGCAGAAGATCTTCGATAATTTTATCAGTTCTGACTATATCTTCGTTATAGTTGTCGATCTGTTTTTTTATATCATCTATCTGATGAGTTAAAGAAACGATCTGTTTCTCAATCCAGTTGCTGTCATTTTCATATTTTGCGATGTCCCTTTCAATTCTGGTAATCATCGCATTGATGTTTTCAAGCTCACGCTGCTCATTCTGAATAAATTCATCTAATAAAACATTGTCAGCTCTCATCTCATCTATTGAGAGGACAAGTTCACGAATCCTTTTATCAAGACTCTCCTTTTCAGCATGTATACCTGTTTTATCGAAGAGAATTGAACGGAATCCGTCTTCATAACTTTCAAACTTATAGATATGTTCTTTCAATACACTGATTTTAATCTTTTCAAGAAACATCCAGGATCTGTCAAAAGACTTAAGCTTAAGTTCATCAATTGCATTATTCAGATCCATTTCGATCTGGCTCAATTCACTTTCAATAAGCCTTTTTACATCCTGTCTTTCATTCTCAGAATTCTCCAGTTCAATCTTTCTTTTTTCAATTGCATCCACAAGTTTTTTAATAACCACCTCAAGAGCTTCACGAAGCTTTTTGAGTGATAATTCGTGATCTTTTATCTTTCTGTTGTTATCCTCAATCTTATCACGGGATGCATGTATAGAATCGATTTTCCTTTTTCTTGTTTCGAAGAATTCGGAAAGCTTCTTTTTATCTTCTACTATTTTATCTTTAAGCTCAAGAGCTGTTTCTTCACTCTTTTTTTTCTCAATCGTAAGTCGTTCGAGATTTTCTTTTCTTTCCTCAATTTTCTTTATTACTGAATTCTTTCTTGATGTATTCTCTTCAACAAGACGCCTGTTTTTATCTGTTGCAAGATCGATTGTTTCTCTTCTGACTTTATAATCGCCTAATTTTTTTTCGATTTCAAAAAGCTGATACTGAAGATCATTTTTTCTCTTTTCATCTTTTTCATTTTCAACTGATGTTTTGGACACTTTGCCGGAAAGCTCTTCACGTTCTTTTTTCAGTTTTTCAATATCAGCCTGGTTTTTTTCATATTTCCTGACAAGATCTCTATATTTAATAAGACTGACCTTTATATCAAGATCAGAAAGTTTTCCTTTGAGATTAAGAAACTCCTTGGTTTTGTCAGCCTGCCTGGATTTGAGATCCTTTTCTCTCTCAATCTCTTTAAGAATATCATTTATTCTATTCAGGTTTTCACCTGTGTCCTGAAGTTTTTTGAGAGATTCCTTTTTCTGCATCTTGTATCTGGAGATGCCGGCAGCTTCTTCAAACAGATATCTTCTGTCTTCAGCTTTTGTGGATAGTATAAGGTCCATCTTTCCCTGTTCAAGAACAGAGTAAGCAGATTTGCCTATACCTGTATCCATGAAGAGCTTATCTATATCCTTCAGCCTTACAGGAGATTTATTAATGAGATATTCAGATTCACCGTCACGGAATATTCTTCTGCTTACAGTGACCATTTCTGAATCGAAATCCAGTATGCGGTTGGTATTATCAATGGTAAGGGACACTTCCGCAAGGGAAAGTGCTTTTCTCTGGTCAGTTCCGGAGAATATAATATCCTCCATGGTCTGCCCACGGATATTTTTAGCCTGCTTTTCACCGAGAACCCACTTTACAGCATCAACTACGTTCGATTTGCCGCAGCCGTTGGGTCCTACAATTGCTGTTATACCCGGTTCAAATTCAATATGCGTTTTATCCGCAAATGATTTGAAGCCGAACATGTCCATTGATTTAAGAAACATAAAATTCCACTATTTTATATATTTGAAAAAAGTACATTTAACGGAAGAGCAGGTTTTCCTGAAAAAATAATTAACATCAATCGGAATTTGTGCAGTAAATAATTCCTGTCAAATCAAATGATACTTAAAAATAATTACAGGACTTTAAGCAAGTAGATTTTTGACTCATCATTAAAAAATTAAACAGCATAATTTAAAATAAAATAAAAAAATGATTAAAACTATTGATAATTAAACCATATAATGTAAAATTTATCAGTTTAAGATATATTATTTATTAACCTTATTACATTATTTTTTCATTAACTTATATAAGCAAGGAAATGCTCTATTACTTTATTCAACACTATAAAGTATCTTTAGAATTATAACTGAAATGATTATGAAAATATCCGGTACTTATTCTGTATACAGGGATAATACTTAATGACTAAAATCGAAAAATGCCTGATCGGTCTGCTGATACTATTTTCAGCCTGTACCACCGATAAAAAAAACTCATCAGTTCAAACTGTATTCACATACGGAAATTCAACTGAATACAGCATTAAATCTTCTGACAGTATAGATAATCATACTACATACCAGGTTTTTTTCACTATTGAACAGAAAACCGAATGCATTTCTATTAATATTGAGTCTGTTTATCTTCAGAAAAACTTCCCTATTCAGAAAATACCGAAAAAGACATTTTTCATTGTTGAGAAGGAGGTTATTCTTGCGCATAAATCTCTTAAAAACAGACCGGAATATATTCCACTGGGCAGAAATTTCAACAATGAATGGGAGATATATTCACCTGTTAAAATATGTTCAATCAAGAACGATCCTCTCTCACAACTCGACAAATCAAGATACAGGATTCGTCTGACGACTTTTGAAAAACTTCC
>Ga0116163_1001519_pt1 | contig 14333 bp, 10 predicted proteins | sample AD_UKC107_MetaG_FD_89889 | JGI IMG/M metagenome (GOLD analysis project Ga0116163, IMG submission 89889) | Active sludge microbial communities of municipal wastewater-treating anaerobic digesters from Hong Kong - AD_UKC107_MetaG | ecosystem: Engineered > Bioreactor > Anaerobic > Digestate...
GGCGGGCCGTACAGCAAAACGCCCCTCGGGGGCCTGATCCCCATCTCCTCGAACTTGGCGGGCCGCTTCAAGGGCCACTCCACCGACTCGACGATCTCCTGGCGGAGGGTGCCGATACCGCCTACGTCCTTCCAGCTGACGTCGGAGATCTCGACTAGGACCTCTCTCATGGCGGAGGGCTCGATCTCTTTCAGGGCGTTCTCGAAGTCCTGGCCTGTCACCGACATCTGGTCGAGGACATCTTGGGGTATGTCGTCGTCGAAGGAGATGTCGGGAAGGTGTCTTCGGAGGACCTTCATCGCCGCCTCCTTGCAGAGGGCGGATATGTCGGCTCCGACGAAGCCGTTGGTCCTGTCGGCTAGGTCGTCGAGGTTCACCGACTCGTCTATCGGCATGTTTCTGACGTGGATCTGGAGGATCTCCATCCGATCTATCCTGTCAGGGACCCCGATCTCGATCTCCCGGTCGAACCTCCCCGGCCGCCTCAATGCCGGATCGATGGCGTCGATCCTGTTGGTGGCCCCGATCACCACCACCTGACCCCTCTCCTTGAGGCCATCCATCATGGCGAGGAGCTGGGCTACGACCCGCCGCTCGACCTCGCCCGTCACATCGCCCCTCTTAGGGGCGATGGAGTCGAGTTCGTCGATGAATATGATCGAGGGGGTGTTCCTGTTGGCCTCCTCGAAGATCTCCCGGAGCCTCTGCTCGGACTCGCCGTAGTACTTGGACATAATCTCGGGACCGGCGATGGAGAAGAAGTTGGCGTTCGTCTCGTTAGCGACGGCCTTCGCGATCAGGGTCTTTCCCGTCCCCGGCGAGCCGTGGAGGAGGACGCCCTTGGGGGGCTCTATCCCGAGCCTTGTGAAGACCTCGGGGTGCTTCATGGGAAGCTCGATCATCTCCCGGACCCGCTGGACCTCGTTACGAAGGCCGCCCACGTCCTCGTAGGTGATCCCCGTCCCCTTCACCGAGCCGAAGCCCTTGGCCGGTCGGTCCAGCAGCGAGACCTCCGTCCTCTCAGTAATCACCACCACGCCTTCGGGATCGGTGTCAGCCACCACCAGGGGCACCGCCTCCATCCGGCCAATGAAGGGGTGGCCCGAGGAGCTCATGATGGGGAGGATGTCGCCCCGGACGATCGGCCGCTTCAGGGTCTGCCTCTTGATCTGCTCGGCTGCGTCCTCGCCGTAGTAGGTGTGAGTGCCCGAGGGCGGGGAGAGGACGACCCGGAGCGCCTCGCCCTCTTTCGCCTTCCTGATCTTGACCCGGTCACCTATGCTCGCCCCGACGTTATGCCGAATGAAGCCGTCTATCCTGATGTAGTCCTGGCTCCAGTCCTGCCGGTCGGCGCGCCAGACCTTGGCGGCGGAGATCCTCCTCCCCTCGATCTCGATGATGTCACCGGGCGAGAGCCGCAGGGTAAGGAGGGCGTTGGGGTCGAGTCGGGCGATACCCCGGGCCGAGTCGTTGGGGTAGGCCTTGGCCACCTTGAGCTGAATCTCTTTCACGTCTCACACCTTAGCAGATGTTGGGCTTTGATCGATTTAAGGCTATCCTGATCGCGAACACAGATGTAAATTGAGACAGTATTATATTTGACGTTTTTGGCCATCTCAGAGCCGAGGGTTGAAGTTCAAGTGTGGGCACAAAATTTCAACTCCTGCTAGGCATCGAATAGAACCTGTAAATTCTAGCAAATCCCTCACCAACTTTGATCTCTTCCGTCTTTTTTAAAAACAAAACTACAACTACGTTTAAGTTTTAGAGATGCTATCGTATCTGGTAGAGAAGTTGTTTGGAGCCTTTCATGAATCACGCAGGTGGTGTGAACCGAGTTGGAAGATCTGGAATTGCTGGCTGATTATCGCCAGAGGGTGATTCAAGATACCAGATTTGTTAAGCTTGCTGGAATTCCGCTGCCTAGGGATCGCTCCGGTCGGCCGATACACATTCAGGTGCCGCTGGATCGGGTTTACATCCGAATTCAAGCCGTTCTCGAAGAGACAGGTCGTGCCCGAAGAGAAGCCGAACGCACTCGCGTTGAAGAAGAAGCTCGTGATGAGAGCCTTTTAGCCTGCGATCTAACTGATGACAAGGAAGCAGTGCGCGCCCTGGGTGAATACCTTTATCGTCAAAACCAGCAGCATAAAGAGGCCGAACGCCCAAAACCAATAGATCCTCAGGACGCTCTGTCTGAACACAAAAGAATCGCGATATTGGGCGCCCCCGGCGCGGGCAAATCAACCATGTTGAGATACCTGGCCCGCAAAGTTGCTGAAGATGCCAACGCTCCTCTCCCCATCCTTGTCTCTCTGCGCGATTATGCCACATATTGCGGGATCGGTGGAACTGAGTCTTTGTACGACTTCGCTCTTGACGAAGTTGCGAAGATGTTCAACTACGACAAAACCAACTTGTTAAGGGCTATAGGTCAGGCAGATCGCATTCTTTGGCTGGTGGACGGCCTCGACGAGGCTCGCGGCTGGCGGGAAAAGGTTGTGGGCCAGATAGGACAGCTTCCTGGGGACCTGGTGATCACGTCAAGGCCCGTAGGTTATCAAAAGGCTGGCCTGGAATCGCTTCCACACTTTGAGATTCTGCCCCTAGAAACCGAAGACGTAGATAAATTTCTGAAAAATTGGTTCGGGGTGCTAGCTGATCAGGGCGGTCTAGGACCTGAATGGGTGGCAGAAAGAGTCTCGTGGCTAAAAGATCAGCTAAGAGATAGACCGCGAATTGGAACTCTTACCAATAATCCCCTTCTTCTAACCTTTTTAGTGATTCTGGCTGGAGAAGACCCTCTGCAGGATTTGCCGACTAGCAGGGGGGAGCTGTATCAGAGCTATGTTGAAAAGTTGCTCAATTCCTGGGAAGTGAATCGAAGACCTCGATGCGGTGGAGAGGGCGCCCCAGAGTTCAGCTTGGGGGCTCTGACCGGCGATCGAGCCCGCGAGGCTGCTCTTGACGGCTTTTATTATATCGGCTGGCGACTACACTTCATCTATTACGGCGGTAAGGGTGATGGCCAGCCGACGCGAGAATCTCTTGCAGATTCTCTTCAAGGACGCCTCAAAGAAAGGTGGAACCTAGCGCCTGGAGACGCTAAGATCACTGCGGAGGATGTCGTCGATTTTTGGCAAGAAGCCGGAGTACTCGATATATGGCGATTGGAAAAAAGGGAGTACCTCGCCTTCCGCCACCTGACTTTTGAGGAGTACGCTGCAGCGAGAGGTCTAGCCGAAGTGTGGGGGATAAACTCCAAAAATGCCTGGAATTTCCTCCGTCTCCGGCTAAACCATTACGCCTGGAGAGAGCCGATTCTCCTGCTGGCTGGAATGATGGACCAAGATGACCTCAATGAGCTGTTAAGACATATACTTGGATTGAACCATTGGATGGACCGAGTTCCGGGCATCACCTGGTTATTGCGACCTACTTGTCTTCCCCACGGCCCCAGCGCATTCGAGCGTTTTCTGCATCGAGATCTCTTTTTGGCCGGAGAATTTCTAGTCGAACGACTCCAAATAGACGCGAATATAAAAGATGAAATTATAAGTGAACTGCGCTGGCTGATTCGTACGCACAAGATATGGCTCGTTCTGACCTTGATAGCAGCTTACCTTTTAGGATTGACATTACTTGGTCTATTTGCGGCAAGCTTTTCAGTACAAGTTCTAGCTATCTGGGATTTGCAAATTTTCTGGGTTATTGCCATCCTTTGGACTTTTGCTTGGGTCGGAGCATTTATATTCGGAAGATTTCCGCGAATTCTCAGCGCTTTGGGCATCTTTCTAAGCATTTGGAGCTATTTTCCCGATCGGAAGACTGTGATGAGCCTATTAATTGAGATCGGAGGGCCAGCTAAGCCAGTTTTGACTGAAGCTTTGAAAGACGAGGATTGGTATGTACGTTACGATGCTAGAGAAGCTCTAGTTCAAAGCGGAAGCTTAACCTTTGCCGACCTTGTTCAAACTCTGGAGGATGACAATAAGGATGTACGCCGTGAAGCTGCAAATTCTCTGGGCAAAAATAAAGATATTCGGGCCATACCTTATCTGGCCACAGCTCTGAAGGATAGCGATTTTCATGTACGCTGTGCAGCCGCGGAAGCGCTGGCCCAGATTGGAAGTCCAGCTGTGACTGACCTTGTTCAAGCTCTGAATAATTGTAACAAGTTTGAACACTGGCCTATTATAAACGCTCTAGTTGAGATCGGAAGCCCTTCCGCGAACGCCCTTCTTCTAGCTCTTAAGAATGACGACAAAGAGGTACGCAGTGACGCTGCTGAAGCCTTAGGCAGGATTGGAGTCGTTCAGGCCGTGCCCGATTTGGCTATGGCTATAAAAGATGGCGATTGGTATGTACGCAGAGCCGTTGCCAAAGCCTTGTTTCACATCGGAAGCCCAGCTATCCCCAATCTACTTCTACTGCTGAGAGACGACAACAGAGATGTACGCCGCGAAGCTGCGATGGTATTGGGCTGGATCGGAGACGCTAAGGCCGTGCCGGATCTGGTTCTAGCTTTGAAGGACGGAGATTGGCTTGTAAGCACAGCCGCTGCCGAAGCCTTAGTCCGGATCGGAAGCCCAGCTGTCCCCAATCTACTTCTAGGGCTAAAGGACGACAACAGAGATATACGCCGCGAAGCTGCGAAGGCATTGGGATGGATCGGAGACGCTAAGGCCGTGCCGGATCTGGTTCTAGCTTTGAAGGATGGCGATTGGCTTGTAAGCACAGCCGCTGCCGAAGCCTTGGGACTGATAGGAAGCCCAGCTGTCCCCAATCTACTTCTAGGGCTAAAGGACGACAAGAGCGATGTACGCCGCGAAGCTGCGAAGGCATTGGGATGGATCGGAGACGTTAAGGCCGTGCCGGATCTGGTTCTAGCTTTGAAGGATGGCAATTTGTATGTACGCAGTGATGCTGCGGAATCCCTGGGTAAAATTGGAGATGTTCAGGCCACACCCTATCTACTTTTTGCTCTATTAGATAGTGATTTTCATGTACGCCAGGCTGCTGAAGAAGCCATTAGCCAAATCGAAAACTTGGCCTTACCAGATCTGATTTTGGCTATAAAGGATATCTATAGGGCTATACACTTCAAAACTGCAAAAATGCTGGACTGGATTATAAGCATTCAGCTTATCCGTGATCTGATTCCGGCTGTTGAGTTTAAATATAACCATACAAGACGAAGGTCTGTAAGAAAGCTAAGCCAAATTAATGATGTTCGGGTAATTCCCGATCTGCTTATAGCACTAAAGGATAGCGATAGGTATGTACGCGATCACGCTACAGAAGCCTTGGGACTGATAGGAAGCCCAGCTGTCCCCGATTTACTTATAGCTCTGAAAGATGATGATTTACATATACGCCGGGGTGCTGTAAAAGCTTTGGACATGATCCGAGACGTTCAGGCCATCCCCGATCTGCTTTTAGCGCTTAAAGATAGTGATTGGTATGTACGTTATTTAGCCTCAGAAGTCTTGGGCAACATTGGAGCATCTGACTATCCTGATCTACTCTTAGAACTTGAGGATATCGATGGCGTCAGCCCCAGGGAGATTGCAGATTCGGTGAGCGAAGTCAAAAGCCCAACCGTCCAAGATCTGCTTTCAGTGCTAAAAGATGATGATTTCCATGCACATCTTGCCGCTTCAAAAGCGATGCGCCAGATCGGAATATCTGCCGTCCCCGATCTACTATTAGCGATAAAAGATGTTGATAGGGACTTGCGTATGGCCGCCGTAAATGCCCTTGGCGAGTTGGCCGGCAAACTGAAATACCTTGATGAAGCCAAATCCGTTTCTCATGCCATCCGATGGAGACTGACAGACAAAATATTTGACTCATCAGGGTCATTAAATGCGTACTACTCCCTGAATCAGGCTGCCAGCCGTCTGGCCGTCTTAGAAGTGGATGCACTGCCAGCCAATGATCCCCTTTCATGTCCACAATCGACGGATGATTCAACGTTGGCAAAATACGCTAAGGAGACGCTCAAACCGAAACCGATAGCTTATAGCGTTTTAACTTTTGTTTTAGCCTTAAGTATCGGGATAATTGTTAATAAAATTCCAACAGATGCCAAGGAACTTTTCGCAGTCTGGGCCGTACGCGGGTGGATGCTTTTAATAATCATAATATTTATATTAATTCTGGGGGCGCTAGTTTTCGTTCTTCTGGACCATAAGTCTGAAGAGTTCAAAAAGAGAGCTTGAAGAGAGCCCTCACAAAATCATGGTAAACGTCGGATTCATCGGACCCCGGAATCGACCCACCATCTAAACCCTTTTAATCCACCTCGACATATTCTCTGCTGGTGAACTCGTTTGGAGAGAGAATGGGAGATAGATGTAAAGGTCTCGGATATCGGCTCGATCTTCACCCTCCTCGGCATAGCCGTCACCTCGGCGGTGATCGGGGCGGCGGAGATCGCCTACACCATGCTCTGGGTCACCTCCGCCTACGAGAGGAACGGAAAGGACTTCTTTTTGGACCTCTTGTACGCCACCAGCTACACCTGGACGGCGGAGTACGTGATTGTGGCGGGGTCGGTGATCCTGGTTTCGGCGATAATATTCCTCCTGACCATGAGCATCTCCCTCGTCTATCTCAACCTCCTCTCGACGAAAAGGAGGACGCCGAATCTGAACCCCCTCTTCGGGCTCTTCTTCCTGGGGCTTCTGCTACTCATCGTAACCCTGCTCTCGGCGATAATGCTCAGATACTATTGAGGTGTTGGCTTTGCGGATAACTGGCGTCATACGGGAAAGGAGATCGTTCTCGGAAACGGCTGGCGAGAGGACTTCTGAAAGAGCTTCTGAAAAGGCCCCAGATTCAAGGTCAGCGCCCCAAAAAGAAAAAACAGATTCCTCGATCGGCCAGAGATCTGTGGCGGGGCAGGATCAAGAGAGATCAGCTATCGGCCCCTCGAACCCCGCATCTGGGACCTTCTCCCTCTCCCTGGCCCGGTCGAAGCGGCTCCTCTACCCCTTCGCCGCCATCGTCGGCCAGGAGAGGATGTTGAGGGCCCTGATCCTCAACGCCATCAACCCCTCGATAGGAGGGGTCCTGATACGGGGCCAGAAGGGGACGGCCAAGTCCACCGCCGTCCGGGGGCTGGCGGAGGTTCTGCCGGGGATAGAGGTTGTGGTGGGCTGCCGCTTCGGCTGCGACCCGCGGGACGAGGAGAACCTCTGCTGGGAATGCGCCGATAGGCTGGATGAGGGCGTTTTGCCGACGGAGGTGAGGCCGATGAGGGTCGTCGACCTTCCGGTGGGCGCCACCGAGGACCGGGTGGTGGGGTCCCTGGACATGGAACGGGCCCTCCGGGGTGGGGAGAGGGCCTTTGAGCCGGGGATCCTGGCCGAGGCGAACCGGGGCATCCTCTACGTCGACGAGATCAACCTCCTCGACGACTACGTCGTCGACGCCCTCCTGGACGCCGCCGCCATGGGGATGAACACCGTCGAGAGGGAGGGGGTGTCCGCAAGCCACCCCGCGAGCTTCATCATCGTCGGTTCCATGAACCCGGAGGAGGGTGAGCTCCGGCCGCAGCTTCTGGACAGGATCGCCCTCCAGGTGGAGGTGGAAGGGATTATTGACGTCGAGCAGAGGGTCGAGATCATCGAGCGGCGGGGTGCCTTCGCGAGAGACCCCGTGAAGTTCAGAGAGGATTTCAAAGCCGAGAGCGACAGGCTCAGGACCAGGATCGTCGCCGCCAAAAAGCTCCTGCCGAAGATCAGCACCGGGAAAGGGGAGCTGCGAAAGATAGCCAAGATCTGCGTCGAGTTCGGGGTCGACGGCCATCGGGCGGACATCATGATCGAGCGGGCCGCAAGGACGAACGCCGCCTTCGAAGGGAGGGACAGGGTCGAGACGAGCGACATCGTCACGGCGGCGGAGATGGTTCTGCCTCATCGGATGAGAAAGACCCCCTTCGACGACGGCGAGTTCAGCTCAGAGAAGCTCCGATCGATGGTGAGCTGACGATGGCTTCTGGCTGGGACGCCACCGCCATGCCGCCGGCCGAAGAGCTGGCAGCCCTTTTTCGACGAAACCTGGACCGAAATTACGGATGCAAGGTCTTCTTCGTCGGGGCTCCCGTGATGGGGATCAGGCTCCCCCAGCAGAGGGCGAGCATGATCACCGCCGAGGACTCCGCCAGGATAAAGTCGATCCTGGAGGTGCAAAAGTCGGCCATCAAGGCGGGGGTGGTGGCGAAGGTCATCCTCCTTTCGGATGAGACCTTCGTCGAGATCGATCCCGAGGAGCTTCAAGATCTGGCATTTTCAGGCAATGCGGGTGAAGAAGAAGAGGGAAAAGAAGAAGAGGACAGCTCTTACGACCTCGCCGATATCCTCACCGACTTCGCCCGATCCGAGACCCGAACCGCCTCGAAGTCGCCGAAGTCCGGGAGGAGGGCGGAGGTCTTGGCCGAGGGAAAGAGGGGGAGGTACGTCAGGGCTCGGATGCCGCGGGGCAAAACCACGGACGTCGCCCTCGCCCCCACCATCAGGGCGGCCCTCGCCCGATCCGGCGGCAACCTCGTCATCAGAGAGGAGGACCTCCGGGAGAAGGTGAGGAGGCGGAAGGTCGCCACCCTCATAGGGATCGTCCTCGACTCCAGTTTCTCCATGGAGGAGTCTGCCAGGGCCACGAGGAAGGTGGTAATCGAGCTTCTCAAGGACGCCTATGCGAGGAGGGACAGGGTGGCCCTCGTCTCCTGCTCGGGAAGGCGGGCGGAGGTGGTCCTCCCCTTCACCTCGGCGGTGGTGACAGCCAAAAGACATCTGGAGAAGATCGAGTACGGCGGGACGACGCCTCTCGCCAGCGGCCTTGCGACGGGCCTATCCCTTTTGAAACGGGAGCAGGAGAAAGAGCCCTCCGCCACCCCGATCATGGTCCTGATCACCGACGGAAGCGCCAACGTCCCCCTGGAGGTGGCGGGAGATGCAGCGGCCGAGGCCGAAGAGGTCGCGAGGGATCTGAAACGATCGGGGATTCACCTGCTGGTGGTGGACGTCGGCGCCGAGGGATCGGATCTGGCGAGATCGATCAGCTTCACCGCCGGCGGAAGGTACGTGAAGACTAGCCGTCCGAGCAAAGAGGAGATCTACGCCGCCATCAAGGGAGAGCAGATGGAGGCTTCGGCCTTTGGTTCGGCTGACGGTCGTGCATGAATTTTGGTCGGGGAGTTCGAGCGATGGCGCATTCATCGGGGCTGAAGGTTCGCCGAAGCGGTGGCGAGAGGTTCAGACAGAAGCTTGTGGAGCTGGGGCTCTTCGACAAGGTGCGTAAGATAAGGTCGGATGAAGACTGCATCTACCTTCCTGTCCTGGACCTGACCCCGGAGGCGGCGGAGGATCTCACGAAGATCGGCGACTTTGACCTGGTTGAGATCGAGTTTGAGGTGGCCGAGCGGAAAGAGACCGTAGAGGAGATCCTCGGAAGGAGGGCCCACTATGAGGTGGTGGGGGAGATCGCCATCCAGGACTCGCCCGACCGGGAGGCGGCCTTTGCCATCCTCAAAGTTAAGAAGAACGTCAAGACGGTGATATCGCCCATAACGCCGGTGGAAGGGGAGTATCGGACCCGCCGGTTCACGATCGTAGCCGGCGAGGAGAAGACTGCCACCGTCCACAAAGAGCACGGCCTGCGGTATCGGATCGACCTCGAAAAGGCCTACTTCACCCCAAGGCTTGGAACGGAGCGGCTGAGGGTGGCGAATCTGGTGGCCCCTGGCGACGTCGTCTTTGACATGTTCGCGGGGGTGGGCCCCTTCGCCCTTTTCATCGCGAAACATGGGGCGAAGGTCGTCGCTGTGGACAAAAACCCCGATGCTGCGAGGCTATTGAGGGAGAACGCCCAGCTCAACAGGATCGACGAAGTAGAAATTCTCGAAGGGGACGCTGGGCAGATGGCGGAGCTGTACGAGAACTTCGCCGATCACGTCATCATGAACCTGCCTCACACCGCCTCCGAATTTCTAGGGCAGGCGATACGGATCGCAAAAGACGGAGGAGTAGTCCACTACTACGCCATCGCCCCCGAGGAGGACCTCTACGGCCGGGATACGGCTTTCGTCGAAGAGGCGGCTCTGGTCCTGGGCGCGAAGGTCAATTTTCTGTACCGCGGGATCGTGAGAAGCTACGCTCCGCACCAGTACAACATCGTCATCGATTTTGAGGTGCGTAAGCCCTGACAAAAGCCCAGAGAAGCCCTTTTGTTTCACCCTCAGACCGAAAAGTATATATTCGACAAATGACGTACTAAGGTATGGCAAAAGTCGTAGCTATTCTCTCCCTCTACCTCCTATAACGACTTTTGCTCCTCCCTCCTATTAATCCCCGAATTTCAGGAACCGCCCTCCAGTCGCCTGCCACGGTCTTTGGCGCGGTTCGCTCGTTCAGTCGATATTTTGCGGATTTATGACGTTTGCTTCGCGCCCACCGAAATTTTGGATACGAAAAGGGGATCAACTCTCCCTTCCATCCCAATCTTATGAGAAACTTCGTTGTGGTGGGAAACCGAGCGGTGACGACCCCAGACTTCTCCCTTGAGGACATCCCCGGCACTTCGGGGAGGATCGATATCCTCTGTCGGTGCATCAACTCGGCCTTCGTCCTCTCCCACGGGATCAGAAGGGACGTCGCGGTCTACCTCATCCTCCGGGGAGGCCCTTCCCCCAAGACTGTCCACCTCCGGGGCCGGGACCTCCGCCACCTCAACCCCGACGAGAGGACGACGGCGTCACTGCTGAAAAAAGCCCTCGTCCTGGAGGTGGACTCCAATTGGACCAGGTCGACGCCTGGGATCTTCGTCCGGGCCGGGGACCTGGCGGACCTTGAGGTCTATGGCGAGGGGACGACCTACTATTTAAGAGAGGACGGTTCTGACCATCGAGACCTCTCATCGGCTGGAGACGGAACTTTCGTCCTAGGAGACCACATCGGCCTATCGGAGGATGACGAGGCCTTCCTCGCGGGCGTGGGGGCGAAGATAGTCTCCGTGGGGCCGAGGAGCCTCCACGCAGACCACTGCATAGTGCTGATAAATAACGAACTTGACAGAAGAGAGGCGGTCAATCCAGAAAGAGATATTGACGGGAACCGGACGAAAGAGAGAAGATAACGGTACGAAAAAGAGACGCGTCAACATGAGTTCAGATGAAATGGAGAATAACGTTGCCGACCTCGCGGAGGTCGCGAGGAGGATCCTCCGGCTCGGCCCCATCTGCGACAGCTGTCTTGGGCGGCAGTTCGCGATGCTCTCGACGGGCTTGACGAACGCAGAAAGGGGCAGGGCCATCAAGACATTCCTTTCCATGGCCGGGTCCCTGGACGAGTCGGGCCGGGACATCCTGGAGGAGCTGGCGCCAAGCTCCAAGAGCGCGAGGCTGAAGCTGGGCCTCGCGGGCGAGCCTGAGCGGTGCTGGGTCTGCCTAGGGGAGATGGAGCCGGAGAGGCTGGACCGCTGGGCCGAGGCGGCGGAGAGGGAGCTACGCCACATCGAGCACGAGACCTTCCTCGTCGGCACCAAGATGAGCGGCCTTCTCGCCGAGAACGAGGAGCTGGTCCTGGCGGACGGTGGGTCTCGGCACGCCGAGCCGATGAAGTCCGAGCTGAACCGCGAGGTGGGAAAGAGGATCGCGGAGAGGACGAAAAAGACGACGAGCTTCAGCTCTCCGGACGTCCTGACGATACTGAACCTGGAAGAAGGAAGGGCGAATGTGCAGGTCACATCCCTCTACATCCAGGGCCGGTACCGAAAGCTTGTCCGGGGCTTTCCTCAGACGAGGTGGCCCTGCCGCGAGTGCGGCGGGAGCGGGTGCGAGAGCTGCAACTTCACGGGCAAAAGGTACCAGGAGTCGGTGGACGAGCTGATAAGAGACCCCATCATCGAGGCCGCCAGGTGCGACGACACCGTATTTCACGGCTCGGGGAGAGAGGACATCGACGCCCGGATGCTGGGGACGGGCAGGCCCTTCGTGGTGGAGGCGGTCTCCCCCCGGATCCGGACCTTGGACCTGAATCGTCTCCAGGAGGAGATCAATCGTCGGGCCGCGGGGAAGGTGGAGGTCAGCGACCTCGAGTTCACCGAAAAGGCAACGGTCGAGCACCTCAAAACGGCCCTATTCGAGAAGAGCTACTCGATGCTGGTGGAATTCGGAGAAGAGGTACCAGAAGAAAAGCTTAAATCAGTTCTGGACAAACTGGTCGGCCTGGTTGAACAGCGCACGCCAACTCGAGTCTCCCATCGGAGGGCCGACAAGGTCCGAGAGAGGGAGGTCCTCGACCTTCGGCTCGATCAGTTCTCGGGCAAGACCGCCAGAATGACCCTCAAAGGGACGAGCGGCCTTTACGTAAAAGAGCTGGTATCCGGAGACGACGGAAGGACGGAACCGAGCCTTGCGGGGCTTCTCGGGGTCGAGGCGAGGGTGGCAGAGCTGGACGTTATAAATGTAGGTGGAGAGGCAGATGCCCAAGTCACACGGAGTACGAAAACGGACTAGAGACAGGCTGAGCAAATCGGTCAGAGGGCGGGGGATCTCCCCCGTCAGCAGGGCGATCCAGGACTTCAACGACGGCGAGATGGTCCACATAGTTCTGGACCCGAGCATCCACAGGGGAATGCCCAACCCCAAGTTCCACGGAAAGACCGGCAAGGTCTTGGGCCAGAGGGGCAGGGCTTACGTGCTGGAAGTCAGGGACGGAAACGCCAAGAAAACGGTCATATCCCTCCCGGAACATCTGAAACCCCAGAATTAAGATGATTGTCAAAAATATTTTGAGCGAGGAGCTCATGACCCTCGCCGAGGTGAAGGAGGCCCTGGAGGAGATAAGGCTCCGGAGGGCCGATGAGCCGGAGGAGCTTGGCTACGAGCTGAGGAGGGCGATCAAGCACGCCGAGATCTTCTCTCAGGGGACGGGCGAAGAGGGCAGCAGGATGACCGAGGAGCTCTCGGGCCTCGAGAAGATGACCCCTGAGATCGCAACCAAGATCGCCGATATCCGGCCTAGGACCAAGGACGAGATCAGGGCTTTATATGCAAAAGAGCGTTTCACTCTATCAGACGAGGATCTCGACGCGATCCTCGATGTCGTTCTGAGAGGATAAACATCCGATTGAGAGGATGAGCATGACCTCGGGCAGATCTCCACGGCGCGAAGAGACAGCTTGGGTTCTCGACTACCTGCCTTACGGGCACGTCTCGGACTCGATGGGCAGGTTTCAGAAGAGGCCCATCGTCCAGGCGGTAGGCGAGAGGGACTTCGTGCTGATGGAGATGACCCCGAAGGAGGGCGCAGTGCCCGAGATCGGCGTCAAGGTCGTGCTCGTCGGAAAAGACAGGCCGGTTATAGATCGGGTCAACCGGAGGATCGGCTACGAAGAGCTCTCCCAGGGGGCGAGGGTCGAACTTCCCTACGCCCTCCAGAAGATAGTCCTGGAGAGGGAGGTGTTTTACCTCCGCTTCTTCAACGAGGCCGGCCCCCTGACCACCAGGATGCACGCCCTGGAGCTTTTGCCCGGGATCGGAAAGAAGCTGATGTGGGCGATCTTGAACGAGCGGAAGAAGGGATCCTTCAAGAGCTTTGAGGATCTCTCCGAGCGGGTGAAGGGGATCTACAACCCCGAGAAACTCCTCGCAAAAAGGATCGAGGACGAGATCGCCGACGACAGGATCAAGTACCGGATCTTCACCGCGGACCCGCGCCGGAGATGAGCGGGACGCCCAATCCAGCGGGCCCTGGATTTTTAAAATACGATTTTTCGAGGGGACCGGAGCCTTGAAGAAGCTCGGCCAGCATTTTCTCGTTGATCGGCGGGTTCTCGCCCGGATAGGCGATTACGCATCCCTATCCGAAGAGGACAGGGTGCTGGAGATCGGGCCGGGGACCGGAAACCTGACCGAGGTGCTCTCGACCAGAGTGGGAACCGTCTTCGCCATCGAGGTCGACCCGAATCTCGCGTCATCTCTGGAAGGGCGTTTTCCCAATGTTCAGGTGATAAGAGGCGACGCCCTGAAGGTCCCCCTCCCCGACTACAACAAGATCGTATCGAACCTCCCTTACCAGATCTCCTCGAAGATCACTTTCAGGCTCCTGGAAAGGCCCTTCGATCTCGCGGTCCTGATGTACCAGAGGGAGTTTGCCGAGAGGATGGTGGCAAGGCCTGGGACGAAAGAGTACGGTAGGCTCACCCTCAACGTCGCCCTTCGCGCCGAGGCCGAGATCCTAGAACGGGTGCCAAGGGGCGCGTTCCGCCCGATGCCCGCGGTCGAGTCGGCGATCGTCCGGCTTCGGCCCCGCGAAAGCCGGATCCCC
>Ga0116163_1001529_pt1 | contig 14258 bp, 7 predicted proteins | sample AD_UKC107_MetaG_FD_89889 | JGI IMG/M metagenome (GOLD analysis project Ga0116163, IMG submission 89889) | Active sludge microbial communities of municipal wastewater-treating anaerobic digesters from Hong Kong - AD_UKC107_MetaG | ecosystem: Engineered > Bioreactor > Anaerobic > Digestate | place...
AAACGTCGATGATCATGCCCAGGCGGTTCATCGCCATGACGACCTCCCTGCCAAAGGGACTCAGTCCGTGGTGCTCGGGCGGAAGCCGGTCGGTAGAGGAGTCGCAGATGTCGTTATGTTTGGAGTGACAGAGGGTGATATAGCGGATTCCCTTGTTGTAAAACTCTTCCACGCGGCCGATCTCCTTTCCCAGGGGAAAGCCGTTTTCCATGCCCAGGTAAATGGCCCTTTTCCCTTGTTTTTCGATGCGTGCGGCGTCGGCCGGTGCCAGCGCGACTTCCGCCAGTTCAGGGTAGCGTCTTACGGCCGCCAGGGTCGAGTCGGTCATGCGGTGCGCCAACCGGTAAACCTCTTCATAGCCGGCGGGGGTTCTCTTTTCCTGGCTGGTGAAGATGGCAAAGAACATCACGTCGAGGCCACCCTCCTTCATCCGGGGGAGGTCCACCTTACCGGTGGAGTTGCGCACCCCGATATCGAGGCCCCGTTCCAGGATGTTCATGGGAGTATCACAATGGGTATCGACGGTGAGTACCTCATCATGCACCTTCTGTACCCGCTGGGGCGTCAGGTTTTTGCTGGTTTGAGCATAAGTATTTCCCGGTCCGTTCAACCAAAGAACGGACACTATCAGGGAGGCAAAAAGGTTGGTATTTCTCATGAGTTAATTCATACGAAAGTGCCGGACGTCATCTGAATAATGCGATATCCTTGAGGTTATTCCTGAAGATTTAGGTAATACTGAACCATGACATTTTCTCCGGGAAATACCTGATCACTCTGACACCCCGTAAATGTAGGGATTAATCTTTTTGGGTATCATCATGACCATCATATTCTGATACGCCGGTTCTCAGGGTTCCACTTCATTGATTTAAAAAGCTTAAAGCCAATAATGGGGGAATTTATTGGCCGGTAATTCTGCGGGCTATTTCGGGCAGGTCCTTGCCGTCGAAATTGCCGGAACTCATCAGCAGCAGGTTGCTGTTGGCCCAGTTTTTGGCTTCCAGTTCCGCAAAGAGGGCTTTTGCATCGGTGGTCACCCGAAGGCCGGGTGTGGCGAAGCCTTCAGACACCATTTCCGGGGTGATGGGTTCCAGTTTTTTGTGTTCTACGGTATGTGGGTTGAAATAGACGTACGCTTCGTCGGCTTCGTCCATGGTGTGGTGGTAGTGGGGGAGGAACTCCTTTTTCAGGGAGCTGAAGGTGTGGAGTTCCATGCAGGCTATGAGTCGCCGGCCGGGGAAGTGGCTTTTGACGGCCCGGGTGGTGGCCTGCAACTTGGAGGGGGAGTGGGCGAAATCCCTGAAAACAGTGGTAGTGCCGTTTTCCGCCAACACCTCCAGTCGCCTGGCCGCGCCGGTAAACGTGCGTATGGCCCCATAAAAGAGATCATCGCCGACTCCCAGTGTGCGGCAAACCGCCAGGGCTGCCGCGATGTTCTGGAGGTTGTGTTCCCCGAAAATCCTCAGGGGCACCCTTTCATCGCCGAAAATCAGACAGGTCTGTTGTTGGCGGACTTCTGCCGGGTGGGCTTTATAGGCCGTGCAGGTGATGTGGCGTTGTGCGGCGGCGATGTTCCGGAGGTGAGGATCGCCTTCAAAATAGAAAAGGCTTCCTCCCGGTTCGATGAGCTCTGCGAACCTGCGGAACTGTTCCACATAGTTGTCAAAAGTGGGAAAGACGTTGATATGGTCCCAGGCAATACCGCTCAGCACCCCGATATGGGGATGGTAGAGGTGAAATTTGGGTCTCCGGTCTTCGGGGGAGGAGAGGTACTCATCCCCCTCGAAGATGGCGATGCGGGAGTCATTGCGGAGGCCGACCATGGTGTCGAATCCTTCGAGCTGGGCGCCCACCATGTAGTCGAAAGCCATGCCGCTTTCGCGGAGGACATGCATGATCATGGAGGTGATGGTGGTTTTGCCGTGGCTGCCGCCGATGACCACGCGGGTTTTGTCGCGCGTCTGCTCGTATAGGAATTCGGGATAGGAAAAGATCTTCAGGCCCAGTTCCCGGGCCCTGAGGAGTTCGGGATTGTCACCGCGGGCGTGCATGCCCAGGACCACGGCATCGAGGTCAGCGGTGATTTTCCCGGGGAACCACCCTGGGGCTTCGGGCAGCAACCCGCAGGCCGCAAGCCTGCTTTTTGAGGGCTCCACGATTTCATCATCGGAGCCGGTAATCAGATATCCTTTATGATGAAGGGCCAGGGCCAGGTTGTGCATGGCGCTGCCCCCGATGGCGATAAAATGTATTTTCATAGTGTATCTCCTATCCTTTTCCCGCTGTCTGTGGCCTTGATGTGTGCCCCTGAGCCAGGGATCCGGTCATTAAAGCGTATTCTGTGAAGTGATTAAAATGATCAAATATTACTTCACCCCTCTCACTTTCATGCGCAAAGAAAAGAGATTTTCCGATGCGGTGATGAAAAGGGTTTTCCGGTCGGCGCCGCCGAAGCATACGTTGGCGGTCCAGCGGGCCTCCACGGGAATGTGGGCGATCTTTTTTCCTTTCTTGTTGAAGACCGTGACCCCCTGACCGGTCAGATAGATATTTCCTTTGCAGTCGATGGTCATGCCGTCGGATCCCATGGGAGCAAAGAGGGTCTTGCCGTTCAGGGTGCCGTCGGGGGAGATCCTGTAGCGGTAGGTTTTCCCGTCGCCGATGTCGGCCACGTACAGGGTTTTACCGTCGGGGGTGCCAATGATGCCGTTGGGTTGTTTCAGGTCGGTGGTTACCCTGACGGGCTGGCTACTTCCCGGGGCCAGGAAGTAAACATGCTGTCCGTCGAGTTGCGAGGTTTTCTCCCTGCCGGTCCACCAGGGACGGGCATAGAGCGGGTCGGTGAAGTAGATGCCGCCGTCGGGCCTGACCCAGAGATCGTTGGGGCCGTTGAGGCGCCGGCCGTTTAAAGTGCCCACCAGGACGGTCCGCTCCCCGGAAGGGGAGATGCGCCACAGTTCGTTCTTCTCATCGGAGCAGGAGAGCAGGTTTCCTTCCCGGTCAAAATAGAGGCCGTTGGCCCGGCCGCAGTCGCCGCAGAACTCCTTCAGCTCTCCCCTGGTCGTCCAGATATAGATTTTGTTATTGGGCTGGTCTGTGAAATAGACATTGCCGGCCTTATCGGCGGCAGGCCCTTCGGTGAAGCTGAAAGGGCCCGACATCAGCACCGGCTGGGCATCGCGGGCGATGATGGTGTTGTTTTTCTGCGCGACCAGGGGAAGAGTGGCGATTACCATGCCCAGGGCGACCGCCAACCGCTTAATCGGTAAAAGGAAGGTGCTCTTCATTGGTTTTTTAAGTTAATGATATTCAAATAGATACTTCAAATGCGTCTGGTCCGTGTTACCTACTCATAAAATTACCTGTGCTAATCTCTGCATCGAATGATTTTGCTTGCGCAAAAAAACTGCCCTTTTGTGATAACCATTATCGTCCCGTAGTCTGAGATAAAGCAAGGGTGATAACGCCATAACCTTTCGTATTCCACCAGGACCTTAAAGCACTGGGTCAAATATAACAGCTTTTCAGGCAGCATCTGCCTTCAACGGGTAGTGGTTTTCATGGTCCAAAGTTCGCGCCATGCTGTTTCTGCCATGTCTGCCTGAGAGCCGGGGGCTTGGGGAGCCAGGATCTTTTCCAGGGTATAGCTTCGGGCTTCCCTTTTGGTGAGCTGACGGCTCCAGGGCACCCTTGCGGCACTGGCGGCTCCGGGTCCGGTGTTTTGGTATTCCGCATAAAAAGCCGTTTTGTCCCTGGCCGTGCCGCTCCAGTTCGACCATCCTTCGGGAAGGATGTGGCTGCCCATTTCGCACCGGAGGAAGACCGTCCGGGCAAAATCGCGCCAGGGACGACCCAGATACACGGCAGTGACCCCTTCATCGGCGGTTAGCCGGCAGCGGAGAAAGACATATCCATAGGATTTTCCGTCAGGGGTACTGGCCGCCGTGATAAACGAGTTGCTTTTACTGTGGAGGGTGCACTCCTCAAACAGGGCGGTAGCTGCCCCGAAAATAAAATCGGTAGTGCCTTCGATGGTGCACTTCTGGAAATATAGGCGGCTGTCGTTGCCGGCGGCATAGAGGGTATCCTGGTTTCCGACGAACCGGCAGTTGCGGAAGAGACAGCGGTCCCCCTCCACATGAAGGGCCACTGCCTGGCCGACCGGACCGGCGCTGTTTTCGATGGTGAGGTTTTCGGCCAGGAAATCGTCGGCTTCCACCTTCAGCGTCCAGGTATAGAAGGTGCTGTTACGTCCCCTCTCCATCTTTTTGAAGTGGTCATCCCAGGTGATGACGGTTCCTTCCAGGCTCTCCCCGATCAGGGAGAGTCGCGTGTTGCACGAGGGGACCGAAACTTTTTCACGATAGATGCCATTCTTGATGAAAATGGTCACCCGCTGGTCAGGAAAGGCCTTGGCGGCATCGATGGCCGCCTGGATGGTGGTGAAATCACCGCTCCCATTCTGTGCCACGGTAATTAGTTGCTTGTCCTGTGCATAAAGAGAAAAAGCATGAAATAAAAGAAGTTCTAAAAACAGAAAAGTGATTTTCACAAGAATATTTATTTAAAGACTTTTTATAAAGCAATCATACAAAAAAAAACGGATAGTATATAGTTCCATCGGGTAATTCCAATTCGGCCACGGCCATGAATATATATAACCATTGTTTGATTTGGTCTTTGTAAAAAGTATTTTATATACTGTTAAGTCATTTATAAATTTAAGTAGACTAAATACAAATTGAATTAGTAGGGATGTAAAATAGAAAACACAGGGTTTCCTTTTTGTTATTTCTGGAATTTATTGTTAGAGACGTCAACCCTGAACATTTAATCCCTTCAAATACATGAATAAAACTATTCTTTTGTTATTCACGGCATTTTTGTCATTGGATGTATTGTCACAGGTAAAAACTGGTTCAGAATCCACCAAGAATAGAACACCCAAGGATACTATTGATTTCTCCATGGCTAACTCTCAAACAGAGTCAGGTACGAATTATAGTCAATGTTTTGTGCCTCCTTCACCGCATGCTGCAAGTCTTGGTAAGTACGGTGCTGTTCCTGTAGGATTATTTACTGGTACTATTCAATTAGAAATCCCTTTGTATGAATTTAGAACAAAGAATTTTAAATACCCAATAAGCTTGAAATACGCATCCAATGGTCTTATGGTTGATAAAGTGGCTAACTGGACCGGCATTGACTGGATGCTTGAAGCTGGTGGAATAATAAACCGTTATCAAAAAGGAAAATATGATAAACCCGGACCTAGACCTTTTTATCCAGATTGGAATAGCATGAGCCTCGAACAGCGATTAGGTTATTTAGAGACTAGCAGAACATTGCCAAAGGATCTTGAACCAGATATTTTTACCTTCACATTCCCCGGCTATTCTGGCAAGTTTATTATTGATGAAAATGGAATTCCGCTCCCAATTCCTTTTTCAAATATTAAAATTGAGACAAGTACATCAGGATCAGAGTATAATCGTTTTACGATAACTACTCCAGATGGGGTTGTTTATAAATTCGATGAATTTGCATTAACATCATATCCATCTGAACTTTCACGCCCCAATTCATGGTATCTGACAAAAATATTGCACCCTGAAGGTGATTCAATTACTTTTACCTATGATACTGTTTGGTTAACACAGTTTTTTGGTTTAAGAAGAAGTGTAACTGTATATTTAAATGGTGATTTACCTTGGAATGGATGCCCTTCGTGTCCTGCTAGTACTATTTCTGAAATCACGACACCATCAATTTTCGGCCAAGTGAAGTATTTATGCAACATCGAGTTTCATGGATATGGTAGGATTAATTTTCAGAAAACACAAAACAGATTAGATAGCGATGATTACAAACTTGATGGAATTACTGTTGTCAATCCAGACGGTACTGTTATTAAATCGTTTTCTTTCTATTATGGGTTTCCTGTGAACAATCCAAATTTTCAGAGTCCGACAGTAATAGGCAATGGTCCATCCAATAATTTCAAATATCGGATGTTTCTTGATTCGCTGCAGCTTAAAGACAACAATAATCGAAGAGTGAGTTCCTACTTATTTGAATACTATGACCTTAACCTATTGCCTTCGAGATTTTCGTATTCTCAGGACCACTTGAACTATTTCAATGGAAAGAGCAACAATGATCTTCTTCAACTCAATAAAGTACCTATCCAGTATTCCGGGTTATTTTCAAATTTCGTTGGAGGCGCTTGCAACAGGTCACCTGATCCTCAATTTGCTAGAGTAGGTATGCTTAAAAGGATTACTTATCCAACAAAAGGATTCACATTAATTGAGTATGAAGGCCATATTAATGCCTTTGGGTTACAGCTTGGGGGATGCAGGGTGTTGCGAACAATAGATGTCAATGGTATTAATATATCTGCCGAGATACGAAAGTATATTTATGAACAAGGTATTAGTGTCTCTGATTCAGTCTATTATCGACAATTCCCTATTGGAATTGGTTGTGAAAATAACCCTCTTATGAGGTTGTCTTGTCATTATGGCATATTGAGTTCAAATTCAATTTACAACATGAATTATGCAGACAATTTGAATATTTGCTATGGGAAGGTGGTCGTTTTGCATGGCGATAATGCGGAAAGTGGGAAAGAAGTGCACTATTTCAAAACTCAAATGGATGCTACTGGAACCCCTATTAACGGAATGCAAATAAGGCCTTTGGTATACTCAAATACAGGATGGATGAACGGGACACTTACTAAAACTGAAATCCTGAAAACTGGTGAAACACTCATTCACACTAAGAATATTACTCCTTTTTTTGATGAACCCCGAAACTTAAAAACGGTTAAGTGCATGGCTATTAACTATAGGTACACTGGGCCATGGGTAGCTTCTAGTGAGATTTTAAGTTTTTATGATGTAGTTTCTTACGAATTGAAATCGGTTTGGGCATATACTCTGAAAGAAGAAATTATAAAACATGAAGCATCCGGGAATATTTCCACTTCAACCACTTTCGGATATAATAATGCTAACCATTGTATGATAAGCACTAAACAAACCAAAAATAGTGACGGTAGAATAACCCTGTCCAAGTTTTTCTATCCAGACGATTATCTTAGCGACATTCAAAACTTTAGTATACTAAAGAACAAGTATATGATAGGAAAACTTATCGACACAAGAACATATACAGATGGAAAAATTGTAGCAGGTAAACAGTATAAATATAACGATTTTGGACAGGTTACTGACTTTTATCTTGCTGAACCCTCCTATTCAATAACTGATATAGCCTTTTCACAAACAAGTCCTTATTCCTTTGTTCATCAAGCCTCCTATTCTTTTTATCCTGACAATACACTGAAACAAGTTTTGCCAACCAATTGTTACCCGACTTCCTATCTGTGGGATAATACGGGAGTTTATTTAATGGCAACAGTAAAAGGGGCAACAGCAACAATGATCGAAATGCATAATGGTAAGGATTGTACTTTTAATAGCCTGGAGATGTATAATCTCCTTAAACCGATTGTTCCTATGAATTGTATGGTTTATACCAATTCTTATAAGCGTCATATTGGAATTGAAAGAAGTACTAACCCAACAGGTATAAGTATAAATTATAAATACGATGATTACGGTAGGTTAAAGTGGATAAAAAACCATGAAGGGCATTTGTTACAAAAGTTTGAATACAATTATGCCAGTCACTGAGTGGCTTTTTTGCGGATTAACAAGTTACAGAACAGAAATCGTTATTTATGAAAAAGATAATATTGTTGATTGTAATAACTGCCTGTGCATTTGCAGCTTCAAGCCAGCGCTTCAGAATCAATAATGCCATTCAGTTAGGTGGCCAAGGTTGGGACATCGTTACTGGTCTGATTTTATTGCCTGAGGGGAAAATTGGTGTTTCGGGATCATTTACGGAAAGTATAGGTTTTGGCTCTGATACCTTGTTTTCTCAGGGTAGCCGTGATGCATTTATTGCCATTTATAACAGTGATGGTTCATTTCTTAATGTAGCTCATATGGGCGGAACAGGTTACGATTATATCACGAACCTCGGAACATATGAAAACGGAATTTTGTCTACCCTTTGGTTTAACTCTGAAACCGGATTCGGAAAGGAAAGATTTCGCGGGTATTTAAAAGAGAATTGCCTGGCAATGCTTTGTGATTACAACCTTAACTTAATGGATTACAACCAAATCAGTAGTACCTCTTTATTTGAAATTTCGGGACTGAGCCAAAATGTTAATGGGAAAATACAGTTTTCAGGATGGTTTTCTGATACTCTTCTTATGGATGGAAAAACTTACTATGCTGATAAGAGCAGCAATGTTATGAGAGGTACTATGACCACAGCTGACAATCAAGCGACTTTCAAACATTACTTGAACGTGGGCTCCGACAGGGTAAATTCCAAGAAAAGCCCTAAAACGGGTTGTTCTTTTGTGACAGGTATCTCAAAATATGGCGGTATTGAAGGTGAAAGATTGCCTGCCTTAATTTCTGATAGTTTAGTGTATTTATTCATTAGTGAAATGACTACCGACGATATGCCAGATAATATTACCTATCCCTTGTGTGGGTATTCATTTGAGCCGGTGGACATACTTCAGGACAGCTCTTCATTATATGTGTTAATCAATTTCAGGCATTCCCTTTTCATTGATGAAATCGAAATTCCCAGCAAGGGCATGAGCGATGTGCTATTGCTTAAGATTGACCTTGATGAAGGTAAAACGCACTATTCCCAGATTGGCGGATATGGGTTTGAAGAAGCAGCAGGTATGGTGAGAATAAATAGTGGATTATTCATTGTTGGAAAATTCACAGGGAGACTTAGTCTAGGAGGCAAGAGTATGGAAAAGGAGGGATTTGGACCCGGGATTTTTTTGGCCGGTTTTAATGAGAGTTGTACACCGACAGAAATCCTTAATATTCCTGTTGTTGGCAGTGCTTTCCCCTGTGCGATTGTTGCCGATAATGAAAGCCTTTATATTGCTGGTCAATTTAGAGGTACAATTCAATCAGGTTCTTCAGATATTGTTTCTGTTGGCGATGATGATATTTTTGTCCTGTGCGTTGAAAATTGTTTGCCCCAAGAACCGGTTACCATAAAGCACAACTTATTGTCAGGCAGCACGAAAATTGAGGCATGGGAACTGGATGCTGGAGCAGGATTTGAATCCTATTTTTGGAATGAGAATAAATCAACCTCGAGATTTCTTACTGTATATGATCCTGGTATATATACCGTCACTGTAACTGATAAGAACGGTTGTGTCAGAACGGGTGAAATATTCCTGGCAGATACTAAAAGTGCAAGGATTGAAAGTGATAATGCAAAGGACTTACCCTTTAGTCTGTTCCCAACTGTAACCAGTGGCATTGTGTATTGGGAGCCAGCCTCAACGTGGGAAAAAAAAGATGTAATGTTACGTATCTTTGATTCATCAGGAAGGACCTGTTTTGCTCAGAAGTACAAATCATTGAGTTGGCAGCCACAACAGCTTGATATAAGCCATTTACCTGAGGCTAGTTATTATGTAGAATTCTTGGGAAATGGAATCAGGGAAACCATAAAAGTAATTGTAAAGAAATAAATTGTTGTTTTAACCTTCCAACCCATGAATAAAATTTGGCTAATGGTGGTCATTTTGATTTCTGCCCTTATCCCAGCGGTGGGGCAGGGAACACCTGGGGATCTCCCTGGGGGTATTTCCGGAACGGGACAAATTGTTAGCCCAACCTCATCACGCAATTATATCGTCACCCACACTTATCTAAGCCCCTTTACCGACCACCCCGGAAGCCTCAAAGCCGGGGATTCGGCCCCTGTGGTGGAATACTTTGATGGCTTGGGTCGTCCTGTTGAGCATATCAGGGTTATGGAGAGCCAGACAGGGGGTGATCTGATATCGTGGCAGAAGTACAATGACGAAGGTAATCTCATCCAGCAATGGCTTCCTTATGCCAAGCCCTCCAACCACGGTTCGTATGTGGACTCCCTGACTTTTAAAAGCGAACAAAGTGCATTTCTCACGGGGGTTTATGGAACAGAGGATGGCAGTAAGGGGTATGCGGTGACTGAATATGAGAAGTCACCCCTTAGCCGGGTAGAAAAGCAGGGAGCACCCGGCTCTTCCTGGCAGCTGGAACACCCGGTAACGACCGTTTACAAAACCAACGCCGTTACTGACAATGTGCAGTCATGGAAGTATACGGGCCAAAACTTTTCGGTCATTACCTATCCTTACAATTCTCTTTTTATTACCGAAACGACTGATGAAGATGGCAATACCGTGCGTGAGTTCAAAGACATCCAGGGGCGCCTGGTGATGAACGAAAGGGGCAGTTCCCGTACCCGTTACTGTTACGATGAGTTTGGCCGCCTGCGCTGTGTGGTTCAACCACAGGGGGTTTCCCCGGCCTCCACGGATGACTGTTTTTATTACAAGTATGATGACAGGGGACGGCTAACCGATAAAAAGGCTCCTTCAGGCGCATGGATATTCTGCATTTACGATAATCGCCACAGGCTTGTGCTTTCGCAGGATGGCAATCAACGGTACGGTGCCTCCCCTCCCGAATGGTCCTACACCATTTACGATCATCTGGACCGGCCGACAGAACAGGGGGTATGGTCCTCCACTTCGACACGGGCCTCCCTTGTAAGCTACATCGGGCTCAACGCCGGCTATTTGGTTGGAAGGTCCGAAAGGATTCCCCTGAAATATCTTCATTACAATGATTATGCTGACTGTCCGGCGGCCAATAGTATCAATGCTGCCGACACCTCCGCACTGGGGGTAAGACAGTGCACCGACAACACGGGCAGGCTCACCTGGGAACGGACCAGGATGCTCAACTTGGAGAGCGGCATCACCGAATGGCTTGTTTCTGCATTTTACTACGACATCTACGGCCGGGTAATACAGACCGTTTCCGACAACCACCTTGGCGGAAAGGAGTACATTACCCACAAGTATAATTTTTCCGGACAGGCCCTCCAAACACGGCACCGGCATATGACCGGGGGGAGCACGATTTGGACCGATCTGTACCACGATTACGATCACCGGGGAAGGGTCGTGAAAACCCGTTACCAGATTGACAGTGCGAGCGAGGTTCTGATGGCCGGCTACAGTTATGACCAGACCGGAGCCCAACGCACCTGTTATCTGCATTCCGAAAGCGGTGGGCCTTTTCTGCAACGCAACAACTATAGTTATAACATCAGGGGTTGGTTAACCCAGATCAACAATCCCTCGACCTTTACGGAGAACAGCAAGTTTGGCCTCAAACTCTATTAGAAGGGAGGGCCATGGCCTTGTCCGACGTTTTACAATGGCAATATTGCCGGGATGTTATGGGGAACTCCCACACATTCCAGCATGTACTATGTTTATTCCTATGATGGGAATAACCGAATGACCAACGCCAATTTTAACAGAAGCGGAATGTCCCCCACTGCTTTAGATGTGCACTATACCTATGATTTGAACGGCAATATCAAAACCCTGGACCGATATGGATTCCAGGGGACCTATATCGACCGGCTCACCTTCACCTATAGTGGCAACCAGGTCATTGGCTTATCGGATGCTTCAGGGGATGTTGCCCAGGTGACCGATTATCCAGGAAGCTCCTCCCCTATGGCATTGAACTATGACGACAACGGCAATGTGGATGTGGAAACCCACAAACTGATAGAGACAACGTACAATCTATTGAACCTGCCCTTTGAGTTAAACTGGCTGGGGCAAAACCGGCGCATCAACTATTATTATACCTTTGAAGGAGAAAAGCTCCGCAAGCGTGTTGAAAACAACGGAATCCTGACAAAAGAAGATTACTGCGGGCCGTTTGTTTACGAAACTGCAAGCGGGGTGCGTTCTTTGAAATATATAGTAACGCCCAAAGGCAGGGCGGTAAGAAATGGCAGTAACTGGTCCTATGAATACCATCTGGCGGATCATCTGGGGAATGTGAGGGCGGTGATCCGCAAGGGGGCCAATGGCATGGCCGAGCTGATACAACAGAGGCATTACTACCCGTTCGGGATGGAGATCTCCAACATGAGCTCAGGTACCGGCACCAACAAATACCTCTACAATGGAAAGGAAATCCAAAACGACTTTGACCTATATTGGTACGATTACGGCGCCATGTTTTATGATCCTCAAATTGGAAGATGGCATTCGATAGATCCATTAACAGAAGAACGCAGTTTTATTTCTCCATATAATTTTGTTCAAAACAATCCTATCTCAAGATTTGACCCCAATGGGGCTCTTGATGCACCTATCTATGACAGAGATGCAAACTTTTTGGGGACAGATGACCAAGGATTGCAAGGGAAGGCTATTGTAATGGATAAGGACAAATTCAAGCAAGGGATGTCTCATGAAGCAGCTCTAAGTAATAGTTTAGGCGCAGAAGGTTTAAGTAGTGATGCTGCTGGATCAAAGTTGCTTGCTCATTATGATAATTTAAAAACAAGACTTGATTATGATGGGGTTGTGACTATTGGTGAAGGTGTTGACTGGGCTAAGCAGCACCCTAATACGTTACCAAACAATATTACCGCTGATAATTCGCTGTATCTTGATGCATCTAAATTGAATTTTGGCGATCTGAGTGTAAAAAATATTGGATTGCAGGAAGGGCAAAAAGGGAATGTTCATTTGTTAGATTATGTGAAGTTTAATGGTTCATCATTCTCAACTACCTATGCTTTAGGCAACACGCAGATGCAACTTTTAAACGCAAAGTCAGGAAATGTGAAGTTGTTTTGGGATGACTATAATTGGGATTATCATAATTATCCACAAGCACTTAGAGATGCAGGTAAATTACCAGCAAATACACGAGATAGGTTAATTTATTTTGAAAGACAACGTACCGGACTTAATGATTCACACGGTTTTAGGGTCTTTATTTATGGAACAGGAACAATCAAAACAAAATAAGCAAATGAAAAGATTATTTATTGTATCAATTGCTGTTATTCTTTTCCATTCATGTGTGTTTATTCGCAAAGATGATAGCTTTGATCTTGGAAATAAATATAGATACGTACAAGATGCCCCAAAAACTATAATTTATCATGAGAGTGTCAATTATAAAGGAACAGGAAAAGAAATCGTTCCTCCTATTGTTTTATCATATGAGTTCAATGATCGTTACATTATAGCAAAAAATCAGGAAGTTGATGAAATGACAGGTAGCAAGGAAAATAGGCCAATACATTATTGGATAGTGGATAAAACAACTAATGGAGCTACTATAGAACCAATGGACTCTATTACTTTTTACCAACGACTACTTGAACTTGACATTAAAATGGTTTTCCATTAAATTATAAGTTTTCAATCGTGGAATAGCAGGATATCTTACAATAATACAAAATGCCTTGGCAAATGCCGGGCTTTTTGCTTAAATACTGTAAGGGTTGATATATTTTAAACCCTTTATGCCTTTAAAATCTTGGTAGTGTTACATTTTGTGTGTCTCGCGACCTTGGTTTCCCAATAATTGTATCCAGTTGGGTGTCGTCGGATAACAGAGCGTCAGGCAAGTGGCAACCTGGTATCGTGCTAAAAGGACTGGCTTTGTCAGGTCAGTTGTTCCAAATATTTATGGTCGGCAGGATACCTAAAGTTGGGGGAGTCCCAGTTTTTCCCTGAAGAAGGCCATCCTGATGTCGTTCCAGGTCTGGGGCACGCTATGGCCCTGGTCGGGAAAGACATAGTATTTCTTCTCAGAAGTGATCTGGTTATAAGCGGCGAAGTTGGTATGGGGCGGACAAACGTCGTCCTGTAATCCTGCGGCCATCAGGATGGGGCACCGGATCATGGGGGCCAGGTTTTTCACGTCAAAGAAAGAGAGCAGCGGGTAGATCTCATCCCAGGTCTTTTCAGGATGTTCTTTCAGGTAACCGACAAAGGCGCTGGCAGGCCAGGGGGCGATTTTAAAGTAGTCGGGGTAATCACTCAGGAAGGGAATGGTATGCGCTGCGGCCCTGATACGGTGGTCGAGGGCGCAGGCGGCCAGGGTGAACGCGCCTCCCTGACTGCCCCCTTCGGCTACGATTTTTTCGGGATCCACTTCCGGCCGGGAAACCACAAAGTCGATGGCCCGCACCAGGTCCATGAATGCCCCCCGGTAATAGTAATTCTCTTTAGTGTCCAGTCCATGCAGGATCCAGTCGCCATAGGTGTTGGAGGCTTTCTGGATGCCCTGTCCGCGTGTCGA
>Ga0116163_1001530_pt1 | contig 14258 bp, 11 predicted proteins | sample AD_UKC107_MetaG_FD_89889 | JGI IMG/M metagenome (GOLD analysis project Ga0116163, IMG submission 89889) | Active sludge microbial communities of municipal wastewater-treating anaerobic digesters from Hong Kong - AD_UKC107_MetaG | ecosystem: Engineered > Bioreactor > Anaerobic > Digestate...
AAAAAACAGCACATTTGCCGGGATATGATCCAATACGGCCTTCGTCATTTTTTAAAAAAAGAGGTTTACAGTTCCGTTTTGCACCCTTTCAGAGTGGATTTTTACAAAAAGATGGGATTCGGGTTGCTCTCGCCCTTTTACAGATACCGGATGCCCACCCAAAGAATCCCCCAAGGGGATCTCTCCAACACATGTGTTTTCCTCAACGAAACGGATATTCAGGCCATAGCCGAATGCTATGACGAACATTTCCGCATCACAAACGGTGAAATCAAGCGAAATATGGACTGGCCCAAAGCCATGCTCAAAAACCAAAACAACATTGTCGTGGGGTACAAGGAAGGCGAAAAACTCATGGCCTATGCCATCTGCACTCCGGTTAAATTATCCGACGACAATTTTTTAAGGCACGATCTAAAAGTCAATGAAATGATCACCCTGAACCGTGTGGGAAGAAAAGCCATCATGGGATTTTTAAGAAACCAGGCCGATCAATTTGAAAATGTCGTGTTTGTCACTCAAGACGATACTTTTTACCAGCCATTCGACAACCCGGCCGATGACTCGAAAGCCTTGTTCCCCTTTGCCAATCACGCCATGGCCGGTGCCAGCACCGGTTTGATGTTTAGAATTCTTGATACCAACGCCTTTTTCAGCCCATTACAAGCACAATCCCATCACAAAGAGGGGGCAATTGTCTGCTTGTTTGAGATAGCCGAACCCTTCATTAAAGGAAAAAATCAATCGTTCAAATTGTCCGTTGGCGAAAATGGCTTCCATCAAACGACGCAAGAGGAGCAACTCAGAATCAAACTGTCGATTCCGGATTTTTCCGCCATGGCTTTTGGGGCTGTTCCACTGAAAAAGCTGGTGGAATACGGACTGGCTGAAAGCACAGATAATTCACTAATGCAAGTGGTTTCCCGTTATTTTTCCGACTGTGAAAAGCCTTCCTATCATGTCGATTTTTAAGATTTGACCGGTTCCTATTCAACATTCTTTTTTACTTTGATCTGCTCACTCTCATCGTGTAAGGGGTTCCAAACTTGGGCGAAAAAGGGATTGTGTTTTGCGATTTCGGGGTAATTCCAGGAATCACTTTCACAGACAGGGCACCAATGGCCGGATTTGAGGATCAAATATGGGGTGGCGTCAAATGTGTGGCCTTGATGGCATTGCCATTTCAACGGGGTGTAGAGATCTCCGGCGTTCATGTCAGGCGACAGGCATTTGCCCCCTCTGAAGGCGGCGGCCTCTTTCATGTCTTTTAGGGATAGATCATATGCGGGCTTGGATTCATCGTATCCGTGATTCAAAAAGGTCGGGGTTTTGGAAGGCTGGATGAGCCGGTAGCCTTCTTCCCAGCTTTTGATCCGGGCTTTTTTTTCCAAGGAGCCGAAAAAGGCTTTGATCCAGTCATCTTTTCCTTGTTGGACCATCCATTCGGGTCCCCTTTCGTCATATTTGATCCGTTCGTAGGTTTTTTTCAGTTGTTTGCCCGATGGCAAAAGCAGGTTGATCAAGGGGATGGCTCGCAAGACATTGAGTGCTTTATTGGCCTTTTTAAAGTATTCTTCCGGTGATGTGGACCGGAAATGCACGATGTCGTTGAGTTCATCCGAATCGGTGTACCACTGGCCGTGAAAGTTAAACAGGGCAAAATCCCTGGGGTCGAATACTTCCTGAATGGTTAATCCCAAGGCTTGCAACGTTTTTCCCATCAGTTCGTGGTTTGCCAGTCGCCAAGGCTCTCCGCCCCCGATGTTATAACATCGTTTCCAAAAACTCTCCGGTACCCATTCTTCGCAAACATTGGCCATGAGTGTGCCCGAATCCTCAGCGGTGATCCATTCCAGGACGTTGTTGAAATTTTGGTGGAAGACGATGGGGTCTTTCAAGCCAGCTTTGTTGATTGGCAATAGACCCGTTTGCCTGAGAGAGACCCATCTGTTCAATCCGGACTCGATAACGGCCCGTTCGGAAGCGACCTTCGAACAACTGTAATAATCAAATATCGACGGCTTGATGGGATCGCCGCATCTCCCCCAGTGGATGGGCGGCATTCGGCATCCGGTCTCACCCACGGTTCCGATATAAACCAGGGCAATCTCGTCTTGATGTGCCTGTTTTTTTATGGCGTTGATGATATTGACAGTAGAGCCGTAGTTGATGTCCATGCAGGCCTTTGGGTTCTGATCGGCCATGGGGGAAACCAAAGCTCCGATATGCAGAACGATGTCAACGTCTCGGATACATTGCTCAATCATGCTGGAATCACGCAAGTCGCCATAAACGACTTCCAAATCGGCTGATTTTTTGTAACCGGCTATTTTGCGCCTTTCTCTTGCCGTGTCCAACACCAGTGTTCGAATCGTGAATCGCTCGCTTCTATCGAGTAGCTCTTGAAGGGTATGAGAACCCATGTTACCGGTGGCGCCCGTTAAAAAGACCCGTTTCTTTTTGCCCATGTCGCTGATTGACACCTCACATTTATCTTTTAAAAGATGATTATCTAATCCGATGGCTGATAAGGGGCTGAATCATTTGCAAAGATTTGAAGCGAATGGGCTAAACGGTGATAACCCCTTTAAACACCTGAACAGCATCCCCCGTGATTCGGATGTGCTTGTCTGAGGAACAATCCAGGTACAAGAAGCCCCCTCTTTTTGACGCCTGATAGGCCTTCAGTTCTGTTTTTTCCAAAATTTGGGCCCATAAGGGTCCCAATACGGTGTGGGCGGAGCCTGTAACCGGGTCTTCGTTAATGCCTTCCCATGGGACAAAGGTGCGTGAGACAAAGTCGTAGTCTTCGTTGTTTGACCGGGCGGTGACAATGAGCCCGTGTATGTCAAAATCAAAATCCATCTGTCTAAGTTGGTGAAAGTCCGGATCCAGTGTTCTTACATCGGATTCGTCATCCAGAAGCAGACAAACAAATCCGCTGCTTTGCGAGTAGTATTCCTTGAAGGGTTTGCTGTAATTCAAGGCAAAGGCCAATTTCTCATGGGACGGTATTTCAACGGGTTTATTCAGCGGGAACTCCAGGGTTATTCTGTTTTCATCGCAAAAAGCCTTTAATATGCCACTTTTTGTCCGGAAGGTTAATTCCTTTCTGTCACAGTAGTCATGGGTCAGAACAAAGGATGCCGATAAGGTGCCATGACCGCATAGGGGAACTTCCACTTCCGGGGTGAACCATCTCAGATCGTAAATGCCTTCATCTTCAGTGGCAACGGCAAAAGCCGTCTCGGAGAGGTTCATTTCAGCAGCAATCTGCTGATAGAGGTTGTCTTCTAAGGGTTCGCCTAATACACAGACCCCTGCCGGATTTCCTTTGAAAATCTCGGTTGTAAAGGCATCAATTTGATAAATACCCAAATTCATATTATCCCTCCAGTTTTTTTATTGACTTTCTTCATAAAAATCGATTGTCGCATTCGTCTAAAAATCGTCGAAAACAATTCGTTTTTCTACCTGTTTTACTTTATGCGGTTAGGATCATCATAATCTCTTTCAGGGCATGGATTTGATAGGTTGGTACAATGGGCAATTCCGGCTCGCTGTGATTGTAATTATACCAGCAAGTGTCAATGCCGAAATTGATCCCCCCCTGTATATCCGACGAAAGGGAATCACCAATGATGAGTACACTTTTTTTATCCCGATGCTTGGCCAAAGACAAGGCATACTCAAAGAAAGCTGGATCGGGTTTACTGACACCGATGTCTTCTGAGACCACCATGCCATGATGATAGTCCTTGATGGCGGAATTTTCCATCCGGGCGTATTGAACTTGCTTGATTCCGTTGGTGACAATCACCACGGTATAGTGTTCATACAGGTACTTGATGATCGACTCGGCATCTTTAATCAGAAAAGAAGACTGCCCTAAATACCTTAAATAGGTTTGGCTGAAATCTTTCGCCCGAATCGTTAAGGCATGTTTTTCAAAAAGGGCATTGAAACGTTCCAGGGAAAGCGCCTCTTTTGTGATTTGCCCCTTTTCCAGTAATTGCCACATGGCTTTGTTGATGGCCCGGTAGTCGTTTTGGATTTGCTCCAAGTCCTTTGTAACGCCGAAGTCATTCAGGCTGCTTTGCAAAGCGAACGCCTCCGCTTTGTCGTAATCGAACAATGTGTTATCCGCATCGATGAGAATCAATTTATACATGAGACGACACCCTCCGTCATGGTTATCAGATTGATTATAACAGAAAAAGGGGCGATCGGTCGAAAAAACAGAACCCGTCGAATCCGATTCATATACCGAATCAAATTCGACGGTTTTTTTACTGACTTGCTTTTGGGGAAAATTTGTTCATGATAATCAACGATGCAACAAACAGCATGCCCGCCAGACCAGCCAATGAAAGGAAGGAAACCTTAAAGGAAGTCAGTTCCGCAATCCATCCAAAGACCGGGAAAAGGGCAATCATGATGATGCTGAACAGCATGCTTTCAATGGATATAATCGTTGCCCGCTGATGGGAGGGGATGTTCTGGTTCAAAAAATTATTGAAAGAAACGAACATGCCCGATTCTCCCGCCATGACCAAAGTCAGGGCAATGACCGTTATCAGCGATGTTTCTTGACTGAATCCGGAAAAAGAGATTAAAAAAATGCCTACAAAAATAATCAGTGCAAAAAACAAAAACGGGTATTTGGCAAAATTGCCCAATTTAAATCGTTTTAAGGCCGCTTCGATACGTGTGATATTGAAAGAAAGCAGTGCCCCACCGGCAGAACCGATGGCCAAATAGACCCCGATGGTTGCCACGCTCAACCCGGTACTTTTCCAATAGTTCTGAATATAGTAGAAAATCACCGTGGTGAATGCCGAGAGGGTGGTAGTGAATAGGGCCAGTGAAGCGATAACCCGTTTTGAAAAAAGTGTTTTAAAACTCTCATAGGTGTGAATGAGAAAATTTTTAACAGAATGTTCGGAATTGACTACCTTTTCGATAGGTGGCTCGTAGAAGGTCATGGCAAGGACAATGGCCATCACGGATACCACAACGGCGCTCATAAAGGCCAGCATAAAACTTTTTTCGCCCAATAGGCCACCAACGATGAGGGAAAAAATGGATGCGGTTTGAAAAATGGCCTCCAGATTTCCCGCCACTTTGGTGTAGCCTTTTTCCTCTTTAATCACTTTCAAGGAATCAAACACCAAGGCTTCTCCCGATCCCGACTCCAGATTATACGAAAGAGCTGAGAAGAAAAAAGAGCAGGCAAACATCCAGAAGGTGTTTGAAAAGATCAAGATGAGCAATGAGACCAAGCCGGCTATTCTTCCCGCTACCCGGCTGGCCTTTCTTCCCAATAAGTCGGCGATGGCTCCGGTGGGAACCTCCATTATCAGAGAACAAACGTGAAAGAAACCTTCCAGCATCCCAATTTCCAAAAGGTTCATTCCCTTATGCGCCAGATAAATCATCCACAGACCGTGAGTCAAGTTTAGGCTGTTAACCAGTGAATACCAATAATTCTTTGTAATGTTTTTTTTCAGTTTCAATTCTATTTGATTCATGATTATTTTTCCTCCAAAAAAAAACCACGACTTACGCCGTGGTTTATATCTTAAATGAACATTGTAATCTAACAGTTACACCAAACCGGGCGGCATTATCCCTCTATCAGTTTTCGGTGTTCCTGAAATAACATGTCCAAAAACCACTTGAATTAACATCCGGGATAATCCTCCTTCAAATTTTCTCAACAGATAATAACACAAAGGGGTGTAAAGAGTCAATTTTATTTTTATCATGCGATTTTGATATACTACAAGGTTAAAGGGAAAAAAAGGGGAGGCTTTTTTATGCGTGAGAGGACAAAAAACATCATCGGTTGGATCGGGGTGACCATTACATTGGTCATTTCCAGCCTTTGGTCGTATTGGGGAGCCATTGAGAATTTTCATGAGGGAATGTATTCGGTCTCAGGCTGGGAGAATCTGTTTATGTTTCTTTTTCAATATATGCTGTTTCCCATTATTTTCATTGGCCTTGCCCTGAGTGGTTTAAAGTGGAAGTGGACGGGGCTGTTTTTGCATGTGGGGTTGGGTTTGTTTTCATTGTATTTCTTTCGAGGGGCTCATTTCACTGTGATTGGTCTCATGATTGTGATGCCTTTGGCCGTTTTGGGATTGCTTTATTTTTTTGGGGAACCGAAGCCTAAAAAATGGGCATATCGGTTGATTATAGCCATTCCCCTGATCATCGTAGTCGCCTGTTCTATTCCCCTGGCTATTCGAAACAGCCAACGGATAAACGATGGCAATTTCGGTTTGCAGGTCATTGAAGGCAATGGTGTGACCCTGGCCTGGGCCCCCAGGGGGCCGGGATGGCCGAACAAAGGTGTTTCGTGGCATGAGGCTGTCGAGACCTGCAAATATCTGAGTGAAGACGGAACGCAGCTTTTAGAGGATGAACAGAATTTGTGGCGATTACCCACTGTGGAAGAAGCGGTTCGATCGATGATGCTTCATGGGGAAAATGCCGGAGGGGTTTGGAACGAACAAAAATCGTTGGCTCAATATGAACACACCCCTGACAAAGAGTCCCCGCTTTGGGATGTCCATTCCCAAGTGATTTATTACTGGACGGCAAATCCTGCCAAGGACAATCCGGAAGATGCCTCTATCATCGTTTATCATGGGGCAGTGTATGAAAGGCGCAAAGAAAGCAGTCCCAGTTATCTCAGTTTCAGGGCGGTTAAGGATATGGATCAATAGGACGGTGCTGTTATAGATACGCTGCCCGGTTTCTGCCGTTCTCTTTTGCCCTGTATAAAGCCTTGTCCGCTTTTTTGATGAGTTCTTCAGGTGAACTTTCCTTAATGGGCATGATGGAGGATGCCCCTAAACTGACGGTGACGTAATCGGAGGCTTCGGACAATTCATGCGGAATTTTTAACGATTCCACGTCTTTACGGATGTTTTCGGCAATTCGCATGGCACTGCTGAAATTTGCTCCGGGAAGGATAACGGCGAATTCTTCACCACCGTATCTGGAAACAAAATCGGTGGAGCGTTTCAGGGATTTGGAAATGCAGTCAGCCACTCTTTTTAGGCAGTCGTCTCCTGCCAAATGCCCGTAATTGTCGTTGTATAGTTTAAAATGGTCCACGTCTATAATGATCAAGCCCAATAGTGAAGAATCTTCGTAAGCCCTCTGCCATTCCACCTTCAGGTGTTCATCAAAATAGCGGCGGTTGGTAATACCCGTCAACCCGTCAAAAGATGACAAAAATTCCAGTGTTTTCCGCTGGGAATAAAGATCCAAAAAGACCTGGACTTTATTTTTCAGAATGATTTCATCCAAGGGTTTGAACAGAAAGTCCACCGCTCCGATGGAATAGGCCCTTCGGATGGTATCCATGTCCTGGTCATTGGCTGTGATGAAGATGATTGGAACGTGTTTTGTCTTTTGTGTGCCACGCACCAGTTCAGCAAATTCCAAGCCATCCATGTTGGGCATTTGTACATCCAAAAGGATTAAGGCGAACTCATGTTCCAAAAGGTATGCCAAGGCTTCCGATCCAGAGTTAGCCTTGATGATATTCAATGCGGGCTGCTCCAAAATGCTTTCCAAGGCCAGTAGATTGGCGGGAATATCGTCTACGATTAAAATATTGATTTTTCTCATGGCATCACACCTTTTCTTTCTAGGTTTTTTTAAATCAGGGTTGAGATTTCCTTCATAATCGTGTTCTTTTCAAATGCCTTGGGGAAAATACAGGCGATGTTGTAATCTGAAAATTCTTCCTTTAACGCCTTCTCTGGACGGTCGCTTTGCGGAAGGATCACCAGGGGTATTTTTTTTGACTGTTCATGAGACGAAATTTCCGACAAGGTTTGGTACTGATTCTCCCTAGCCATATACTCATCCAAAATGACAAATGTCGCATCCGGATGATTGTACAATTTTCCCACGCCCTCTGCCGGATTGGTTGTACCATTGACAACGGCCTTGAACTGTTCCATAAAACTGGTCAGCAAAAAGAGGTATTTCATGTTGTTGGTGATCATCACGATTCTTTTTCCCTTCATGATTCTTTTAAGGCTATCTTCATCATAAGCGAAGGATTGTGGTTGGGACGGATCCCCGACGGATTGTTCAAGAGATAACGCCGCATTGACATGATCGGCTTGGGGACTGGTTTCTTTTCTGGAAATGGGTAAATAAACGTTAAAGGTGCTCCCCTTTCCCAGTTCGCTTTTCAGCTTGATTTCTCCGCCAAGTAGTTTTGTCAGTTTTTGTGAAATCGCCAATCCCAAACCGGTGCCGCCATAATTTCTTGTGGTGGATCCGTCAGCTTGAACAAATTCCTCAAAAATCACCTCTTGTTTGTCCGCTGCGATGCCCAAGCCGGTGTCTTCAATGGAAAAGACCAGGTAATTCTCCGGGCTGAGCATGGCCGTTGAGCTGGAAGGGAAAGGATCGTGATTCAGAATTTTAAATTTGACATATCCCTTTTCGGTGAATTTAAAGGCATTTGCCAGGATATTTCTCAGAATTTGCAACAAGCGCTTTTTGTCCGAATAGATGATTTCGGGGACGTGATCTTCGATTTCGATGTCGAAGGAGATGTTTCTGGTAAGTTGCTCCGCATAAAAGGTTTCTGAGATTTCCTTTTTGATGGCGTTTATTTCGATAGGCTCGATAAATGTCTCGGTTTTCCCCGATTCTATTTTGGCAACGTCCAGTACATCGTTGATCAGAGAAAGCAACGTTTTTCCGGATGAATGAACGGTTCTCAAAAACTGCAGCTGTTTATCGCTCAGATTGTCTTCCTTGTTTTTGATGAGTACTTGTGTCAGTGTCAGAATACTGTTTAGCGGTGTTTTCAGTTCATGAGACATATTGGTCATAAATTCATTTTTGTGGGTGTTCATCCGGTCAATTTCTTCTTTTTGCTTTTGCAGAACGATTCGGGCGTCTTCCAGTGCCCTTTCTCTGTTTTCGATGCATTGCCGTTGATGATTCAGCTGTTCTTGTGCTTCAACCAATTTTCGGTTGTCAATTTCCATTTGCCTCTGTTGAATCTGAATCAATTCCTCCGATTCCCGGATGGTTTGAAGTCTTTGTTGCCATTGCGTTTGTTGACTGATCAGATCGGTGTTTTGGGCCTCGGATGCTTTTTCTCTCATGACGGCTTGTAATGGGCGTTTATCATCAGGGGCAGCTTGAGAGAAGGTTCGGCTGTAACGGAAAAAGGCGATGAGAAAGAGTATGAAGATGACCACTGCTAATGTAAAAGAAACCAGTATCATAGCGATAATAGACACGTTCATTCACCTTTCCCTTTTGAAATAAGGTTGCACATTCTAATCAGCATGACCGGATCGCTTTCAACGTTTATTGCTGATAAGGCTTGTCAAACCGATTTTTAAAGACACCGTTTTTTTTCAGCTGTGCATTCCAGTACAGATTTGCAAACGGTGATTTCAACATGAGTTTCATTCGTAACAAGCTGAACCCCGTCAACTTTTCGGGGTGGGCAATGGTTTTCAGCAACTGTTCGTCCAGCTGTTTTTCCGTTTCAAAGACCTTTCCCAACTCACTAAGTCGCTGAGCATCTTTGAAGAATTTTTTGGGTATTAGGCGAGCTCCCTCTGATCCGCCCCTGACGATGGATCCTGCATAGTGGGAACCTAATCGCCTGGTGAATCGTTGGCAGTATTGTTCCACATACCTGCAATGATGCGATTCAGGGAAACCACATTGAATGAGAAAAAGCAGGTTTTTATTCTTGAACGATTCTCGGTTTTGTCCCATGAACTCCAAAAATTCCTTGACAAAACCCGGTGTCCAATCGGCGTAGAGGGGAAAACCAATCAGAATGTAATCATAAGCAGCGGTTTGTTCCAATAGCGACTGGAAGTCTTCTTTATCATAAAATTCCTTTAAATGGACTATATTGACGGAAGATTGGTGCATGTCTTTGGTGAAATAATCCAGCAGCCTTTTGGTATTGGAGGCTTTCCCCCTGGGAGAAGCGTTAACAGCCAGCAGTTTCATAGGACACCCCTCTTTTGAGCTTTCGGTTCAACATTGATGAACCGGGTCGGATTATTTTCAGAAAGAACAGACTGTATGGATTGAAAAAATGCCAGATCGGTCTTGAAATTGATGGCCAGCCTCTCATAAATCTGTCGGCATAGGGCAATATCCTCAGGGGTGTCTTCCGGTGAAGGGTCGTATATGACGGCTATTTGAGGGTATTGATCGTATCGGTACCGATGGTGAATTTCCCCTTTAACAACACTGAAATAGGGGTGAATCAGGGGGATCAGCCTATCGTTGAGCCGTTTCATTAGCCCGGTTGTCATCCCCATCATCAACGGCGAGGCAAAAATGACCAGGTCGGATTGAATGATTGAAATTAAGCAGCGTTCCGCATCATCTTTTAACACACATTTGCCGGGTGTCTTCGTCCAACAGTTAAAGCATCCGATACATTGCCGAATGACCATCTGCTTGAGATTGAAATGCGCTACACGGATGTTCTCACAGCATTGAGTCAGCTGTTGATGAAAATGGTCAAACTGTTTGTCGAAGGATTCGTGTATGTCTTTTAATGAACCGTTTATCAATGTTACTTTCATATGATCTCCTTTGCTTGAAATGATAAAAACTATTGTTCAGACAGAATATACCTAACACTTAATCATACCACTTTTTTGGCTGAAACTCCAACCGTCGGTATTTGCCCGATTTCTATTCATTCAACATTTGTAGGGACGTGTTATAATCTCCTAATCAGATATTGGGGATGAGGATGAGAAATGATTCAAAAAAATGCTCAATTCTATAAATTTGCCTTGTATGGTTTTCTAAAAAATCTTCGGTTTTTTGAACCCTTTTTAATACTGTTTTTCAGGGATATTGGGCTGTCTTTTTTGCAAATCGGCATTCTCTTTACCGTCCGGGAAGCTCTGACCAATATCACCGAAATTCCCACCGGAATTTTAGCCGATTCGGTTGGCCGGCGAATCACCATGGTGTTTTCCATGATTGCCTATATCATATCTTTTGCCGTCTTTTTCTTTTTACATGAGTATATTTGGTTGATCTGTGCCATGTCCTTTTTTGGCCTTGGGGAATCTTTGCGATCGGGAACACATAAATCCCTTATATTGAGCTATTTGCGAATGAACGGTTGTGAAGATAAGAAAGTCGAGTATTATGGGCTCACCAGAAGCTATTCTCAAATGGGGTCTGCCGTCAATGCGTTGATTGCAGCCTTTTTGGTGTTTTTTTCAGGCAACTATCGAATCGTGTTCATTGCCGCCTTGATCCCCTACATGGTCAATTTGATGAATCTGGCGAGCTATCCCAAAGAAATCGATCAGGAGATCCATAACAAAAAAAAGATACCTTACCGTTTTCTGGACACGTTCAAATCAATGGACAATATCCGCATCTATATGAATTCTTCGCTGTTTGACGCCTTTTTTAAGACGGCGAAAGAGTACCTGCAACCCATATTGGCTACATTGGCACTGACATTGCCCTTCTTTGTTGACCTGAATGTGGAGAAACGGACGTCGGTTGTGGTGGGGATTTGCTATTTCTTCATCTACCTGTTGACGACCTACTCGGCAAAAAATGCCCATCGGTTTGCCAAAAAAGCAAAACAGTTATCTGTGGCGTTGAATTTAACGTTCATTGCGGGGATGGGACTGATTCTGTTGGCGGGTTTGTTCAATGTCTTTTCGATGAATTTCCTTCCCGTGATCCTGTTTCTGCTCATCTTCGTACTACAAAATTTAAGAAGACCGTTGAATGTCTCCTTGATTAGTGATATCATTCCATCGGAAAAACTTTCCACGGGTCTTTCCGTTGAATCCCAGTTGAAAACGATTTTTATCGGCGTTTTTTCTCCGCTCCTCGGATTTCTTGCCGACAAAATCGGCGTCGGATGGGCTTTGTTTGCCTTTTCGGGCTTTATGTTGATGGTGTATCCGGCCGTCAAAATTTCAAGAAAAAATGAAGGTGAATCGTATCGATAATACCATTTGCAAACTGTATAACGTCCGATACACGGACTGTTTTTATCATGATCGCACGAACATCGTCAGTATTTTGGGATTCTTTAACGAGATTGCCCAGGAAGCCGGTTTTTACTATGACCGGGAAAAAAATATACTGAAAGAGGAATCATTGGCATGGATCATTCTCAACTGGGATATTCAAATCAACCGTTATCCCAAATACCGGGAACGTGTGAAAGCCTGCACCATTGCCAGGTCCATTGACCGTTTTGTCGCTTTCAGGGAATTCCAGTTGTTCGACCAAAATGACCAGATGCTGGCAAGGGGAAAATCCAAATGGATACTCCTGAACCTGGAAAAGCGCAAGCCGACTATCGCCAGAGATTATATGTTCCAACTGTACGGCGTCAATGAAACCACAACCCCTTTTACCATCAACAAACCTCTTGAATATAAGGAAAAAGGCGATGGGGCTTTTCTCTTTAGAGTCCGAAAACGTGATGTGGACGATTATGAGCATGTAAACAACACCATATACGCCTATTGGATCAACGAATCCGTCCCGGATGAGGTCACCGACACCATGACGCTGGAAAACCTGAGAGTCTACTATAAGCGGGAAACAATCTATCCCAACGATGTTTTTATTCACAACAAGATTTTGGAAAAAGGGCATATCCTCCACCGGGTCGACCAGGCAGACGGCAAGAATTTGGTCTATGCGGAAAGTTTTTGGAGAGGGAAAAACGTTTGAGCGAATTGTTGATCATTACAGAAACAACAAGTCAACACACAGAGCTGAAAACTATGTAGCTTCCCTTTTTATCCATCTTTTCAAACGCTTCAAGAGAGAGATACCGGTATTCAAACAGCTGCGATTGAAAGCTGATTTGGGTTTCCCCTTCCACTACACCGTAAATGATTCCGTCTTTGTAAACTTCTTGGATCCGTTGATAGAGTTCCTTTTTATAATAAAGCTGTCCGTAACGGTCTTTGAAATGAAGGAGTTCCCCGGCGGCTTTTAAAAGGGCCTCGTCGCTGAACGTCTCCGGTTTTTTCAGGAATTTCTTTTGCAAATAGTCGATGATTCGGCTGAACAGGGGATTGGGTTTCATCCCGATCTCCAGTAACAATTGTCCCCGGATCTTTTCCCGCATGGCTTGAAAGATGTCCCTGTATCCAAGGGTTTTGGTTGCCTTGGCTTCAAGGGCTTGTTCGAACGTGGCATAATCGGCGAACGTGGCCCGTTTGTCCGCCTGCATGAGTTGAATGAGCTTTTTGAACAGCGCTTCTCCGTGATAAAAACAAATTTCGTTGAACTTCGATTTCGAATCCAGGCTCACATCGTGATACTCGATCAGCGTTTTCACATCCTGAACCGTCTGCTTTTCATAACGGGTTTCAACCAATATTTTTTCAGCCATCTCGGCACCTTTTTTCTCATGTCCGATATAGTGATTGCCCTTTTGGGCGTCAAAAACAGCCGGTTTTCCGAAATCATGAAAAAAGGCCGCCAGTCGCAGGGTTCTGTCATTAGGGGTTCCCTGAACGACTCGGATGGTGTGTTCGATGATGCTCTCGTGAAAGTGATGCTTGTCGCAATGTAGAAAATCCATCATGGGTTTCACATCTTCAAAAAGCTGTTCTAAAACTCCGGCATGGAGCATGTTTCTCAAGGCCATCTGCACGTATGGACCCTTCAATATGCCGTCAAACTCCTTTTTTATCCGTTCCTTTGCCACCGTTTTCAACAGATTGGCGTTGTTGACCGCATAGCGCCACGTCAGGTTTTCAATATCAAAACCCAACTTCGACTGAAAACGAAACAGGCGCAAAATCCGCAAGGGATCATCGATAAAATTTTGCTCCCGCATCGTGCGAAGGACCTTGTATTGAATATCCCGGAAGCCCCCGACTTCATCGCAAACACGACTGTAATCCAGCTCCCCGTTCACGATAGGGATGGCAATGGCATTGATCGTCAAGTCCCGGCTTTCAAGATCCTCATTGAGATCTTTGCCCTTAAAGGGGGTGATCTCAATGACGGAGTCGCCGGCGTTGATGCACACGGTGAATGCCTCGTTGGACTGAAAGTAATTCGACGGCACCCTGTCCCGAATAGCCTCGACAGGCAAATCCGTCGTCAAGTCGATGTCATCCGTTTTGTGTTTTCCAAACAAGTAAAAATCCCTGGGGATGCCACCCACCAGGTAAAGGTGTTCGATATTCTGGCTCAAACTCTCTATCTTGTTCTGTGCT
>Ga0116163_1001532_pt1 | contig 14251 bp, 9 predicted proteins | sample AD_UKC107_MetaG_FD_89889 | JGI IMG/M metagenome (GOLD analysis project Ga0116163, IMG submission 89889) | Active sludge microbial communities of municipal wastewater-treating anaerobic digesters from Hong Kong - AD_UKC107_MetaG | ecosystem: Engineered > Bioreactor > Anaerobic > Digestate | place...
AATGAGGCAGTCTCCAATATAGTAGATGTCAAGCTTCTGGAGCGTCAGAAAGGGTTGCTTCCCTGCTCCCTGTCGACACCGTTTAATTTTCGTTTCTTTCCGGACGGGGCATCAACACCTTGCGGGAAAGCTTGAACTTGCCGGTGCGGGGATCCACATCGATCAGCTTCACGCGGATCTTGTCACCCTCCTTGATGCCGGCATCTTCCACCTTCTCCAGGCGTTTCCAGTCGATCTCGGAGATGTGAAGCAGGCCGTCCTTGCCGGGGAGGAACTCGCAGAAGGCACCGTAAGGCATCACCGACCGTACGGTGGCTTCATACTCCTCACCCACTTCGGGAACAGCCACGATGCCCTTGATCTTGAGCATGGCGGCATCGATGGAGGCCTTGTTTGTTGCTGAGATCTCCACGCGTCCGCGGTTGTTGATCTCTTCAATGGTGATGGTGGCACCGGTCTCTTCCTGCATGCCCTGGATGATCTTTCCACCCGGTCCAATCACGGCACCGATGTAGTCTTTCGGAATCTCGATCACCTCGATGCGGGGAGCGTGCGGCTTCAGGTCGGGACGCGGGTCGGAGAGTGTCTCCATCATCTTGCCCATGATGTGCTCGCGACCAGCCTTGGCCTGTGCCAGTGCCTTCTCGAGGATCTCATAGGAGAGTCCGTCAACCTTGATGTCCATCTGGGTGGCGGTGATACCGTCTCTGGTACCGCACACCTTGAAGTCCATGTCGCCCAGGTGATCTTCGTCGCCCAGGATATCGGAGAGGATGGCGTAGTTCTGCCCCTTGTTCTCGGAGATGAGACCCATGGCAATGCCGCTCACCGGTTTCTTCAGTGTGACACCGGCATCCATCATGGCGAGGGTACCCGCGCAGACGGTGGCCATTGAAGAGGAACCGTTCGACTCCAGGATATCGGAAACCACGCGAACAACATAAGGATAACCCTGAGGGATCATCTTTTTGAGGGCGCGGTGTGCCAGGTTGCCGTGACCGATCTCACGACGACCGGTACCGCGTTGCGGACGGGCTTCGCCGGTGGAGAAGGGAGGGAAGTTGTAGTGCAGCAGAAAGCGTTCGGTGCCATGTTCCATGACATTGTCGATGATTTTCTCATCGAGCTTGGTGCCGAGGGTCACCGTGGTGAGCGACTGTGTTTCGCCACGGGTGAAGAGCGCCGAGCCGTGGGGGCCGGGTACGAAGTCCACTTCGCTCCAGATAGGTCTGATCTCGGTGGTCTTGCGGCCGTCGAGACGCTTGCCCTCGTCGAGAATGGAGCGGCGCATCGCCTCTTTCTCCACGTCGTGGTAATATTTACCGGCGAGGGCTGCTTTGGCATCACGTTCCTCTTCGGGCAGTGATTCCAGGAACTGGGTAAGCACTGCTTCAAACGCTTCTATGCGTTCATGTTTGTTGGGGTTCTGTGCGGAAGCCACCGTATAGGCAGGTGCGTAGCACTTGTCCCATACCAGCTTGCGCAGTTCCTCGTCGTTCTCTTCGTGCGAGTAGGCACGTTTTTCTGTTTTGCCCACCGCTTCGGTCAGTTCCATCTGGACGCGGCAATGCTTTTTGATCTCCTCGTGGGCGAACTTGATGGCCTCAAGCATCTCAGCTTCCGATACCTCGTTCATCTCGCCCTCCACCATCATGATGTTGTCGAGGGTAGCACCCACCATGATGTCCATGTCGGCCTGGGCCAGCTGCTGGATGGTAGGGTTGATCACGAACTCGCCGTTGATGCGAGCGACACGTGCTTCAGAGATAGGCCCGTTAAAAGGGATGTCGGAGACCGCCAGTGCCGCCGAGGCAGCCAGACCGGCCAGTGCGTCGGGCATGTTCTCTGCATCGGCAGAGAAGAGGATCACATTCACGAATACTTCAGCGTGGTAATCGTCCGGGAAGAGAGGTCTCAGCGCACGGTCGATCAAACGGCTTGTCAATATCTCAGAGTCGGAAGGTCTTCCTTCTCTTTTCAGGAAGCCTCCAGGGAAGCGCCCCGAAGAGGCAAATTTCTCGCGGTATTCAACCGACAGCGGCATGAAGTCGGTACCCGGGGTGGCATCTTTGGCTGCACAAACAGTGGCCAGCAGCATCGTGTTGCCCATACGAAGGGTCACGGAGCCGTCTGCCTGTTTTGCCAGCTTCCCCGTTTCGAGCGTGATCGTACGTCCGTCTGACAGCTCGATCCGCTTAACAATTGGATTCATCATAAATTTCTGTTGTAATCTTCTAAATAAAAATTGAGACAAAGGTACATAAAGTTTTGTTTTCTTGCTGCATTCGGTTATCTAAAATAGTGTAACAAAACCAAATCACTTTTACGCATCTGCTTGTCATCATTTGGTGACTGCAACAACTTGGTTGGTTTGGGTGATTAAAAAAGAGAGGAGTCTCCTTCATAGGAAACTCCTCTAATCAGATGTGATAATTGTCAGTCTTTTTCCGATACCTCCACGCGGCGAGCCTGGATGGTGAGGGCTTCCTGACCGGAAGTTTTGGGATCTTCCCCTTTACCCATTGTTGTCAGGCGGGAGGCGCTTATACCCTGGCCTACGAGGTAGTTCTTTACCGCTTCGGCTCTTCTCAGCGAGAGAGCGTCGTTGTAGGCATTGGGTCCCCTGTGGTCGGTATAGCCGATGATGTTCACCTCCGTGTCGCTGAATTCCTTCAGTACGGTGACGATAGTACTCAGTTCGGATGCATACTTCTCAGTATCCACTACATCACTGTCGAAGGCAAAGTGAATCGATGGCAATGCCGGGAATTCCTTCACCACTACCGGTGCAGGTTCAGGCTTGGGCTCAGGCTTGGGTTCGGGTGCCGGTTCCGGAGCGGGCGGTGGTACCGGTTTTGGATCGTAGTAGACCGGTTCGGTACGTCCGTAGCTCTTGCCCAGGTTGATCTTGAAGCCTGCGAGGGCGTTAAACTGCCAGTCGGGGTTATCGGCCCGTTTCGAGTTGAAGTGATCATCCAGGATGTTGGCACCCCCTTCAAGGGTGAAAGCCACTGCATCGCTGATGCGGAAGTTGACGCCAAGGCCCACACGGCCGGCCAGGAAACCGCGGTTCTCTGTCCAGAGGTACTCCAGGTCATAGTCGCCGGTGTTAAGTCCCGTGGCACCATTCTCAAAGCCGTAGGCATATCCGCCGCCGGCAAAGAGATAGGGGCTCACTGCCCGTTCCGGCTTGAACCCTCCGAAGAGCGTACCCAGGTCGAACAGCAGGTCGAGGTTGCCCTGCACGAACTGGAAGTCGTACACCTGTGCGGGAGCCACCCAGCCCCCTTTACCTTGCCAGCCGGAGGCGCCAAGGCGCATGCCGAAGAGGGGACTGAACTGGTAGCCCAGGTTGACTGCTCCCGCGGGTGAGATCAGATCCTTGAAGGCCGCTTCACCCAACGTGTGGGCTGCACCTGCCTGCCACTGCGTAAAGAAGTGGGGCTTAAAGAAGGTCTTACCTTCCTCCTTGATTTCTCTCTCCTGTGCAAACGTCACCATCGGGATGAGGGCGAATGCGATCAGGTACATAAAAAACTTTTTCATAGACTTTTGTTTTAAATTATTGTAATACAATAGATTGTAATGCGTGCGCTTATGCAGTTAAGATTTTCTTTACAATATTAACAAAAATACCCGACAAATGTTTATTTCTGCCCACATTTTGTTAAGAGAATCCACAAAAAAAAGAGACGCCCCGTAGGACGTCTCTTTTACAAGAGGTATTGAATGATTAGTTCAGTGTCATGTTGAATACTTTCGGTACTACGAAGGTACAAGCATGTCCGAAGTTATCGGTCAATTCTACTTCCAGTTTTGTCGGTACAGGACCGGCAGGTGTGGAAGTGATTACTGCAGTGAAGTCAAATGCTGTACCACTGATTGCGGGTACGAAGTATTCGTTTGCCACATCAAAGTTAGCACCAGTCAAGACTCTTACACCAGTAACTTGGAATGTTCTACCATCCTGGAGTGCAGGTGTATTGTTAAGATCTACACGAGGACCAGCAGGTGGAAGTGCAGTAATCTTCGAGAATTCATAACCTGTCAAATCAGCACCATACTTCAAAGCCGGTGTATTGGCCTCATTAGGTCCGTCGAGCAACGGGATCTTTCCGCTCTATATTTATTCTTTCGCAACAACTTTGCCGGTAGTTGGCGGGGGTTGTTCCTGTAATTTTCTGAAACTGGCGGTGGAAGTTCCCTTTATCGTTGAATCCCACTTCTTCGCAAATTCGCGAGATCGATAACTTGGGATTTTTATCCATTATCCGTTGGGCTTCCCGGATGCGTAATTCCGATCGCCATGTCCGGAAATCGTTTTGCATATGGGTTCTGAAATAATAGCGGAGAAATGAAGAGTTGGCCCCCAATGACCGGGCGATCTCTTCTACACCCACATCTTTTTCGAAAAATTTTCTCTGTTCTATCCATTTTTCAAGGGCTACCTTGAATTTCTGCTCTCTGTTGGTCATCTGTCGCGGTTTCAGTGTTTTCCAGCCCTGTGGTTTTTCCTTTTCCGCGCGGCCGCTCTCGCGGGTTACGGCGGGAAGAACGAACTTCATCTCGTTGATCCTGTAGTTCAGGAAGTGGCTTATCATATATATGTAAAAAAGGGTATAGATAACGATGAAAGCATCGCATAACCATTCGTTGAACAGGGCGCACAGGGCCATCACCCCGATGGACAGGGCGGTATAAAAACCCGACCGTACCCATTGGAGGCGGTGGTCTTCATCTTCATCGTAATATTCCTCCAGTTGTCTCAGGCACAAGGTATATTTTTTCCGGAACAGGGTGGTATAATATGTCAGCTGAAAAAGGTAACCCGCCACGGCGGCATAAAAAACAAACGGGAAGGCGGTTTTCCAGAAGAACATGGTCAGGAACAGCAGCAAAGTCACAGCCACAATAATGGCAAACTGAGGTATAACACGCTCTTTGCGTACATAGAGCGGCTGGATAAATGTAAGCAGGGTCATGGTAAACAGTAATGCCTGGTAAGAGGCGATGGTTACAATAAGCATATTCTGGATGGAAGAACTATAGGCATAAGTCCGGCTAAAAAAAATCAAAAAATTGAATCCGGACAATATAAAACAAGCCAGCGCCAGGTATGCGCGGGAAATATATAAATTCTTCCACTTTGTATCCGGCGGAATACTGATACCTAATAATAAGCCTCCCAAACTGGCGGTAACGGAAGCCGAAGCGAAAATCAACGTATGGTGAGCAACTAAAGCAAGCACGGTTATTCTTTATAGAATTTGTTTGAAGTGGGTTCGACCTAAAAATGCAGTGACTAAAAGGGAGAAGAATAGGTTTGGAAAAAAGACAGGAATGTCATTAAAATGACATTCCTGCTTTTCCGGAAAAAGAATATAAATTGATTACTTTTTGTAATATAAACGATGATCGAGTTATTGTAAAAATTCAATTCTTTGTCCGTGGCTACCCTTGACTGAGTTATTGTAAAAAATGCTCAATTCTTTTCCGTCGCTTTTCTTTTATTTTCCCGATACTTCCACCCTGCGGGCTTGTATCGTAAGTGCTTCCTGTCCCGAAGTTTTGGGATCTTTTCCCGCTCCTGAAGTAGCAAGCCTTGCGGCGTTGATTCCTTGCTCCACGAGATACTTCTTCACGGCTTCGGCCCTTCTGAGCGAAAGCCCGTCGTTGTACGCGTTGGATCCCCTGTGGTCGGTGTAACCGGTAATTTCCACGTCCGTGTCGCTGAATTCTTTCAGTACGGAAACGATCGTGGCCAATTCAGTTGCATATTTCTGGGTATCCACCACATCGCTGTCGAATGCAAAGTGTACGGGCGGCAGTGCAGGGAATTCCTTTACTACGGGCGCCGGCGCGGGTTTCGGTTCCGGTTTGGGTGCGGGCGCCGGTGGTGGCGGTGCGGGCGCCGGTTGCGGTTCGTAGTACACCGGTTCGGTCCTCTTGTAGGTTTTACCCAGGTTGATCTTGATACCGGCTAAGGCGTTGAACTGCCAGTCGGGATGATTGGCGTTTTTGGAATTGAACCGGTCGGGCAGCATGTTCACGTTCCCTTCGAGCAGGAGGCTCACCGCGTCGCTCAGGCGGAAGTCGAATCCCAGGCCCCCGCGGGCGGCCCAGAACAGTTTGCTGTCTTTCCAGAGGTATTCGAGCACGTATCCGCCGGTATTCAGCTTGTTGGCTTCGTCGTTGCCAAAGCCGTAAGCACCTCCGCCGCCGAGGAAGAGGTAGGGGGAAACCGTGCGTCCGGGATTGAATCCGCCAAAGAGGGAGGCCATATCAAACACAACGTCCACATTTCCTTCCACATAATTGAATTTGTAGGTCTGTGCAGGGGCTACCCAGGCGCCTTTTGCCTGCCAGCCGGTGACGCCGGCACGCATCCCGAAAACGGGGCTGAACTTGTATCCCAGTTGCAGCGCGGCCGCCGGGGAGATCAGGTCTTTGAATTCAGCCTCTCCGAGGGTGTAAGCGGCGCCGCCTTGCAGTTGCAGGTAAGCATGTTTGTTGAAAAGCGTTTTGCCTTCTTCCTTGATTCGCAGTTCCTGAGCCTTGCTCAATAAGGGGAAACAGGCGAGAACAAGAAGGTAGAGTATCGTTTTCTTCATTGGTGATCTGTTTTATGGTTTCAACTAAAAATATAACTTTTTGAAAAAAGGCGCCCGCAATGGGCGCCTTTTTATTGGTTATTCCGAAAAGCATTTCTGTCAGTCAGACGATTACTTTTCATTTCCTACAAGTTTAATTACCGTTACCCGGTTTCACCGTAATATGCAGGTAGTTTCTCAACGGTTCGGCTTCAGGGCTCCATTTGTGTTTTACAGATACGGGAATACGTACCTTAAATTCGTTTTGTACAGCTCCCGTAGCGCTGTTGTCCCATGTCAACGTAATGGATGCCGGGGTATTAAACCAATGATAAAATGGGTTAGTATAGGTATCTCCTTCCACCTGGCTGATCACAATCTTCATACCGGTACCCTGCGGGATCGGATGGTACGTATCACCGATGGTGCCGTCGGGGTTCAGGTTGATTTGAGGTTCTCCCAACACGAACGGGCTGTAGTAAACAGCTGTTCCCGGCACCCACCAGCTTCCCGAAATCCATTCGCGTTCAAAGTCTATTTCGTAGTGGGCAATCAGGTCTCGTCCTTCCGGGGTAAGCACACTGATAAGCTTTCCATTCCAGTCTTTGATCACGGTTGGATCGTACAAATTCAACGTATAGCTGTTTTTCACGCCATCATTGGCTTGATCGAACACTTCGGCATCATCGGGGAATTGAAGCGTCAACGGATAGGTGAAATGTGCGGTGAACGGATCAAACAGGTTAATCACATTCAACGGCTGGCTGTTGATATGAGCCCGAGGCTGTACTTTCACCGTCTTTCCTACCAATTGTTTGGCCGCATCGGTGAAAGGCGGATGGTTACCCCACGGTCCGGACGGAGGATTACTGCCGATCGTTTCCAGGCGGAGGTAGAATGCTGCGCCATTCTGTACGATTTCCGCAGCTTTCATGCTGCCTTTCCATACGGATTTTTTATCGTTGGAGATGGTAAATCCGGTGGGAACTTCCGTAAATACAAAGTACGGAGTGAGGTATTCCTGGCATGCTTCTGTGAGTCCGGTGTATACAAAACTGTTGCTTTCGTGCATGAATGAATTGTTCAGCAATGCTTCGTATGCGGTGGACGTAAGGGCGCCCTGTTCCATAATTGTCGGATTCACTATGATACCACCGTTCTTGTAATAAATGGTATTTGCCGTCAGTGAGATTCCGGTCGGGAGCACTACCTTGAAGTTCCAGGTAATTATCACATCGGGACGGAACCCATTCGATTTCAGGATGGTCTTCACTTTGTATGTGCCGACAGGAGCATCGTTGCGGATATTTCCTTCCAGGTAGTTATACAGATTCACGCTCTGGGTTTGTGGGTCAATTGCATACTGGAACCATACATGTTTAGTGGCATCTACACCAACCGTAGCTGCTGAAGGCGTTGGAGATAATTTAATTACTTGCGCAGCTGTCAAATTACCTTGTTTGTACTCGGCAAAGAATGCGTCTTTACCCAACTGGATGCGCGGGTGGTTGAACACCTGGTCGAAGTCGATTTCGGCGATGTCAACGTCGGTCAGTCTGTATGTGCTGTTGCAACCCAATACGTAATCTTCCAAATTGAATTCGAACTCAACAGGCGAATTATCAAAATTGTCGGTAACAATGATTTTGATATAACCCACCGCATGTACTTTGCCATTAACCAAAGCGGTTACTTCGATAATCGGAGTACGGCCTACGGCGGCTTGGTTTACTTCTTGTCCGTCAGGTTTGACACCGATGACACCGGTCGTTTCGTTTAACGTGACATAATCGTTGGTCTGATCAACGCCTTCGCTTTCAAGATAAACGCGTTTGAATTTGAAAGTGTGGTTGTTGAACCCAAATTCGGTCATCTTTTCCCAGTCGCTGTAGTAGTCATCGAACACACCATAAATGTAATCGTTCAGATTGATGGTGTGGTTAAGCACATCGGTCATGCTCCCACTCTGGGACTTGCCGTTCCACAGCTCGATATCTGAGGCGTAAGCGGCTGCAGCTATAACATCATACTCAACTCCAACAGGCAGTATGGTTCCGTCAGGTTTCAATGATTTTTCGTTCAATGCGATACGTCCTTCCGAAAGATCGAAGTTGGCTTTCACGTATTCGGTCGATGTGACGTAACGGTTCACGTCGTCATCCATTTCCACATTGATGTTCTTCACCTGAAGTGCAACGCTTACGTTAGAACCCCATTTATCGTTATCATTGATTGAAGTTGTCCGAGAGCTCATGCGATCCCACCACCAACTTCCGTCTTCATAATCGTAGTCGCTCTCTTCAACCATTACCGGAACGCTTAATACGCCGTTAGCCAATGTTGCCTGACCGGCCAATACGATAGGAGCCGATTTGCTATCAGCGGACCTTACCAAAGAAGTTTTGTGCAGAAGCGCATGGATTTCAAAATCGCTCAATTTAACGTTAGACGGGCTTACGTTGTAGCGAAGGATAGTGATGCCCTTGTAGATTTTGCCCTTTTGCAGAACCGACCAGTTTTCATCCCAGTCCGAATCCCAGCCCGGGGTGTAGTAACCCACTTTTGCCGGTTTGTTATATTTCCATTCGGTAATACCCCTTACCACAATCTGCGGCGTTCCGTCATTTGAGGTATAGTCGGGAATATAAGTCAATGTGTAAACACGATTGTCAAGACTCCTGTACACATTTATTATCAACTCGTTAAGATCATCGAGACGGTCCTTGATGATTGCGATTTCTTCATCAATTTCCTCTTTGTAGCGTTCAACTTTGCCATCCAGCGCACTTAAGTCCTCTTGTAGCTGAGCCACATCTCCTTCGAGACTGGTCATTCTGGTTTTCAAGGCATTAATCTCGCCTGTAAGCTCGTTGTACTTGTTTTGCAAGTCCGCTTTCACTTCAGCTATTTCTGCCTCATTGGCTTCAATAAGTGCTAATTGGTCGGCCAACTGAGTTTCAAGTCCCTCTATAGCCGTTGAATGGCCATTAACAATGGCTTGTAAAGCTTCAAAATTGGCAATGTGAGCAGCCAAATCGGTTTTAACTTGGCTGATTTCCCCTTGCAGAAGCACTTTTAGGGCATCCAATTCTTCTTTTGTAGCGGCTTTCGCCACATCTGCCTTCAACGTGGTTATTTCACCTTCAACCCATGTTTTAAACGTGTTGTAAGTTTCAAGCTTCACAACGGTTTCCATAGCATCATCAAGTTGCGCTTGAGTGATGGCAGAATTTTTCAACGCGTTTAGTTCAGTTTGAAGGGCGGTAATCTTGCCCTCCAACTCCGTTTTTAACGCTTGCAAATCAGAATTCTTCACCAATTCCGATTTAATAGCATTCAACTCGGTGTTGAGCTTGCTGATGTCATCATCATAATCTTTACAAGATGTAACTGTCACAAAAGCGCCAATTACTGCAAAGATGAATAACTTAAATAATAACTTTTTTTTCATACACTAAAAAATTTAATAATAATAAATTAAGATATTGCACTTTTCTGTTCCCTATTTGATTTTTAAAGTTTTTTCGTTGGTTGTTCAAACGTCAACCCCGCAAGTGTCGGGCGGAGTTTTGTTTTGTTGTCTTGTTTCTTCGATCGTTCTTTTTTTCATAAACTGTTACCTAATACTCCTCCTTTCTTTACGCATGTGATTGACTATTCTGTTTTTTCAAAATGCATTTTTTGCAATGTCTCCTTAAACTCAGGCGAGGGTGTGAACACCACCCGCATATTCTTGATGTGACCGGCAGTGAAACTCTCCGGATCATCCACCCCTTCGCTCGATAAAGAGAGACGCAGCGTGCCGAAATTGTTCAGGTTTACGCTGTAGCCCTCAGTAAGGTATCGGGGGATCTCATCCACCATGTTCTCGATCACGTTCATCACATCACCGCGTGAGAGGGAGGACTTGCCTGCGATTCCCTTGCTCAACTGGTAATTGTTGATGGTCCCCGCCTTGACCGGACTGGCGTACCACTTTCGCTGTGTGCCCGGTTCGAGCGGATTGGCTTTTTGAATCAGTTTATACTTCATAGACGTATGTGGTTAATATTTTCTCCACTGCATTTGCGGCTTTACGACTCTTCGTGATTTATTTGCTTCTGTTGTTTTCGTCCCTCATCCGTTTGTAACAAAATTGCTGAGCGTTTAAAAACTTTGCTCTGACCGTTTGTCGTTTGTCGCTTACCGTGCCTGTTTTTTTGGCTCCGACCGCTTGGAGATTTTTATCTCTTCTTATCACCGCCACTTTTTAATGGTGGCAAACATACGCTTTTCTATTGCTTTAAGTTAGGATTTATGACCAAAATTGTAGGATAAACTACGCTTTAACATTTTATTATCTTAGTACATTTTGCGCAAAGACAAATGCTAAAATGCATGCAAATAGGTTAATACCTGTGCTGTTACCCGGTTTTGATCTCATTCTTGTCACTGTCGTTAATTTATAACTCTTTTTTTTGTGGGATTTTACTCCTGGTTTAATTGTCTCTTTTTCAAAAAACTCCGCTGCTCCGCTACCGTACGGGTGAGGGCAACAGCGAAAAAATTTTTTACAAATATACAACTTTGTTGTTGAAAACAAAAAAAGTTTAATAAAATATGGAGTGCCTTCCCCGATATTTTTCAATTCATCCTTCATTGAGGCTGGGAAGTCGCTGGTATTGAGTAGGTGTAACACCTGTATGCTTTTTAAAAATTCGTGAAAAATAATTGACGTCGTAAATGCCACATTCAGCGGCTACTTCACCGATAGCTTTTTGTTGTGAGGCGAGGATTTTCCTGGCATGTGTCATTTTTACCTGCAGAATGTAGGTTGAAGATGGTTTGCCGGCAATGCTGTTCAATCGTCTGTTCAGTTGCGAGAGACTGATTGCAAGCTCATCTGCAAGCATCTTGGGTGAAAACTCCTGGTTCCTGATCTCACGGTGGATGATGTCGGTCACCTGCCTCAAAAACTCCAGCTGCTGACTCTCCGGTTCATCTTTCATCTCGTTGACCGGTTGTGCTCGTTGGTATTTCTCCCGTAACAGGTTCCTTGATTCCAGCAGTTTCTCCACCCTCAACTGCAACTCCTCGGCACGGAATGGCTTGCTTAGGTACGCATCGGCGCCGCATTGAAGTGCCTCCAGCCTGTCGTCAATACTGTTGCTGGCAGAGAGAATAATGACCGGGATATGGTTCAACAATGGGGATGAGCGAAACGATCGACACAAATCCAGCCCGTTTTTTTGTGATATGTTGATGTCTGCAATCACAACGTCGGGGATGTGTTTCTGAGCCAATTCATGAGCCATAGATACACCGGGAACAATGAGGAGGTTGTATTGGTTGGAATGGAACAAAGTGTGGAGGTAACGTGCCATATCGTTATTCTCCTCTACAAGGAGAATCAGATCGCGGGGATCATTTGCATGAATGGTGGAATTGAGGGAATTGTTGGCAAACACCAATTCAGTCTCATTCTCCTCTTTAGTAGGCTTAAATGAAATCAGCTGAGGAGTCTTGTCTGAAAGAGCGACTGACTTGTCGTTCCGGATGGGGAGTTGAAGCGTGAAGGTTGTACCTTTGCCCTCATTGCTGTTCACCCTGATACATCCTTTCAATCTTGTCACCAGCTGTTTGCTGAGCATCAGTGCTGTTTCTGTTTCAACCGGCTCCCCGTTGATGCCTTCGTGATAACAAGGCTCAAACAGATATGGCAGCTCTTTCTTGCTGATGCCTTTGCCATGGTCCACCACCTTGATGGCGTAATTCTTATGATTCCCCCGTTGTCGCTCCACGATGAGAAAGATCCTGGAGCCCTCACGGCTGCTTTCCAACGCCTTGTTGAGCAGTAGGTGCAGTATCTGTTCGAGATGAGCGGGGTGATAGTCGGTTTCAATTTGCGTCTCTTCACTGAAAAAGACCAGCTCAACACCTTTCTTGCGGGTCACAAGCAGGTATGATTCGGCAACCATCTCCAGGAATGCCACTACGTTTCCATGCTTCCAGGCATCGGGTGCATCTGCGGTCTCATAACCGGTCACCACCTGCATTCGGTTGGCAAGGTCGTTCAGTATCCTGCCTTGCCGCTCAATGGTTCCCAGGTAGGTGTGGTTGTTGTTGCCCGTTTGATTCCCCTCCCTGAGGTGCCGGCTCAGTCCCTGAATGATGGTAAGGGGGGAGCGAAATTCATGTACCAATCCCCGCAAGAAACGCGTACGCATCTGCTCGCTTTGCTGCATTCGGGACAGAGCACGGGTGCGTTGTACCAGCAGGATAGACAAGGTGATTGCAATTGCTGCAAGCAGTAGGATGATGAGCATCACAGGCATCGAGACACCCATGTTGTCAGGTAGATAGATTGTTAGTTTGTTCACGACTGTTTTCAGTTAGCACAAAAGTAACAGCATTTTTCACATGCAATATTAGCACTTATTTTGAGAATGACAAAAGAAGTGCTTAAAATTATGCTTGTAAACAGGTGGAATAAAATCTGGTGAACCGCTCACTCCTAATTGATACGCACTGTGAGGGAGAGATTGAGCATGGGCCACCAGTTGAGCGTCTCCTGCGATACCGGTAGTTCGAGCTCCTCGGCCATGCGGTTCACCCATTCGCGTCCGGCCTCGTTGAGGTTATCGCTATCCAGGCGGTATTTGCCCTGGTAGACCGCACCCAGCTCAAACCTGACGCCCACCCGGTTCTTCGGGATGGTTCTGCCCAGGGCCAGACCAATATAGGGTTTCAAGCTGTTCCCCATGGTCAGCAGGGCGTCAAAGCTGCCGTCGCTGTTGGGTTGAAAGACGATATCCTCGTAGGTGAGGGAGGGTTCCTCGCCCATTGCAGCGGAGATTGTTTCGTAGTCGTGTATCAGTCCCTTCCCATCAACGCTGTTGGTGCCGAAGTAGAAACCTCCGGTCAGACTGAAGATGCCGTTGCGCACCGGGTAATAGTCGAGCATCAGTTTAAAATTGGGGAAGGTGATGGAGGCCTCGGTGATTTCCGCCTCCACCGTGGGAGTGATGCCATATTCCTCGTAGCCTTCGATCTCCGCTTCAAACGAAGCAACATCCTGACGGCTGTAACCAAGATAGTCGAATCCGGCACGCAGTGAGAAGTGTGGAGAGAGGTTGGTGGCTGCCTGCAGGCCTACGCCATAGAGGCCGCCGTTGATGCCTGCCGACCAGTGTGTGAAGGGGCGTTCCTGTGCCCGGATGGCGATGATGCAAAGCCCGAGGAGGATTGTAAAGATAAATTTTCTCATATCAGGTGCAGCTAAAAGGTGAATGATTCACGAAACAATCACATATATATAGGATTTAACAATCATTCCAACTTTTTTGTTTTCCAAAAAAAGAGTAAGTTTGCACCCTTAAATGAAATGATATGAAGAAACAGGGATTCATTGTTTTTATACTCCTGCTCGGGGTTCTCATGATCACCGGATGTGCGCAAGGCGACCGGTTCACGGTGGAAGGAAATATTGTTGCTGCCGAAGGTGATACACTCTACCTGGAACAGCGGGCACTTGCCGGTGTGGAGCTGCTCGACTCGGTGGTACTTGACAAGGAGGGTGCGTTTCGTTTCCGGCAGCCGGCGCCGGACAATCCTGAGTTTTATCAACTCCGTCTGGGTGGCCTGATGGCAGCCTTCGCGGTGGACTCGTCTGAGACACTCCG
>Ga0116163_1001533_pt1 | contig 14249 bp, 8 predicted proteins | sample AD_UKC107_MetaG_FD_89889 | JGI IMG/M metagenome (GOLD analysis project Ga0116163, IMG submission 89889) | Active sludge microbial communities of municipal wastewater-treating anaerobic digesters from Hong Kong - AD_UKC107_MetaG | ecosystem: Engineered > Bioreactor > Anaerobic > Digestate | place...
CCAACCCGTAGTGCCCAGCGGTTCCCGTCTCTTGTTGCGCCAGGGCCAGGACAACACTGGCCAGCCCCATCGGGGTTTGGGCATTGTCGACGCTGGAGACCGTCGTCACGGCCGCCTTGTCCTTGCGGACGGCTCCGATGATCGTGAGGTCCTTGGCTGCGGGTGCAGGGTCGGCACTGGCTGCGACGACGGTGCCCGCGGCAGACGCATCCAGCGCGCGGGTCAACGAAACCCACGACGCGAGTTCGGTTTGCAACGCCTTGGTGTCCGCACCATTGGTCGAGGGCGCAACGACGACGATCAACTGGGCACTCACCGCGGTCTTGGGGTCGGCCTCGAGGAACTTGGCGTCCACCAACGAAGTCAGGGCAGACCGGGCCGCATCCTGCCCGATGGTCGTGCTGTCGGCGGTGAGGGCCGCCGCCAGCACACGATCGAACAACGGTGGGGCGGTGTCGTTCGTCGTCACGGTGGCCACCCGGGTCGTGGTGGCCAACTCCTTGGCGAGGTCGTCCCGCTTGGTCACGGTGGCATCGTCCAGCGCCACCCACGACGCGTCGAGGGTGGTCCGGGAGGCGACTGTGCCACCCGCCGCGACCACCGTGTCTGCGATGGCAGTGGCCACGTCGGCCTCCGCACCGGGCAGTGACACGATCGCCACACCCCGGCCCGAGGCGACGCCGGCGACAACCCGACGCAACGTGGCCTGCTCGAACGCTGACTGGTCAGCGGTTGTCTGCTCCAGGCCGGTCACCTGTGTGCGCAGGCTGGCCTTGTCACTGCGCAATTGGGTGATCTCGGCGGTCAGGGTGTCACCGATCTGGCCCTGGAGCGGCCCCGCCCCGAGCACGATGCCGACGGCGAGCGCGAGGAAGATCGAGACAATCGAGACCAGGTGGTAGCGGAAATCGATCACGTGAATACCCCCACGATGGTGGACCAGAAGTCATCGAGCCTGGCTCCGATGAGTTGCAACATGGCACGCCCGCCTTCGGTGGCGCTCAGCGCGGCCCCGAGAGCGAGCATCCCGACGAGGAGCATGGCGATGAGCCACCACCCGCTGATTCGTGACCGATAGAGGCGGCTGACGCCCTTGGCATCGATCAATTTGCTCCCGACGCGTAGCCGCGTGAGGAAGGTGCTGGCCATTCCGGCCCGGCCCTTGTCCAGGAACTCCACGAGCGTGGCGTGCGTGCCGACGGCGACGATGAGACTGGCTCCCTTGTCATCGGCCAGCAGCATGGCGACGTCCTCGCTGGTGCCGGTGGCCGGGAAGACCACCGCGTCGGTCACTCCGAGGGACTCGACGCGTTCGAGCCCCGGGGCGCGCCCGTCACGGTAGGCGTGGACGACGATCTCGGCGCCACTGGTGAGGGCGCTGTCCGACACAGAGTCCATGTCGCCGACGATCATGTCGGGTTGGAGCCTGGCCTCGATGAGGGCGTCCGCACCACCGTCGACCCCGATGAGGATCGGACGGTATTCGCGGATGTAGTGGCGCAGGATCTGGATGTCCTCCTTGTAGTGATATCCCCGGACGACGATGAGGGCGTGTCGCCCTTCGAACTCGGTGCGCACGTCGGGAACACCGATTCCGTCGAGCAGCAGTTCTCGCTCGCGCAGCAGGTAGGTCATCGTGTTCTCGGCGAAGGACTCCAATTGGTCGTTGAGGCCTTCGCGGGCCGCAGCCATGGCCTCGCGGACACTCACCTCATCCTGGAGGTCCCCGTCGCAGATCCGCTCCACGCCGCTGAGGAGCACGTTGCCCTCGAGGTGGACCGAGTCCCCTTCATCGAGGCGCTCCATGACCCCCTTGCCCACATTGTCGAGCAGCGGGATGCCCGCAGCGACGAGGATTTCCGGCCCGAGATTGGGATAGCGACCACTGATCGACGGAGCGACGTTGATGACGGCTGCCGGTCGACAGGCAACCAAGGCCTCGGCGCTGACCTTGTCGAGGTCGATGTGGTCGATGACCGCGATCTCCCCGGGCCGAAGCCGCTTGGTCAGGTTCTTCGTGCGTTTGTCGACCCGGACCGCACCGCTGACCCCCGCATAGTCGGAGTCACGGTTTCGCAGTGGTCGCAGGCGTGGGGACATCCTGCCCATTCTCCCACGCACGGACGACCTGACCGCCCACCCGGTCCACGAGGTCACGTGCGTGTTCGAGTGCGGCCGCTGAGTCGGTCCCACCGAGCATGCGCGCCAGTTCCTCGAGTCGTGCCGCCCCCTCGACCCGATGGACCTCGGTGCGGATGACGTGACCGTCGTCGGACTTGCGCACGACCAGGTGTCGGTCGGCATGGGCAGCGACTTGGGCCAGGTGGGTGACGACGATGACCTGGCTGTGCCTGGCGAGCTGCGCCAGGCGAGCCCCGACGGCGAGGGCGGCGCGGCCACCGATACCCGCGTCGATCTCGTCGAAGACGAAGGTCGGAGGCCCTGGGACCGCCTGCGCGATGGCCACCTCGATGGCGAGCATGATCCGGGAGAGTTCACCGCCGGAGGCCGATCGGGCAATGGAGCGCAGCACGCCGCCGGCGTGTGATCGCAGACCGATCTCCACGTCATCGGCACCCGCCGGGCCCGGACGTGCCGCGGGGCGCACCTCGACCGCCACGACCGTGTGGGGCATCGCGAGCTGGGCCAGTTCAGCGGTGATCCCGGCCGAGAGTTCTGCCGCCGCCCGCTGTCGCTGCCTCGTGAGATCTTGAGCGGCCACGTCCCTGGCGGCCGCGAGGTCCGCGACGGCTGCATCGAGTTGGTCCACGCGACCGTCGTCGTCGATCAGGCCACCCAGCCTGGCCGCCGCGGAGCGACCCCAGGCGATCACCTCGTCGATGTCCGCGCCGTAGATCCGGGTCAGCTCGCTCAGGAGGGCGCGGCGTTCATTGACCGCGTCCAGGCGTCCGTCCTCGACGTCGAGGCCGGCCGCGTAGGACGCGACGTCCGCCGCCAGGTCGGTCAGGAGGTGCCCCAGCTCAGCTGCCCTCGACCCGAGCTCGGCCAGTGCGGGGTCCATGTCCCCTGCCTGCTGCAAGGCGGACCGGGCCCGCGCCATGCGACCCAACACTCCGGCGTCGTCGACCCCCGAGGCCTCGTCAGCACCGGACAGCAGGACCGTGGCCTCCGACGCGGCGGCCCGGAGGTCTTCCACGTGACCCAGTCGCTCGGCCTCGACCGCGAGGGCATGGTCCTCGCCGGGCTGTGGGTCGGCGCCGTCGATGCGCTCCAGACCCACCGTGAGTGCGGCCGCCTCCTGGGCCCGTTCGCGGGCGTGGGCGCGGAGTTCGGTGAGTTCTCGCTGTGCGTTGGCATGGTCCTCATACGCCATCCGGTATGCCGTGAACGCGTGCTCCAATTCGGGACCACCGAAGCGGTCGAGCAGGTCACGGTGCTGGTCGAGGTGGCGCAGCCGCCATTGGTCGGCCTGCCCGTGCACAGCCACGAGGTGCTCGCCGATCTCGGCCAGGACACCGATCGGCGCCATGCGGCCCCCGACATGAGCACGTGAGCGTCCCTCCGCACTGACCGTGCGAACCAGGACCAGATCGGCCTCGTCCGGCGCTCCTGCCTCGGTGGCCACTGTGCGGGCCTGATGGCCGGCAGGGAGGGAGGCCACCCCCTCGACGACCGCACGTGACGAGCCTTCGCGAACCAGAGCACTGTCGGCGCGGGATCCCAACAGCAGCCCCAAGCCGGTGACCACCATGGTCTTGCCCGCACCCGTTTCACCGGTCAGGACGGTGAGGCCACGATCGAGGTCCAGACGTGCGTGGTCGATGACCCCGAGGTCGGTGATGGCGATGTCGCTCAGCATCAGGATCGGTGCCCAGTACCACGCCAACCGTGGACGTCCAGATGAAACTTGTCGACCAGTCGGTCGATGAAGGGAGCCTGCCGAAGGCGAGCCAGGCGGACCGGCTCGACCGCCCTCTCGACTTCGATCCGCGCGCCACTCGGGAGGTCGACGGCGCGGCGGCCGTCACACCACACCACGCCTTGTGCGTCGACATGCGGGAGGATCTCGACCGCCAACCGGGACGCCGGTCCGACGACCACCGGTCGCGCGAACAACGCGTGGGCGCTGATCGGCACCAGCAGAAGGGCTTCGACGTCCGGCCACACGATGGGGCCACCGGCCGAGAACGCGTATGCCGTGGAGCCGGTGGGCGTCGCCATGACGAGGCCGTCGCAGCCCCAGGTGGAGAGGGGACGACCGTCGATCTCGACGGTCAGCTCGATCATGCGCTCGCGCGAGGCCTTCTCGACGGTCACCTCGTTGAGGGCCCAGGAGGAGAAGACCTGCTCGCCGCCACGCAGGGCGCGCACCTGGAGCGCCAGTCGCTCCTCGACGAGGTAGTCCCCGGCCACGATCCGATCCACCGTGGTGCCGATCTCCTCGGGGTCGGCCTCGGCCAGAAAGCCCACGTGTCCAAGGTTGATTCCCAGGATCGGCACCCCCGTGCCGCGGGACAACTCGGCTCCGCGCAGGATGCTGCCGTCGCCGCCCAGGATGAGCACGAGTTCGCAGCCTGCTGCCGGGTCGGCCGGGTCCGCCATCAGGAGGGCATCACAGTCCCCCATCGGCGTACCGTGCACGTCCGCAGCCAACGCCACTGGTTGGACACCGGCCGCGAGGAGCCGCTTGGCGACCACGTCGGCGAGTTCCTGGGCATCACGCCGGGTGGGATGCACGAGGAGCAGGATCCGTCGCTGGTCCATCGATCTCCTTCGGCGGTCCTGGCCAGTGCGTGTCCTCAACGAGGCGCTGAGGACACCACCTCGATCGTACGGGTGAGCACGGACGGATCCATGTCCGACCCGTCTGCCGGGCGAAGCCAGAGCAGGAACTCCCGGTTGCCGTGCGTGCCCGAGATCGGACTGGGCAGCAGGCCCTGCACGCCCAGGCCGTGCTCGGCCGCGGAGTCCACCACCCGCCCGATGGCCAGGGCTCGATCCCGCGAGCGCGAGACGATGCCGTTCTTGCCGAGCCGCTCCCGCCCCACCTCGAACTGCGGCTTGACCAGGAGAACCACCTCACCCTCCGGCGTGACCGCCCTCGCCATGGCGGGCATCGCGACCGTCAAGGAGATGAAGGACAGGTCGGCGACCAGAATGTCGAAGGGATCGAGCGACAGGGAGTCCAGGTCACGGACGGACACGCCCTCCACGTCGGAGACACGCGGATCCGCGGCCACCGATGGGTGGAGTTGACCGTGACCGACGTCGAGGGCAACGACATGCCGCGCACCATGGGCGAGCAGGACCTGGGTGAAACCTCCGGTGGACGCCCCGACATCGAGCGCACGACGACCCCCAACGTCGATGCGCCAACTGGTGAGGGCGTGGTCGAGTTTCTCGGCTCCGCGATTGACCCATCGGCATGGTGGGCCGGTGACCACCAACTCGTCGTCCGCTGCCACTTCGGTCGACGGCTTGGGAGTCGCCGGGCCGCCCGGGATCTCAACGTCGCCGGCCTCGATCAGTTCCTTGGCGTGCCCCCTGGATCGGGCCATCCCGCGGCGCACCAGCTCGAGGTCAAGACGGGCGATCTCATCCCCCCAGGTCGGCCAGGCGTCCCTGCAGCGTGCGGTGCACGGCCTCGCCCCGATCGAGGATGGCATCGAGGTCGTCCGCATCCGCGACAGCGAGATCCGTCAGGGCCGCATCGATGACGATGTCGCCGGTGCGAGGTGCGTCGATGCTGCGGGATGGCTCGGCGTCGTCGCTTTCCCGCGGCTGCGCAGCCGACTGATCGAACTGATCACTCACGTGGTGGCCTTTGTGGCCGGAGCCTTCTTCGCCGGAGCCTTCTTCGCGGGAGCCTTCCTGGCAGCCGTCGCCTTCGCGGGTGCCTTCTTGGCCGCCGTCGTCGCCGCCGTAGCCGGCCTTGGGGTCGCCTTCTTGGCAGCCGTCGTCTTGACGGGTGCCTTCTTGGCCGAAGTCTTCTTGGCAGCCGTTGTCCTGGCGGGTGCCTTCTTCGCAGACGCCTTCTTGGCCAGCCGTTCGGTGGCCGTCGATGCGGGCTTGGACGCGGCTGGCGCGGGCTCCGGCGCGGATGCACCGGGAGACACAGCGCCGGGCAGTGCCGCCAAGCCCGCGGCGACGGCGTCCTCGCCCTGCTTGAGGGCAATCGTGGCCAGCGCCTCGACCTGGCCGGCCAGGTCCTGGACGCGGCGTCGAAGGCTCTCGACTTCAGCCGACACGGTGCCGAGGTCCAGTCCCGACATGGCATTCTCGAGTTCGCGACGGATGAGTCGGGTGATCTGCTGGCGATTGGTCTCGGCCGCGCTGACGAACTCCTCGGCCAACTTGTTGGCCTGCTTGGCCACCTTCTTGCTCGACGACGGGGCGTTCGCCGTCAGTTCGAGGATTTCCCCGACCGCTTCCGCTGCCCGAGCACGGGTCATCTCGCCCAAACCGGAGGCGAGTTCGACGAATCCCTGAATCGAGGACTTGGCCATGAGAGTTCTCCTGTCGTGGATGGCTGAAGCCATGATTCGCCCACGCTACTCGGCGGACGTGACTGTTCGCAGGAGGCCGTCGACATCGAGCCCGCGCAGGTGTGCCCCCGGATCGGACGCACGGTCGACCGCCGCCCATTGCCTCTTGACCTCGTCGGTCAGCCTCACGCACTCCGCCGCGGCCGCGGGCAGCATGAGACAGGAGAGGTCTCGCGCCACGTGGGTGGGGCGCAAGGCGGCGGGCGCTCCGATGATGGCGGACAGGTCGTCCACTCCGGTGAGCACGACGAGGGAGTCCATGCCCAGGCTGTTGGCACCGGCGATGTCGGTCTCCAGCCGGTCACCGATGGCCAGCACCTGTTGGGGTGGCAGCGCGAGCCGGTCCGCGCACAATTCGTAGATCGGCGTCTCGGGCTTCCCCGCCACCAGGTCGGGTCGCCGCCCCACGGCGTTGACGACCGCATCCACCAAGGAGCCCCCGCCGGGTGCCACGCCTCGGTCCGTGGGAAGCGTGGAATCGAGGTTTGTCGCGACCCACAGGGCTCCGCCTTGCACCCCGTATGCCGCTTCGGCGAGGTCCGAGGCAGTCACCGTGGGCCCGTAGCCCTGGACGACGGCGTCGACGCGCTCGGTACCTATGCGTTCCACGACCTGGAATCCGGCCTCACGCAGGGCAACCCCGACACCGGGGCCACCCACGGCGAGCACCCCGGCTCCACGCGGTTGATGTCGCGCGAGCAACCACGCGGCAGCCTGCGATGAGTTCACGACGTCCGAGGCCTCGACCGCCAGACCGAGTTCGCGCAAGTGGGCCGCGACGACGTCAGGGGTTCGAGCAGCGTTGTTCGTGGCGTAGAGCACGGGGCGTCGCTGGGCCGACAGCGCCTCCACGGCATGGGGAACGGCGGCCTGACCGCGGTAGACCACCCCGTCAAGATCGCAGATGAGCGCGGCATACGCTTCGAACGGTGCTGTCATCGGACGTCAGGGTCCTCCGTGCCCAGTGAGTCCTCGGCCCCGGACTCCTCCGAGTCGTCGCCTGCGAGCAGATCCGTCTGAACGGTCCCTTGCAACTCCTCGACTCTTTCCACAGCGTCGGTTTCCCCTTCGACATCGCCGAGTGCGGCCCGCGTGAACCAGTCGAGGGCTTCGTCGGCGCGCCCGAGAGCAGCAAGGGTGTCGGCATAGGCGTACTGCAGCCGGAAGGCACCCTTGCGCCTGAGCCCGGGACCCTGAAGTGCCACCAGCGCCGCGGCATCCTGCCCCATGTCGCGTCGAACTCCCGAGACGACGATGGTGAGTTCTTCACGTTCGGCGGCCGTGAGCGTTCGTGCCTCGGGCGAACTGGCCAGCTCCAGGGCACGGTCAAAGCGTCCCAGTCCCCGCTCGCAGTCGACCATCAAGGCAAGCAGGTGACTTGATCCGCTGAGGCGGCGCACGGTCCGGAACTCACCAAGGGCACGGTTGTAGTCGCCCATCCGGTAGGCCACCATCCCCAGTGCCTCGCGAGCCGCCGGCACGCGACCAGCGCGCCGAACAGCCGTCTCCGCATGCGCGAGGGCCAACTGCGTCTCGTCAGCCGCCAGGGTGGCCGCCACCATGACCAGGTGGCGGGCGACGCCCTCGGCGTTCTCCTTGGTGAGGGTTCGCAACTGGTGGTGCACGGAGCGATCGAGTTCCTGACCCGTCACGTCGTCAGGTAGCGGCGGCTCGGGAACGCGTGGCTTCCGGGGCGGGCGATTGGGGTTCTGGTCCGGACGAAGCTCACCAGGGCCCGTGCCGCGCCGGTCGGCCGCCGGGCCGTCGCCACGGCTGCGGCCAGCTTCCCGACTTCCCCCAGTGGAGCGGCGATCATCCCGTCGACCGCCGCCGCCGCGTCGGTCACCACCTCGTGGACCGCCGCGGCCCTCCCCGCGACTCTCGCCCCGGTCATCGCGGCGGTACCCGCCGGTCTCGCGATCTTCGCGGCGGGCACCCTCACGAGAGGGTTGAGACCGACTCGACCGTGGCCGACGGTTCTCCGACTCGCTCATGCTTCCTCTTCCTGATCGATGAATCGGCAGTCTAGGGCGAGACCATTGGCGCGTGACCCCAGGGCCGTGACTCGCTGTCGAAACCAAAATGGCCCGCCGATAAATCGGCGGGCCATTTGGAATGATTGTCCGGCTGCGTCCTACTCTCCCACACCGTCCCCAGTGCAGTACCATCGGCGCTGAAGGGCTTAGCTTCCGGGTTCGGAATGGAGCCGGGCGTTTCCCCTTCGCTATGACAGCCGAAACTCTATGGAGATGTCAATCGTTCCCGACCGTATCTCGGGAACTGCACAGTGGACGCGAACAACAAAACTTTTGATGTGTATCAAGTTGTCGGCTTATTAGTACCAGTCAGCTACATGCATTACTGCACTTCCACGTCTGGCCTATCAACCCGGTAGTCTAGCCGGGAGCCTCTCGGGGCAAGCCCCATGGAAACCTCATCTTGAAACGTGCTTCCCGCTTAGATGCTTTCAGCGGTTATCACTTCCGAACGTAGCTAATCAGCGGTGCTCTTGGCAGAACAACTGACACACCAGAGGTTCGTCCAACCCGGTCCTCTCGTACTAGGGTCAGCCTTTCTCAAGTTTCCTACGCGCACAGCGGATAGGGACCGAACTGTCTCACGACGTTCTAAACCCAGCTCGCGTACCGCTTTAATGGGCGAACAGCCCAACCCTTGGGAGCGACTCCACCCCCAGGATGCGACGAGCCGACATCGAGGTGCCAAACCATGCCGTCGATATGGACTCTTGGGCAAGATCAGCCTGTTATCCCCGGGGTACCTTTTATCCGTTGAGCGACGGCGCTTCCACAAGCCACCGCCGGGTCACTAGTTCCGACTTTCGTCCCTGCTCGAGATGTCTCTCTCGCAGTCAAGCTCCCTTGTGCACTTACACTCGACACCTGATTGCCAACCAGGCTGAGGGAACCTTTGAGCGCCTCCGTTACCTTTTAGGAGGCAACCGCCCCAGTTAAACTACCCACCAGGCACTGTCCCTGATCCGGATCACGGACCGAGGTTAGACATCCAGAACGACCAGAGTGGTATTTCAACGTTGACTCCACCGACACTGGCGTGCCGGCTTCAAAGTCTCCCACCTATCCTACACAAGCCGTCCCGAACACCAATACCAAGCTATAGTGAAGGTCCCGGGGTCTTTCCGTCCTGCTGCGCGTAACGAGCATCTTTACTCGTAGTGCAATTTCGCCGAGTTCGCGGTTGAGACAGTGGAGAAGTCGTTACGCCATTCGTGCAGGTCGGAACTTACCCGACAAGGAATTTCGCTACCTTAGGATGGTTATAGTTACCACCGCCGTTTACTGGGGCTTAAATTCTGAGCTTCGACCCGAAGATCTAACCCGTCCTCTTAACCTTCCAGCACCGGGCAGGCGTCAGTCCGTATACATCGTCTTGCGACTTCGCACGGACCTGTGTTTTTAGTAAACAGTCGCTTCTCCCTGGTCTCTGCGGCCCTTTCCCCTAGCCAGCAAGTGACTTCAGAGTCTGGGCCCCCCTTCTCCCGAAGTTACGGGGGCATTTTGCCGAATTCCTTAACCACGATTCACTCGATCGCCTTGGTATTCTCTACCTAACCACCTGAGTCGGTTTGGGGTACGGGCGGCTCGAACCTCGCTAGAAGATTTTCTTGGCAGCATAGGATCACCCTGCTTCCCGCATTCGCGGTCACTATCAGGTCTCAGGATATGTGTGAGACGGATTTGCCTATCTCACTCCCTACACCCTTGGACGTGGACTACCATCGCCACGCGGAGGCTACCTTCCTGCGTCTCTCCATTGCTTGACTACTACTCAATAGGGTCGCGCGCTCCACTGAAAGATTCATCCGAAGACTTCACGATCAGCTTCAGGCGCTTAGCATCAAAAGGTTCGTCATGGGCGGTTCTTCGCCGGTTCCGGAATATCAACCGGATGTCCATCGACTACGCCTGTCGGCCTCGCCTTAGGTCCCGACTTACCCAGGGCAGATTAGCTTGACCCTGGAACCCTTGGTTATTCGGCGGACGGGTTTCTCACCCGTCATTCGCTACTCATGCCTGCATTCTCACTCGTGTGGCCTCCACGGCTGGATCACTCCGCCGCTTCCCTGGCCACACGACGCTCCCCTACCCATCAACACGCTTGGAACGTGAACCCGCAGGTGTCACATCCGGGCAAAGTGTCAATGCCACAGCTTCGGTGGTGTGCTTGAGCCCCGCTACATTGTCGGCGCGGAATCACTTGACCAGTGAGCTATTACGCACTCTTTAAAGGGTGGCTGCTTCTAAGCCAACCTCCTGGTTGTCAATGCAACTCCACATCCTTTCCCACTTAGCACACGCTTAGGGACCTTAGCTGGTGGTCTGGGCTGTTTCCCTCTCGACTACGGAGCTTATCCCCCGCAGTCTCACTGCCACGCTCTCACTTACCGGCATTCGGAGTTTGGCTAACGTCAGTAACCTGGTGGGGCCCATCGGCTATCCAGTAGCTCTACCTCCGGTAAGAAACACGTGACGCTGCACCTAAATGCATTTCGGGGAGAACCAGCTATCACGGAGTTTGATTGGCCTTTCACCCCTACCCACAGCTCATCCCCTCAGTTTTCAACCTAAGTGGGTTCGGCCCTCCACGACGTCTTACCGTCGCTTCAGCCTGGCCATGGGTAGATCACTCCGCTTCGGGTCTAGACCCAGCGACTATGGCGCCCTATTCGGACTCGCTTTCGCTACGGCTTCCCCACACGGGTTAACCTCGCCACTGAGCACTAACTCGCAGGCTCATTCTTCAAAAGGCACGCTGTCACCCCACAAGGAGGCTCCAACGGATTGTAGGCAAACGGTTTCAGGATCTATTTCACTCCCCTCCCGGGGTACTTTTCACCTTTCCCTCACGGTACTTGTCCGCTATCGGTCACCAGGGAATATTTAGGCTTAGCGGGTGGTCCCGCCAGATTCACACGGGATTTCTCGGGCCCCGTGCTACTTGGGATGACTCTCTGGAGTTCGCGTCATTTCGTCTACGGGAGTGGCACCCTCTGTGCTGGACCTTTCAATGTCCTTCGACTATGGCGCGAATTTTTGACTCCATGTCAGTCTGTCAGAACTGACCAAGAGGTCCCACGACCCCGAACATGCAACGCCTGACAGCTATCACACATGCTCGGTTTAGCCTCTTCCGCTTTCGCTCGCCACTACTCACGGAATCGCGGTTGCTTTCTCTTCCTGTGGGTACTGAGATGTTTCACTTCCCCACGTTCCCTCTACCCGCCCTATGTGTTCAGGCGGGAGTGACTGGACTTGCCTCCAGCCGGGTTTCCCCATTCGGAAATCCTCGGATCACAGTCTGGTTATCGACTCCCCGAGGCTTATCGCAGATTCCTACGTCCTTCTTCGGTTCCTGGTGCCAAGGCATCCACCGTTTGCCCTTAAAAACTTGATGCACAAAGATTTTAAGATGCTCGCGTCCACTGTGTAGTTCTCAACATACGGGCGGTCCCTTCACCTGTATCGGCGCCTACCGAAGACTCGGCGGTTCGTCCGTGGTGAAGGTCCTGGGCCGTTTCCGGCCTGAGGTCGAAGCTTGCGCTCCCGAGCCCTCAGGACCCAACAACGTGTCAGGCGCTGTTCCCTTGCCGGCTGCGTTCCACTGTCTTTCGACTTGTACTTGCAGCGCCGGTTCGAGTTCAGCGCCAAATAATCGATGTTCCACCCTTGAGCACCTGCTGACCGACATTCGCAGTCAGACCAGGCTCTGGATCGCTGTCGCGACCAGTGCTCCTTAGAAAGGAGGTGATCCAGCCGCACCTTCCGGTACGGCTACCTTGTTACGACTTAGTCCCAATCGCCAGTCCCACCTTCGACGGCTCCCCCCACAAGGGTTGGGCCACCGGCTTCGGGTGTTACCGACTTTCGTGACTTGACGGGCGGTGTGTACAAGGCCCGGGAACGTATTCACCGCAGCATTGCTGATCTGCGATTACTAGCGACTCCGACTTCATGGGGTCGAGTTGCAGACCCCAATCCGAACTGAGACCGGTTTTTTGGGATTCGCTCCATCTCGCGATTTCGCAGCCCTTTGTACCGGCCATTGTAGCATGTGTGAAGCCCAAGACATAAGGGGCATGATGATTTGACGTCATCCCCACCTTCCTCCGAGTTGACCCCGGCAGTCTCCTATGAGTCCCCGCCTTTACGCGCTGGCAACATAGAACGAGGGTTGCGCTCGTTGCGGGACTTAACCCAACATCTCACGACACGAGCTGACGACAACCATGCACCACCTGTATACCGACCTTGCGGGGCACCCATCTCTGGGTGTTTCCGGTATATGTCAAGCCTTGGTAAGGTTCTTCGCGTTGCATCGAATTAATCCACATGCTCCGCCGCTTGTGCGGGCCCCCGTCAATTCCTTTGAGTTTTAGCCTTGCGGCCGTACTCCCCAGGCGGGGAACTTAATGCGTTAGCTGCGGCACGGATCTCGTGGAATGAGACCCACACCTAGTTCCCAACGTTTACGGCGTGGACTACCAGGGTATCTAATCCTGTTCGCTCCCCACGCTTTCGCTTCTCAGCGTCAGTAGTGGCCCAGAGACCTGCCTTCGCCATCGGTGTTCCTCCTGATATCTGCGCATTTCACCGCTACACCAGGAATTCCAGTCTCCCCTACCACACTCTAGTCTGCCCGTACCCACTGCAAGTCCGGGGTTGAGCCCCGGATTTTCACAGCAGACGCGACAAACCGCCTACAAGCTCTTTACGCCCAATAATTCCGGACAACGCTCGCACCCTACGTATTACCGCGGCTGCTGGCACGTAGTTAGCCGGTGCTTCTTCTGTAGGTACCGTCACTTTCGCTTCTTCCCTACTGAAAGAGGTTTACAACCCGAAGGCCGTCATCCCTCACGCGGCGTTGCTGCATCAGGCTTTCGCCCATTGTGCAATATTCCCCACTGCTGCCTCCCGTAGGAGTCTGGGCCGTGTCTCAGTCCCAGTGTGGCCGGTCGCCCTCTCAGGCCGGCTACCCGTCGTCGCCTTGGTGAGCCATTACCTCACCAACAAGCTGATAGGCCGCGAGTCCATCCCAGACCGAAAAACTTTCCAGACGGTAGAGATGCCTCTCCGTCTCGTATCCGGTATTAGCAGCTGTTTCCAACTGTTATTCCAGAGTCTGGGGCAGGTTACTCACGTGTTACTCACCCGTTCGCCACTGATCGGAGGAGCAAGCTCCTCGTCACCGTTCGACTTGCATGTGTTAAGCACGCCGCCAGCGTTCGTCCTGAGCCAGGATCAAACTCTCCGTTGATGTTTGACTCTCTCACCCGGAGGTGGAGAAATCGTTACCCATCGAAGGGTTGTTTCCAGGCTGAGCACAAACAACTAGCTTTCGCTGTTGTTCGTTGTCCAACCAAAGGATTTTCGTACGAGGACGACGTCGCACAGGCCGTTTGGCCCGCTTGCCGTCACCTCGTGACGAGGTTAATTGGCATCGATTTTTGACACGCTGTTGAGTTCTCAAGGTTCGGACGCGCACCATCACTCGATTCGGTGAATCTCGTTTTGGGGCAACCATTCCAACTTACCCGCGTCCATGCTTGGGCGTCAAATCCGCGGCTCTCGAGGAGCTTCGCGGATCAGATCGCGCTTGGATCTCTGCGGTCCCACTACTTTAGCGTCCAGTTGGCGACGCTCCAAATCGGCTCTGCGAGCCTCCTCGGTGGGTGGGTGTCAGTCCTGGGACCGGCCTGCTTGG
>Ga0116163_1001546_pt1 | contig 14193 bp, 13 predicted proteins | sample AD_UKC107_MetaG_FD_89889 | JGI IMG/M metagenome (GOLD analysis project Ga0116163, IMG submission 89889) | Active sludge microbial communities of municipal wastewater-treating anaerobic digesters from Hong Kong - AD_UKC107_MetaG | ecosystem: Engineered > Bioreactor > Anaerobic > Digestate...
ATTTCGCCCTTGTCCAACTGTTGAATCATGTTGTCTTCCTGGGCTGAAAGCAACGTAATGCCGCACAGGAGCACGAGCATTATGATCAATCCTTTTTTCATATCGACCTCCTTGGTTCCACCAATTTTTACAAGTATAGCAACACTCCTTTTTTTATCAAGGGGACATTACCCAAAATTTATTACCTGTAACAGGGCAAAAATAAGGGCTCCGGACATCACGCCGGCAGCAATGTCATCCATCATGATCCCCACCCCGTTTTTCATCTTATCGAAGAAAGATACCGGAAAGGGTTTCCAGATATCAAAGATCCGGAAGAAGATGAAGGAAGCCCCGACAAGCCACAGATTCTGTCCCGCCAGAAAGAGCGGAATAAACTGAGCCACAAACTCGTCCATGATGATGGGAGAAGCGTCATCACTTCCGTAAAGATCTTTTGAGCGGTTGGAAAGAATCAGCCCGAGGATAAAAAGAGCCGGAAGCAGCCAGGTCAGGACATTAATATGAGTGACTCCCCAGAAAACCCAGAGGATCACCGCAGCCAGACTTCCCCATGTACCGGGAGCCAGCCTGATGTGCCCCAGATAGAAGAGAGAGAGGAAAAAGCGGCTGACCTGGTCGAAAAACTCTCTTCCCGTGACGATCCTGCGGTTTTTGATATAGAAATCGATTCCCGAGTAGACGGTAAGGATCAGAGCAGCATAGAGGAGAAGAATATCCAGATTTCTTAAGCTGTCACGCGTCAGAATATTCAGCATGGCCGCGATAATGGCAGAGAGCTGGACCACGGTTTTGATCTTGCCGCTCCAGACCGCGGCGATGACCACTTTTTTGCGTAAAGCAGCATCCCGGTGGAGGGTCACATAGATCTCCCGGACCAGAAGCACCAGGACAGCCCAAAGGGGGAAGCGCCCCAGCCAGACAAGCAGGAAAAGAGCCGAATAGACCAGGAGTTTGTCGGCGAAGGGATCCCAGATCTTGCCGAAATCACTCACCCATTGATATTTCCGGGCCAGGTAGCCGTCAAAAAAGTCGGTGAGGGACATAAAGACAAAAAGCCCCAGGCCGATGTACCCGTAAGTCCTGTTGGTGTTCACCTGGGCAAAAAACCAGACAAACGCCGGGACCAGGATGATCCGTAAAAGAGTCAATACATTGGGAAGCCGTTTCATAATGTTATCTCTCCTTCCAGGTCATATTCATAACTTCCGGTGATCCGCACCGGAACAAGTTCTCCTTCAAGGGCTCTATTATTATTGAAAAAGACGACTCCGTCAACATCCGGGGCATCCCTCCAGATCCGTCCCTCTTCTCCGGTATAATCCACCAGGCAGTCAAACTCCTGTCCTACAAGCTCTGCCATCTTGCCGGCGCTGATCTCCCGCTGCAGGGTCATGATCTCCTCCACACGCTCTTCTTTGACATCCCCCTTCACCGGGTCTCCCAGGGAAGCTCCCGAGCTCAACTCCTGCCTTGAATAGGCAAAAACACCCATCTTGTCAAAATACCCCCTGCCCACGAAGTCACGCAGGTCTTTGAACTGTTCCTCTCCTTCGGCGGGAAACCCGACGATAAAAGTAGTCCGCAGAACGGAGTCACTGAAGATCTTTTTGATCATGTCAAGTTTGGAGAGGGCCTCTTTCTGTGTGTAGCCGCGTTTCATGGCGCGAAGCACCTCATCATTGGCATGCTGGAGGGGAATATCGAAATAGGGAAGGATTCCGTTGTCTGCAACGGCTTTAAGAAATTCTTCGTCGATCCCCCGGATATCCAGATAGAGGAGCCTTTTCCAGGGAAAATCATAGCGGCCCAGTAGTGACAGGAGTTCTTTCAGAGAGGATCCGTTGTCTTTTCCGTAAAAAGAGGTGCTCTGGGAGACAAGGATCATCTCCTTGATCCGCTTGTCCCGGGACAACCTGTCCAGTTCTTCTTTTATATCGGAAAGTGTACGGCTCTTCAGAGGCCCGCGGATCCTGGGTATGGTACAGTAGCTGCAGGGAAGGTCGCAGCCGTCGGAGATCTTGAGATAACGGAAGTGGGCCTTGTCCAGGGGAATCCGATGTGTAAAGGGGCCTATAAAGCCCTTTATCCCCTTCTCTTCCGAAACACTCTTCTGCTTTGCCAGTTTTTCAATTTCTCCATACCCGGCAGGCGTGATCCACTCCTCCACTTCGGGGATCTCACGGGCAAGCTCCTCTTTGTGGAGTTCGGGAAGACATCCGATGACAGCGATACGCATCTTGAGGCCCCGCTCTTTTTTCAGCTGGGCATACTCCAGGATGGTCTCGATGCTCTCTTCTTTGGCAGCGTCGATAAAAGCGCATGTATTGATAAGAAGCAGATCGGCCTCATCCCATTGCGGTGTCAGACGAGCCCCGGCTTTTTCCAGGCGTCCTGCGATCTCTTCTGAATCGACGAGGTTTTTGTCACATCCCAGCGTTACAATATGGTATTTCATCTCTATTGGGCCAGAAAGGTTGTGTAGGAATTGAGGTCAAAAAGAGCTTTTCTGTAATTCACAGCCTCAAAACTGGAAAAGGAGTAGTAGACGATGCTTCCGCTGTAGAAATTAATGCTTAACTTCTGCGGTTTCACGCGCCCGTCAAAGGTCAGGGAGATCTTTTCGATATCACCTGTCTCTTCTCCTTTGGATGTGAGGACATAAGCTTCCTCCCCCTTCTTTTCCACGGTGAAGAGGGTCCGGGCCTCTTTTAAAATGGCAAAGGGCGAGATAAAGATAAAATCATCCAGCCCCCCTTCGATGAGCTCGTCATCTTCAGGGATATAGTCCACATAACCCGTCTCATTGGTGATGATCACCTCTTTGAGGGGGGAGGTATACTCCACACGGAACTCTTTGTCGGGTCTGAACCAGAGCACCCCTTTCATCTCCCCCTGGAGTTCGCCCAGGTAGGAGTAGGTCCTCTGTGTAAAAGCAGCTCGCATGGTAGGGTTCTCCTGGAGAGAAGTTATAAAACGGTCCAGAGTATCGCCTGAGGCATCCGAAACGAAGGCTCCCAAAAGAAACACTCCCGTAAAAATCGTAAAGAGAATCTTTTTCATATATAATCCTTCAGCGTTTCCACATCGACGAGGATCTGACGCCCTTTGGAGCCCCCTTCGGTGTCAATGATCCCCTCATCGGCCAGGGTCTCGATGATCCGGGCCGCTCGGTTGTATCCGATACTGAACTTCCTCTGGATGTAAGAGGTGGAAATAGAATTCTGGTCATCCAGCAGGTTGTTGTAGATGAGCCGGATCACTTCGGGGAAAAGCTCGTCCTTGTCATCCATCTCCAGAGTGATCTCCTTATCCTTTTCAAACATCTCCTTATACTCGTCATCCTTTGCTTTAAAGCGCCGGAGATACTGCACTGTCCGGGTGATCTCCTCAACTGTGACCAGAGAGGCCTGTCCGCGGACGATCTCGCCGTTCACTTTGTGATAGAGGAAGTCCCCTTTTCCCAACAATGCTTCTGCTCCCTGAGTTCCCAGAATAATATTAGAATTTACCTTTGAAGCAGCCTTAAAGGCGATCACCGCCGGGAAGTTGGCCTTGATGGTGCCGGTGATGATATCCGCCGACGGCCGCTGGGTGGCCAGGATCAGGTTGATCCCGATGGCCCGGGCCTTCTGCCCAAGACGAACAATGGACTGCTCCACATCCTGCCCTGAAGAAGCTAAAAGATCAGCAAGTTCATCAATAACAATTAGGATAAAGGGGAGTTTTTCATCGGGATGAGCTGAATTGTAAGCATGGATATCCCTGCAATTCTTATGAGCCAGGAATTTAAAGCGCCGTTCCATCTCGTAGATAGCCCATTTGAGGACATTCGCTGCTTCGTGCGTCTCCACGATAACATCGCTCAACAGGTGGGGTATCCCGTTATAATAGGGAAACTCCAGCCGTTTGGGATCGATGAGAAGGACACGGACTTCTTCATAAGTGGCTTTATAAAGAATACTTGTGATAATGCTGTGAATGCCGATGCTTTTGCCCGACATGGTGGCCCCGGCGATGAGAAGATGAGGGAGCTCGTCGATGTGCAGGATCACAGGCTTGCCGTTGGTGCCTTTGCCGAAGGCCACAGTAATCGGCGACGGAGAGTTCTGAAATTCGTCCATCTCGATGATCTCGCGCAACGAGACGAACTGACGTTTCTGGTTGGGAATCTCGAATCCTATTGTCCCCCGCCCGGGCAGAGGCGCGATGATACGGATGTTGGTCTTGCTCAGGGTGAGGGCCAGTTCGCGGTCCAGAGAGACGATCTTGTTGACCTTGATCCCCTTCTCCACTTCCACTTCGTAGAGAGAGACCATGGGCCCCGTCTCCACGTTCACCACCCGTCCCTGTATCCCGTATTCGTTTAAAGCGTCTTCCAGAAGGTCGGCGATCTCCTGAACATTCTCCTCTTCCTGTTTCTGGACCAGATAGGAAAGAAGGTCTGTAGGCGGTATCGGGCCGGCATCGGGAATATCAGAGACATCCTGCTCAAATCCCGAATGGACGGGTTCATCCCGTCTGGCCTCCCCGGGGACGATTTCCTTTTCGTTGGGAGTTTCTGATTCGTCTACCCCCTTGAAATAACGCACATGATAGACAAACTCTTCTCCGGGTGTTTTGGGCTCTTTCTTCTCTTTTTCCTTTTTATCTTTCGGGGGACGTAATGTCCGCTCTTTCACCGGACGCTCCGGCTTAAGCTTTTCTCTTTTTTCAGGCTTCTTTCTCTCATGTCTGAAAAGACTTAATAGAAGCAAAAGCCCCTTTTTAAACAGGGATACAGGGATAAAAGCAGGCAGCACAAACATGATAAGAATAGCCAGGATAATATATGTCCCCACTTTCCCGGTAAACTTGAGCATAAAAGCGCCGGCGGCTTCGGGAAAGACCCCTCCCCACTCCAATGGAGAGAAGAGGCGGACGCTGTTGATCTGAAGAAGGATTACCAGGGCGGCGGCTGCGACCACAAAGAGGGCTCCTTTTCGCCCTGCGAGTATCTTCTGATCCAGAAAGGCATTGATACCGCCGATAAAGAAGAGAAAGGGGATGATCAGTGCCAGATCACCCAGAAAAAGAAGAAGATAATGGGAAAGGTAAGCCCCCATAAGGCCGATAAAGTTCTGGATCTTCTCGCCGGATGAGCCCTGAGGCGGGTCCTGGGGAGAGTAGGTCACAAGGGCCAGAAAAATAAGCACGGCGAACCCGATAAAGAGAATGCTTTTGATATCACCCGTCGAGTTTTGCGCTTGTTTCCGGGATTTCTTCCTTCTTGTCATAGCTTATAGAGTATAGGTGAGGAGGACCAAAAAGGCAAGGATAAAGAGGTAGAGGGAGAAGGCCCGGAGGCGCCCCTTCTGTGTGACGGCGACCAGGAGTTTTATGGAGAAATAGCCCACGATCCCCGCAACCATCGCTCCGAAAAGAAGCACAGGCAGGACAAAGTTCTCGCTTCGCTCCCATCCGTCCTTAAAAGAGAAGAGAGCTCCTCCCGCTATGGCAGGAATGGAGATGAAAAAGATATACTGAAGGGCCTCTTTACGCTTCAACCCCAAAAGAAGAGCCGCCGCCAAAGTGATCCCCGAACGCGAGATCCCGGGGAAGATCGCCACAGCCTGGGCCAGGCCTATAAAAAGGGCTGCTGTCACAGTCAGAGGGCGCTTATCCTCTGTTCTCTTGTCTGTGAGGAAAAGGATCACGGCCGTGATAAGCCACATAAAAGCGACAAAATGGAGGGAGGAGAACGCCTCTTCAGCTTGAGAGGCGAAAAGAATTCCGACTGCCCCCGTGACTATGGTCGAGAGAGCCAGGCAGAGAAAATAGTGCCAGCTCTCTTTTGCACCCCTGAAAAGTCCCTGAAGAAAAGCGACGATCTGTTTCCAATAGTAGACGATGACTGCTCCCAAAGTCCCCAGATGGAGCATGGCTCCTGTCATCAGAGTCATCCCCCCGTGGCCGAAGAGCTTGTCCACCAGGACGAGGTGTCCTGAAGAGCTCACGGGAAGAAATTCCGTGAGCCCCTGGATTATTGCTTCAGGAAGGATCTTAAGAAATTCACTCACGTCCCCACTCCGGAAAATGAGAGATGACGATGGGCTCTTTGGAGCGTTTCTTTTTAAGAAAGCGCTTCATCCGGCGGTTGACCGCTTCTTTGACATACTCGCGGTTTTTACGCTCTTTTTCATCCATGGAGTAGAGGATATCCTGAAGGCGCTGCCCGATCTCGGTAACATGGTCCTCATTGAGCAGAAGCCCGGCACTAGCCACTTCGGGGCCCATGATGATGTCCCCGGTCTCAACCATATAATCGTATATGAGGAAGAGGACCCCTTCCTGGCCGATGATCTTACGCTGAGTGATAAGCTCTTCGTCTGCTGTGATCTCGTCGTAATTCTCAATAAAACGTTTTCCGCTGGGGACTCTGTGGTTTCCTGCGTAGGCCTTCTTCCCGGCCAGATAGACAGGGGTCCCGATCTCGGCAAGGATGATCTGGTCCTCTTTATAGCCCATCTCGGTAAAGACATGCTTCAGCATGGCCATATTCTTATACTCGCCGTGGAACGGGATAATGGCTTTGGGGTTGACCATGGCTGCGATCATCTTTATATCTTCCCGGGCTGCATGTCCGGAGACATGGATCTCGGAGACGTTTTCGTAATAGACTCGTGCCCCGCTCCTGAAGAGCTGGTTCACCATCTTGTTGATATGGATCTCGTTTCCGGGAATCATCTTGGCTGAGATCATAACCGTATCGCCGGTTTTCAATTTTAATTTTGGATGCATATTGAGAGAGAGCCTCTGCAGAACAGACATGGGTTCCCCCTGGCTTCCTGTCACCAGGATCAGCAGCTGGTCATCCGGTGTCTTTTCGGCATCTTTGATATTCAGGATCTCCCCTTTCTTGATCTTGATATAACCCAGGCGTCCGGCGATCTCGATGATGTTTTTCAGGCTGCGCCCTTCTACGACCACTTTCCGGTTATATTTTTTGGCAATATCCAGGATCTGGATCAGACGGCTGATATTGGATGCGAAGGTCGCCATAAAGATGCGCCCTTTCACATTCTGGACGATCTTTTCCATCTCGAACCCTACCGCTGTCTCCGATCCCGTCATGCCGGGAGTCTCGATATTGGTGGAATCCACGATCATGAGGTCCACGCCCTTCTCGCCGATCTTTGAGATCTGCTTGAGGTCGATGAGGTCTTCGCTCACCGGGGTGTAATCTATCTTGAAATCACCGGAAAAATAGATCTTTTTGCCCCCGGACTGAATAAAGAGCGCCGATGAATCAGGGATACTGTGGTTCACGTGGATAAACTGCACAGAAAAATCCCCTGCCTTCACAGGGTCTTTCCCGTCCACGAGAACAAACTTGTTATACTGAATACCATGCTCGTCGAATTTCTTTTTGATCAGCTCACGGGCCAGTTTCTTGGTATAGATGGTCGGGTACCCCAGCTCCTCGATGATATAGGGCAGGGCTCCGATATGGTCTTCATGGCCGTGGGTGATGAAGATCCCTTTGAGTTTCTCTTTTCTCTCTGTCACATAGGTGATATCGGGGATGATGTATTCTACCCCGGGGAAATAGGACGAGGGAAACGAGATCCCTGCATCAATGATGATCATGGATTTTTCGTTCTCCATGACAGTCATGTTCTTTCCGATTTCTCCATACCCCCCTAACGGGGTAATCGTTAATTTGCTTTTCATTTTACTCCTTTAAGAATGTTTGTTTTGCTTGAAGATCTATTAAAAAATACATTGTTGATAATATAGTTGATAATTGTCCTCAAAAACCGCTAAATTTATATTCATCTTTCACCGGAGTTACTATACTCCCCCTTGAAGGTTTGTTCAAGGTTAAAGTGAAAAGACATCGATTTGTAAAAAAACCTTACATATGCCTTTTTTTCTCCCGTCTGTCACTTGTGAATCGTGATAGCGCATTCGGCACTTTTCAGGGCTTCGTTGTCCCGGGCATAATCCAGGGGTGTGTAGCCGTAGACATCCTCAGCATGGGGGTCAGCCCCCAGTTCAACAAGTTTCAGGAAAACAGTAAGAGTCTTGCTCTCATCAGCTGCAGCATGGAGAGGTGTCCAGTTGTAGACATCAAGAGCATGGATATCAGCGCCCCCCTTCACCAAAGCCGTGATGATCTCCGGGTGTTTATTGGAGGCCGCGGCAGTATGAAGCGGTGTCCAGCTGTATTCGTTCTCCTCATTAACCCGGGCCCCGTTTTTCAGAAGAAGAGCAATGACCTCCGGATTGACCTGGCTTTCCGCTGCCAGATGAAGCGGCGTCTCCCCGTATTGGGTCCGGGCGTGAATATCGGATCCCGCGAGGAGAAGGACGTTCACAACCTCGACACTGGAATTGAACCCGCACGCTTCATGGAGAGGCGTCCAGCCGAATTTACTCACGGCTTTCACATCGGCTCCCGCCCTGATAAGCGCCGAGACGACAGCAGCATTTCTGTTATTGGCGGCAGCCACATGGATAGGTGTCCTCCCGTCCTCCAAACGGGCATGGACGCTTTCTCCCCGCCCGATGGCCGCCCTCACCTGTTCCGGTGTCCCTTCGTTAGCGGCCTCGAAGATATTTTGCGAAAAGGCTGAAAAAACGAAAACACATAGAAAGACAATAATAAGAAATCCCTTTTTCATGACGCCTCCGTTTCTGAATGGATCAGTGTATTGGGTAGTATAGCATAAGCCGGGTGCCATATCCAAGCAATCAATGAATAATGGGGCCTGACCCCCCTGCATCCATGACACATTCAGTCAGATAATCCAGGTTTCTCTTCTTCCCCGCTTCAGCGATCTTTGATAAAAGATCCGGATTCAGAGCTGCAATATCCTCTTCTTCGATCCGGAGTCCATTGATGATATAATCATAGAGAGCGGACCTGCTGTTAAAATTATTCTCATAATATAAGAGATCTGCCATAGCCTTCTCCCGTGTCGCTGAATCAAAAATATAGCCGTAGGGATCACGTAATTGTGTTACGCCCACTCTGTAATACTCCGGCTTGAGCAACCTGTACGAAAACCGCCCTTCTGAAGTATCGAACACCTTATTGGCCCTGTCTGTTACACTTGTGACTTCATAAACACTTTCCGGTATCATCCCGTAAAGCTGTAATGCATATTGAAGTGAAACATAGGACCGGCGATAAAGCTTTTGCGCCAGATATTCCAGAGAATAATTTGTCCCGCTGATCTCGGGGTTTTTCAGGTAAACCCCCTGCTTAAGCCTTATCAGATACTTGTTCTGGACAAGCCGGCTGATCTTGTTGCGGATATATTTGTACTCCGGCAATAGATTCTGTATATCATTGAAATCAAATACAGACTGCGACGTTAATAATATTTCTTCCACATTCACCTCCAATTTGTTGATATTTTATCCACATATTGTATTTCTGTCAAGTTCATGATTGAAAAAGCGGCATTTAAATTTTCATATGACGTTTTGTTTTTAATCCAAGCAATAATATTATCGATGTTATTTTGACTTTAGAAATAAATTATTTCTTTTCGGATCGTCTTGATAGAGTTTATGTTTTCTACAAGAGAAAAAAGCGTTGCTATTTATAATTGATTATTTGATCCCTTTTGGACTTCTCACCTTTATTTAGACCGCGTTCTTTCTGCTCCGGCTTATTTGAGCACCTCTATCGCCGCGTCATTCCCTTCTTTCACGGCGATATCGTAGGGCGTGTTCCCCCACCTGTCCTGTCCGTTCATATCGGACCCGGCCCGGATCAGGGCGCTGATGACAGATGCATTTTTGTTGAAACAAGCTGCCCGGTGGAGTGGCGTGGAGCCGTCAAGGTCACAGGCGAGAAGATCCCCTCCGGCTTCGACAAGGGCTGTAATCACCTCAGGATCGTTTGAGCTCTCAGCAGCCCAATGCAGAACGGTGAGGCCTTGCGTGTCCCGGGCGTTAGGATCTGCTCCGAGACTGAGGAACAGCTTCATCACTGCGATGTTCTCATTGAACTGAACTGCATTATGGAGCGGTGTCATCCCGTCTCCTCCCGGCACGTCAAGGGGGGCTCCCGCTTTGATGAGAAGAGCAGAGACTTCAAGATTTTCATTCAAAGCAGCCCAATGGAGAGGCATATCCCCCATCCGGTCCACAGCTGCGACATTGCTGCCTGCTTTGATGAGGGCCGCAGTCACGTCCTCATTGTTATTGCATCCCGCAGCCAGGTGAAGCGGGGTCCATCCGATGGGCGGGGTAAAATCAACACGCGCACCGTTTTTCACCAGGGCTTTGACGATTTCGGGATTCTCATTATATTGAGCCGCCAAATGAAGCGGCGTAAAGAGGTTTTCGTTCTCCTGATTGACATTGAATCCGGACTTCACGAGGACTGTGATCATGTCCGGATCGTTCTGATACCGGGCCGCATGATGCAGAAGAGAACCGTCGATGTGAAACTCCGTCCCGCTCACCTCTTTCAAGTCTTTATATTCCGGATACTGCTTCAGGATGGCCTTCATAAGAGCCGGATCCCCTTCCCGGGCCACATCGATGACGTATTTTTGAGGGTTGTCCTGCGGAAGCTTAACTTCCGGGCTCTTGCATCCCCCGAGTGAGACAAGCAAAACAGTAATAAAAAGAACCTTTTTCATACTTCTCCTCTGTTTTTTTGATATGTCCCTGGATAATAGCAAATCATAGGCAGAATTCAATAACCGTTTTCACTGTCATTTTGGGATGACATTACCAATTTGCCTTGACTTTTATGGAATCGGCTCTGGATTTGTCATTTTCTCAATCGCTGATTTATTATACTTGTTGACAAATAAACGAGTTTTTGTAGTTTAGACAAAAAAATTAAAGAAATGAATCAGCAACTGACTGAATCAATTCTTCTGACAACTTCGATATTTTTCTCCATGATCTCTTCGAATCTCAGATGGTGAGCATAAATGTTCTTTCTAATGAAATTTAGCCATCTTTTACGTTGCACAGAGTCATCATGAAGCTGCTCCATCAGTCGAGTTATTTTTTTATAATCAAGTTCAGTTTGGCGATAATGAAAAGTTTGTTTGCAAGCCTCATGGATTTTTAAAAAATCCAATGAATTTGTGTAAAATGTATAAATCATAAACAAATCATAAAAATCCTTGCTTCTGCTGTCAGCTAGCGCTTTACTATAGATTGTTTCGAGTTTTTCAGCAATAATTGACTCAATGTTATAGCTTCTGATTCTAATGGATTCTCCAGTGAATATAGAAATATATTCATATTCAATATCGTCCAGGGTGAAAGATAACTTTTTTTTCATTAGAGATTTTTTTAATCAAGGCTGTCAGTTTATCTTTGTTCACAGCTGCAGCTCCATAATACTTCTGACCTTATCAGAGATCTTCATTTTTTCAGCATAATCAAAGAGTTTATTGATATTCTTTGCATAATAGCTTGCATACCTCTGGATGGCTTTTGAAAAGATTTCAATATCAGTATTTTCCCTGTCACTGATGAGATCACAAATGGTTCTTTCCCTATCATAAACCGGGACATCATTTGAGAACACCGTCTTTGCCTTCGTTTTCCCGAGAAGAAACAGATCTTTTTTTATATAATGAACTTTGATTGAATCATCCATTTTCGAGGCATTGTAACCGCTGTAAACAGTTATTTCATAAAAATCAGGTATCTTATCAGTGAGCTGATGAAGATAAAGTGCGGACAGATGAGAAAAAATGATTTTCGGATACCGGAGAGAAAAATAATAATACTCATCATGATCACCTTTATGCTTTCTATAGATCCCTCGTCCGCATCTTTCTATAAGCCCCTTCTTTACCATCCTTGTCAGATAAACCGTAGGGATGTTCATGGCCCTGAGTTGAGCAGTGGATACAATACCGCCGCCCTCTTTAAACAGCTCAAGAATTTGTTTTTCATAACTCAGGATTTCTCTTTTTGTTGCATCCATGCTTAAATGATAACACCATATACGCATATTTGCAACATAATAGAATAATTATCTCATTCCTAAATTTACATAGACCATAACGTAACATCTGGAGACCTCTCGCCTTGATATAGATCAGATCCCGTGTATGATGGGGAAAAAAGGAGATCCCCATGAAAAACGTTGTCCTGATCGTGATTATTTCTATTGCTCTCTTCTCTTGTGCCTCTCATAGAGGCATCTTTGAGATCGCTGAAGACGGAACCCCTAAAGAGATGAAAGCGGCTGTCAAAGCCGGAGCCGATGTTTATGCCCTGGATGATGAAGGGGGAACTCCGCTCCATACGGCAGCTGCCTACAATCAGGATCCGGAGATGATCAAGACTCTTGTGATTCTTGGTGCTGATGTCAACGCAAAAAACAACTGGAAAGCCACTCCCCTTCATTCTGCAGCCTGGCTTAACCGAAATCCAGATGTGACTTCAACCCTGATCGCTTCCGGAGCTTTTATAAATGCCAAAGATGAGGACGATATCACCCCGCTTCATCTGGCTGTCAGTAATCCGAATCCGGCTGTGGTCACAGTTCTGATCTTAGCCGGAGCAGACATCCATGCCCGGGGAGCATACGAGTATACTCCGCTTCATGCAGCGGTTGTCAAAACCATGAATGTTGAGACGATCAAGGCCCTGGTGGATGCCGGAGCAGATGTGAATGCCAAGGCTCAGAACGGATACACTCCCCTTCATATTGCCGCAGGAATGAATGAAAACCCCGAGGTGATCCTCTCCCTTCTTGAACTGGGGGCTGACCCCAGGATTATCGATGGTGACGGGAAAACCGCTTGGGACTATATACGGGAGAATGAGTCTTTGAAAGACACAGAAGCTTATAAAGCTCTTCAAAAGTGAGGTGTAAATAAATGAAGAAATTAGTTGGATATTTTCTTCCCGGGCTCCTGGGAATGACGGTTTTTGTCATCACCTTTTTCCTTCTGCGTCTCGCTCTGAATTTTCTTCCTGACCTCTCCCTCTGGAAAGGGTCCTCTCCTCTTTTTACGGTGGGGGCCATCTCTCTTGCCTATGCAGATCTCCTCTATTTTCTGTTCGGGTTCATCGTCACAACGCATGGTGTGATCAATCTTTTCCGGATCACAAAAGAAAAGAATCAGGGCGCTGATCCGGAAACCGGGAAGCCTGCACACCTTATCACAAACGGTTTTTACTCAAAAGCAAGGCACCCCATGTACGGGACATTCATCATGATCAATCTGGGCTTCTTTTTATCCACGCGCTCCCTGTGGGGCGTATTTGTTATTCTCCTGGTATCAGTCATTCAGAACCTGAATGCTCATTTTGAAGAAAAAAACGAGCTTTTAAAAATCTTCGGGGAGTCCTACCTAACATACCAGAACCAGGTCAAGCATACTCTCCTCTTGCCCGCATACAGGGTTTATGCAATTATTGGGATTATATTGACGATTGTAGGTTTCTTTGTGTCATAAATGTCATGAAAAATTGGTAGAGGGGAAATATGCGCGCTTTAATAATCTTAATCAGTTTGTGTCTTTTCATCTGTGCCTGCAAAAAATATAATACTTCCATCACTTTATCACCGGAATTAGTAACCAATACATACTACACCGATGACATCGCAGTAACTGATGACGGAGACCTTTACGGGATAATTAATAACAATACCGTCTTTATATATACTGACCGCGGAATCCTTCCTTTCAATCAGGCCCTGGGCAGCGGCCCCGGGGAAATAAAACACATCACGATGATAAAAACCCATGAAAACAAACTTTACGTTTATGACAAAGGCAACAGCCGATTCGCTGTTTATTCCCCGGAACAGGGTTTCACAGAAACGTTCCCGGTGACAGAGAACGTCTACAGTTTTGCAATCATAAACAATACACTCTGTTACACCATTGCGGAAGACTATCAGAATAATGATCCTGTCATCCATACACCTGATTCCGTTATTGACGCAATACGTTTTGATCCAAAATATAAGCAGCGTATCCTCATCGAGAGCAGCAAAAAAAATATTATTCTGGGATTCGATTGTTTCAAACCTGCGATATACGTTTATGATGTTGAGCATGAACTCATGGAGAAAATTACGCTTAAAGGCAAATGGAAAAATACCACGTCTCCCTCCTCTACTCCGATACTAATAGATTTAGCCATTGATGATAATAATAGTTTGATATTTGCAGCATTGCGGGGTGACAAATACGACAGCACCTC
>Ga0116163_1001554_pt1 | contig 14137 bp, 14 predicted proteins | sample AD_UKC107_MetaG_FD_89889 | JGI IMG/M metagenome (GOLD analysis project Ga0116163, IMG submission 89889) | Active sludge microbial communities of municipal wastewater-treating anaerobic digesters from Hong Kong - AD_UKC107_MetaG | ecosystem: Engineered > Bioreactor > Anaerobic > Digestate...
ACATTGACGATTTTATGAGATGCCATATTCAGATTAGCACCCATGCTATTTGAGCCGTCAAGAGCAAGATAAGAACTTGCGAGATACGACATCAGATCATAGTTGCGCCAACGGGCATTTACGCTATCATAGGCAAGGACATCCAGATTTGATGCAGAAGAAATCAAGACATCAGACAAGTTGCTCAGATTATGATGAACGCTGCGACTTACAAGTAAGGTGCCTTCTGTCGCGCTGTTGTTAATAACCATACCAATCGCTGCTTTAATATTTGGCGATGTTGGAACAACATTAGTCAGTGTTCCAGCAGTTGAACCAATATATAGATTGTCGCCAACACTGTAAGCGGACATATCTAATCCGGTTGCTAATCCGCGGAAAATGACAAAACCACTGCCGTTATTTGCGACATTTTCGGCCATAACACCAGCAATTTTAAGCGCTTTTGGATAATCTGCCGGGGCATAACTTAATTTATCAACAAGCACTTTCCCGGATGATGCGAACTCGCCGTAAACGTAAACAGGTGTGCCTTTCGTTAAAGTTGCGCCAGTTTTATTAAGCACATATACGACAAGTTGTTCTCCAAAATTATAAATATGCGAGGCGGATAATGCTACGCTTAATGTATTTTTTGAAGCATCCCAAACGATCTTGCCGATGGTATCGGTGGTTTCAGATGTGGATGTATTATATTGAGTAAATTCAATAGCGGTTTGCCCAGAAACATATCCTTGCGTCGCAGATAGATAATTATAAATTGCTGTTATTAAAGTAGCTTGATCGGCAAAAACGGCATATAAGGAAGTATAAATTTCTTCATACAAATCAGCTTCAACCAATTCATAATTGTTAATGCCATCTTGAACAGTATAAAAAGTGATATTATTGACTTTTTCAAAACCTTCTGATGTTAAATAACTTGCCAGTGTTGCATATTGGCCGGCATAATATGTCGCCTTAATTATACCAAGCGGGTAATACCAAACTTGATAAGATGTTTCAACACTATCTTCTATGATTGTCCAGGTCCCGCTTGACATTGTTAAAAGCGAAGATACATCGCCTTTTCTTGAAGGCAACAATGAAAGCATGGGAAGGCCACCGGCCCATGTGCCGGCAGGGAAAGCAAAGACAAGTTCTTTGGTATTTATTTCGCCCTGATTGATAGTCGCATCAGCAGATGAATAAGTATATTTCCCCGTTATTGAATCATAAGAAAGCGAACCTTGTTTTGTAAGATTTTTGCTTGAATTGAAAAAATATACTTGATAACCGGATATTGCCATATTATCACTCCTTAACGTGCCTTATCTGTTTTATTAAAAGCATAAAATATATGAGAAAGCCCAATAATCGTTGCAATAGCACTGATAATGATATTCATATGATTTTGTTGCATTACAAGATAATAATAAACATGATCCCGCATGACCGTTGAAAAGAGAACATTATTATCCGAAGGTATTTCATTCATCCATAGAAAATTATAAAACTTTATAAATATAAATACAATACTTAAACCGAAAAATGCCAAGCCAATAATGATATGAAACAATTTTTTACTCATATTATGATCTCGCTTTCAAGAAATTAAAGAATATTTGCGAAATTGTCGTTTTTGTTCCATCAAGATTTCTCTGGTTTACGGCAACATACATATTTCCATCAGCATCGCCTAAAGCATAATAATCATAATTATTATAAATATCTGCTGGCACTGAAATAAAATTGCTTAAAATTGTTGGAGTATAAACTGTTATGTTTGTCAATATTTTTGCTGAATCTGACTTAATAAATCTTGTATTGGAATAATAGAAATAGAATGTTTTTGCAGTATCTCTTTTCTTTATTAGGCAATTTTCTTTTGAAACCGCATCGCCAAGAATAAATGTTTCAATACGGGTTTTCTTTGGCAGCATTGGTAAGGCACAATTCCCGCCAAGTATTTCTGCGCCATCTTTATAAATTGCATAAGAATCACTTGTAAATACAGGATCATTCCTTGTTAAAACAATCCAATCAGATACTTTTGTATATCCGCTCGCTGTTGTATAAACCCATAATGTCAATTCGCTCGTGCTTGCATAATAATCTCCATCTATTCCTGTTCCGGGAAATACTGAAACGCTCGCATACCAATGGACATCTTCCGCATAAATATTTTCAACAGCGCTATTATCATATGCCACTAAATCAACATTAAGATCAACATAAGGCCATCTATTCGCAGTATAATGTAATAATCTTTGTTTAACATAAAGACCGGCTGTAATTGCAGCAGTTTCATCCCAATAATTCTTATAAAAACTCATTTTGCATGTTTCTATCGTTCCATCATCTTTGGTGTAGTAAACACCTTTCATAACACTTCTTGGATTATCATAAATAACTCTATTGCCAGCGAGTTTGGTATCTTGGAAATCAAATTTAAACACTAATGTGTTTTTTTCAGCATAAGTCAAACAAGGAACTAAAACTCCTTCTGAGCCATAACCAGAAGCGATAGTGCCATGTTGAAATAAAACGCTCGCTAATCTTTCATCATAAGTCGATGTTTTAAATGTTTTCATGAAATTATCGACTAAATCTCCAGTATATCTTGTTGTATCAACCGTATCTGATATTTCAATATAAAATAAAGGGAAATATATATCTCTTTTCAATGTATAGTCGCTTTTTTGCAAAGACATTTCATATGGACGATATTCTTTATCAACATCAATAAATTGAGAAAGCCGATTAAAATGTTTGCTTGCTTCATATCTTGCAATTAAATATGAATTAAAATATATCTTTTCAATACTTGTTATAATATATCCATCATTCGTGTAATCGCCAAATGAATATATGCCGTCAGTATGTGTTTCATCATAAGTATGAAGTGTTTTATGCTTTTTTGAAAAAGCGATTGTATCGACACCAATTCTTTGAATTTGGCCATATAAATTCATTGCGGATTTATAAGCATTTGCGATTCTTTCATCGGGATTTATTTGAATTGATGACGGCTGATCTATTTCGTTTATATCTTCACGATATTGAACGCTACGAGATGTTTCCACAAAAGGAATATATTCCACAAGAAAAGCCAAATTTCCCCAGGTCACATATAATGGCGTTTCTCCATATTGTTCATATAATGCCAATGTTATCATATTTTCAACTGCAATAATCGTTGAAAGCCAGCCATATGTGGTAGAAAAGCCATCCATAATATCTGAGCCACGTTCCCAATAGGCCGATGCGCTTTTATATCCTTTATCAGCTGAACCAGCATTATCTGTATCATAAGTATCATAAACATCTTTATTTACAACCCAATCCGTTAAATCAACCAATCTTGATTGAGTTGATGTTGCAATAAGTGTTTTAATGCTTATTAGTTCACTGATTTTATGTGATGTTTTTAAATAAAAATTCGAGTCACTTACTAATATATCGCTTGATCTAAAAGAAATATAGTCTGTTATTGATCCTTCCGAAACGGCCGGAGTGATAAGATCATCAGAAGGAATAATATTCTCTTGATAACTTTCAACTTCTTGCGAATATTGTTCTCCGTTTGTTTCCGAAACATAATCGAGAATATTCAATTCTGTAATCGGAACATTTGAAATATCTATTTTATGGTTTAAATCATTCACAAAATCCGCCGTTAAAATCATTGTGCCACTTAGATCATTATATATAATTCTTGGCATTGCATTTATATATCTAAAAACGCCAATCAACGCTTCTCTTAGATTTTTCTTATCGAAATAAAATTGAGGCGATTTTATGGTATTTAAATATGTCGCTAATGATGTTTCAATTTCAAATATCCTTGTTGTGGAAATGTCATCAAGTCTTTCAAAAGGAACAAGCAAACATAAACGGGATACAACATCATAAAGGGTTTTAGTGGATAAGCCATCTATTGGTTGTGTATCTGTTAATGATCCGCATTGGAACTTTTCAAGATATTTTATTGGTTCCATGAGTTGTAAAGTATGAGTATAATTATCAACAGAAGCATGATTTGAAATTTCAAATTTGTCCGCATAGATTTTCCAATATGTTGTTTCAGTATTTGTGCCATCATTTACTGTTATTTGTATAACTTTGTATCTTTTAAATGGAGTGCCTTTATTTATTCTCGGGATAGTCAAAAGAGCCGTATCAAGACTTTCGTCAACCTTTAAGAGTTGTGACATCGCTTCTATATTTACGGTTCCATAATCTTGAATTGTGATTTGATAACTCCACACTATGCGATCACCTCTTACTTGCCGAACCAGTTCTTAATTGCCGTAAATAATCGGATGATAGATTTTCTTTATTGACTTTAAGTTCATAAGAAATCGCTTTATCAGCAGCCAATAGAGCGGCCCCAGCAACAGCGACATATGGATTCCAGAAAATAGCTGTTGATACAAAGCCAGCAATGGTTAATCCAACCGCAGCCCTGCGCTCAGCCACTCTATTTTCTGTATATTCGCCGATATAAGAATTTATTTTGGAAATAGTCGCAAGAGATAAAGCGGCCGCTTTAGTGGGCGTCACGCGATGATGATTATATCCTCTTTCGCGTTCTTTTGCCGGCTCAGCATATGTTTTTGGGCTGACTCTTTCATATCTTGGATTCGTTTTCGATATTCCTGTATCTGTTTCTCCATGAACATATATATCATATGGCATAATAAATCACTCCGAATATGTAACAGATTGGTTTATGGTTAAAGAAACAAGTTTGCCACTTGCCAATGTGTAAGCATAAATTATAAATGTTGGATTTGTTAAAGAAGATGAAATATCTTGTGAATGTTCCTCAGATTCTTCATTATAATCCAAATCTGTATCATGGAATAAATCTGGTGTTGAATCGCCGGCTTCACTATATATTTCAGAAATTTCATGATCGTTATTTTTAACTTTCCAAACAACCGTATAAATATAAGATATATCTTTAAGCCAATACCGATATGTGTCGCCTTCGATAAATTGTTTGATTACCCAATATATTGTATCATTCGGATCAGGCAATTCAATATCGCTTGTTTCGAGATAAGTATAATCATCTGCGACATATTGTTCATATTGGCCTTCTGTTATTTCAAGCCAGGAATTGTCTGATACTCTACTCATTGAATAATCAATGATTGATGGGCTTGTTGAAGGATAAAGTGTATCGCTTAATACATATGATAACGTATATGATGCTTTTTCGCCTAACTCAGCATTAAGAACATAACTACGCACTTGAATTGGGAAATCACGCCCATTAGGATTTGTGGGCGTTTTAATTGTCATTTGATGGACTTCATCTTGATTAAACTCAACTTCATAATCATCAAATATTGCGCTTATAGCATCATCAACATAACCTGTAATTGAACGTAAAGCGGCATTAGTTTTAATACCGCCTTTTGCTTCTATTGTGCCAAGCATATGTGGTAAATCATCTTCACATTCTCTTTCATCTTTCAAAGATAATTTCCTAATTTCAATACCATCTATTTCAACTTTATATTCATTGCCATATCTGAAAGTATCTGAGAAATCAATATAGATTTCGCAATCAAGAATGATATATTTATGGCCATTAAAATAAGCAATAACGCCTTCGTCAGCCAAACCAGACATATTCCACACGGAATGATAAGTAATTGCGCTATCGGTCAAATCTGTTGATAAACCGACAATAATATTTGGCTCGCCTAACCAATTACAAGCTTCTATGCGTGCCATTGTATCATTATCATCAGCGCAAACAAACATTTGCAAATGGCATGTTGCAAAACCTGTTCTTGTGCCTTTTAATGGCTTATATTCTATTGATGTATAAATATTTACAGGAACATAAGATGTTTCGATCGTTTTATAACCATTTTGAATTGTATATATAAAATCTTTATAAACACTTTGATCTGCTTCATCTCGGATATATTGCCCAACATAAAATTTGACATTATTAGTTGGCGAAGAAACAAGAGCGACAGTATTGGCGTTCAATGCATTTTCGATATATTGTCTAATGACTTCTTGTATCATATCAACACCGCCTTAAATCTTGCTATCAATATCAACACCATATTCGGCTTCCGGAGTTTCCCATTCATACTCTTTCATCATTCCAGGAATATCTATTCCTTGACTTAATTCCATTCTTGCTTCTCTGCGTTGCAATAAATCTACATTCCCAGATTCCTGAATAATATCAATATTCCCATTTCTTGCATTATTCTGATAATAATTTCTCAGTTCATGGTTATGGGATTCATATTTTGCTTTTAGATAACTTGCGATGGCTGGATATGTTCTTTGGCCAATAAAACCAGCATTTACTGTTGAATATTTTGTGCCTTCTTCTTGAAAATAAATATAAAATGCTTTTTGCAGATCATATCTTACAGCAAAGCCATCAGGAGTATCAGATACGTTTATAGCATTGAAACGCATATTCCCTGTATCCATTGGTGCATAATATCTCGCAAGACCGAGGCAAGCCATCTTTTCGCTTCTGACAAGATCAATAGTATTCATTTTAATACAAGCACATATGGCGCTGACTTTACAAATGCAAAATATCCATGCTCCCGCATATTTATCACATTTATAATCAATCTTGGGTCGAATTGGCCTTCAAGGAATATATAATCATCTGGGTGGGGGTTAAATTCTGTATCACTTGACAAAATAGTTGTTTCAAATTGTGTTTTTATCCATGATCTTAATGGAGTTGCAAGTTTCTCTTGCATACTAAAATATCTATATCTGAATTTTTTAGCAAATAAACTTGTTTCAAGTGCTACAATTCTTTCAGTTTCTGTCAATGTATCTTTCAAAAGACTATCTAAAAAAATTATATCGGTTTTTCTTACGATATAACCTGTATATGTTTCCCCAGCGCCAATATTAGCCATATCAATACGAATCCGTTGTATAATCGCCTTTAAAATCTGTCAAAAAGCGATTTCCAGTGAAATCAAGATGATAACGCTGCACTATAAGGGGAATATTAGGCGCAATACGAACTTCTCCACGGAAGTTGCTTAATTTTATATTTTGACCAGTTAATACATTTACTCCGCTTTGCATTGATAACATTTCTGCTGACATATTATATTCATAAATTGCTTGTTCTTCAAGCATATCAAGTATCGGTTGTCTTAAATCACTATCATTTGCAAGCCAATATTCCATTTGTTTATAATATCTTGTGAAAGCATATAAATAAGTATAAACCGCTTTTGAAATACGAAGCAATTTATTTTTTGCTTTTGTCATACTGCCTTCTGAAATTTCAAAATCAATACCAAGTTCAGATTTGCAATACAAAACATCAAGCACATACATGTGTTTGCTATAATTATATTTCATATCTGTTCCATCAGTAGGCATATTGCTTCACCTCATTTATTTGCTAAATTTTCTAAATCTTCTTCACTGAAAAAACCGCCAAATTTTATATCTTGTCCATCATAATCTGCATGAATATCAGAGAAATCATTATTTTTTCCTTTACCCTGCACAACATCACGATGGACTTTTTTAGCAATAAGAAATTCAATTTGTTCATATTTGCTTGGATTTTGCCTATTTTGCATAACATATAAATCATTTTCAAGAATATCTTTAAATTCGTCAGGTGTTTTTACAGTTTTTGTTCTTTTTTTCAAATCTTCAAGATAATTTAATTGAATTACAGGAATACAATTAAAATATTTTTTAATAACATCTTTGTAAACTTTGCCAATTTTAAGCGACATATCAGCCATAGCTTCATCTTTAATTTCTATTTTATTGATTTTGTCAATAACATCTACTAATTTTTTCTTTTCTTCACTTACTTCTGTTCGCATTTTTTCTCCTTTGGTCGTGATTTGCGGACTCGAACCGCTTTATAAGCACCTTGCAATCACGATGGGAGCGATAGCATTTCTACTACCGCTCTTAATATTATTCGCTTGTGACTGTGATATTGATGGTATCTGTGACAGGAGTCGATAGCGACACGAGTGTGAGAGTTCCACCAACATATGTGACGGCCTTAACTTCTGCTGTGATAACAACGGCACCAGCAGATACGCCTGTGAGAGTAGATGTGCTTCCATTGTCAGGATCAAGCGTTCCGCGTGTTTCTTCATCAATCGACCAAACAATTTGATAATGAGTCGTTGAGAATGTATCAGTGGTGGCAGTAAGTAAAAGGTCTGATCCAACGGCAACCGTCGTTGCGCTGCCAGCGGCGGTCAAGTTTAAAGCCGGAGGATCAATTATGATTGGGAGCTTGGCGGCAACACTTCAAGAGCGTCGGAGCCTTCCGTGAATGCGGCTTTTGCAATCAATTTAACGCCTTTTGGAAATACGGTAGCACATCCAAAATTAGATAGCGGCTGGATTCTTACGCCTTGTCCGGTAGGAGCATCAATAACTTTAGTGCTTTCAGGAATAGCATGCCCACGCAAAGTCGCAATATGAGAACATACAACTGCGACAATGTTTGTCAAATAACCAGATGAAACAGCTGCATGAGTAGAAGCAACACACATCCAGTCTTCTGCTTGATCCCAAACTGCCTGAGAAGCCAAGAAACAAGGAACACCATTCAAAAGCCCACGCCATCCATTCTTAATTTCAGGAAGAACAGCATTCGGAGATAGAGTTCCAGAAGCACGCATATCTTGCGCAAAATTAGAACCGCCAAGAAATACATTTGTAGTGACAGTTTTCAATTCTGTTTCAAAAACTGATCTGATAAGTGCCAAACGGCCTTCATATGGGAAATAGTTATTGTAAGTATCGCCATCATCAAGTCCAGCACATGCTTGAACAAAAGAAGAATATGCAGAACCAGAAGTCCCAGCACTATATGTATAGATATATCCTGTTTCAGTTCCAGAGGCGGCGATAACAGCATTGATGTTAGCAACGAGCATCGTAGCCAAAGTCCCGCCGTTCATGCCAAGAGCAATTTTCTTACCGATCATTTTGGCACGATTTAGAACATTTGAAGCGCCACCAAGAGATAGAGCCTGCTGAGAAACAGGAACATCTTCGGCGAGGTCATAGACATAAAGCAAGTCAATGAGTTCCTCATCCATTCCGATTGCAGAAATTGAACCGGTATCATACCAACCACCATTGGTAGTTGCACCGAGTTTTCTGAAATTACCAGTAGCGACTTTGAGTTTAGGAACACGGACAGAACCGGCTCCCATATCATTAGTGACTACCTGTGTGACACCAAGCCCATCAAGAAATAGAGAATCCTGAACGAGAGCTTCAATGATATTCTGAGATACCGCCACATGTAATGCAGTGTCATTTACAGCGGCAAACGATGCAAATCCAGAAGCCATGATAACACATCCTTTTTGATTTTAAATTCGATACCCTTGACGATAACTGTTTGAAATAGCAGCAGTTCTCTTTTCTTCGGGATCGGTAATATCTTCCAATTTGTAGAAACCTTTGCCAGGAATCCCCGTAGGTTGGGTGCGCCGGAGTTCGGCGTTCTCGGCATTTGCTTTTTCCAAATCTTCAGATGCTTTCTTTTGAGCCGCTTCCAAAGTTGCTTTTGCATCAGCAAGTTGTTTCTCATAAGCGGCTTTTGCATCATCAAATTCCTTTTGCTTAAGAGCGATTTGTTCGGCTTGCTTTTTTTCTGCTTCTTTGGCTGCTAACTCGGCTGCGCTTGGAGTTTCTACCTTTTTTTCGGTTTCTGTGACTCCTAACTGTTTGAGAATATCGGCCTTTTCTTCGGCTGACAAGTTCTCTAATTGTTCCTTAGTGATTGTCATTTCTTTTTTGACACTCCTTTTTTTGAAGATGTTTTTGAAATTAAACATATATAACTCCTTTCAAAACCAATTCAACATCGGCCTGTTATTCCGGTTAATCATGCTTGGCATTTTCAGCGGCAAGCGGATATGAAAGGTCCTAAAATTCATAAATTATTTTAGATCAATACTTTGCCCTTCTCCTGTTTCTTTTATTTCATTTTCTTCTTCTTTTTTTGTTTCTTCTTTTTCTTCTTTTTCTTTTAAACCTTGCCCGACTTGCTTCCCGCCAGAAGAGCGCTCAGATGTTGGCTTTGCGATAGCAGAAATCTTTGCTGCCTTTTCTTGATCTTCATAATGTCTGTCAATTATTTCATTTATTTGGTCATCATCAAGATCAGGAGAAACTTTTCTATAAAGATCAAATAATGGGAATCCGATTTCTTTCAGCATACGCATTTCATCAATGGAAACCATTTTGTTTACCATGTTTTGCGATGAGAACCTAACTCGAATATCATCTTGTTGTTTATAAAATTCTTTCCATGTTTTTATAACAGGTGTTAGTGATTCTATAATTATTGATCGTTTTTCTTCAATATATGAGATTGTTTTTTGTGCTTCGGCTGCAATTTGTGTTGCTGTCTTTGAACCGCCGGCGGCATCTCGCAAAAATGAGAATAATTCGGAACCAGAAACGCCTATTGTAGATGCCATCTTCTCAGCAATATTATTTCTATTATTTTTGTGTTCTTCTGAACGCATGTCGAATTGTAATGCCATTGGTTTTTGATCATCAAGATTTTGCATAGGCATTTTCTTGAATGTAATACCATCAAAACCACTATAATATCCATTATATTTATCCGTAGGATTCATAAGAGAAGGAACAAGCACTTTGCCTTTTGAGATATACATATCAGTGACAAAATGAGATTCTTCCATTTCCCATTCCATTAAATATCCAAGAACATTAAGCAAAACCGATTCTCCAAGGCCAATTTCTGGAATTCTATTATTTACTGTCCATAACAAAGGATATATTCCAAGCTTATTTGTGAAATTGATCGGATTATCTTCGCCAAAACGAATACCAGGAAATTCTCGCCTTAATATATTTCTTATGAACTTTGGCAATCTATCCCAAGTGACTTCTGTTGTTTTTGTAATATCAAATTGCTCTCCAGCCATAACGTTCCCTTGTTGATAATGCACTGCAAAACGCATAACCGGTTTCAAATCATCGTTATAAAATCTCTTTTCAAGAATATAATAATTTATATCTCTTTCGCTACGGCCATCTCCTGAAGATAATTTAGGAGTATAAACGCCTAAAAATCCAGTATAAGCAATAACATGCCCACAAATATCCATATCATAGAAAAATTGATCTATTCTCTGTGGCTTATAGACAATATCATTATTATCATTGATATAAGCAACTAATACAGCTGTTCCGCCAGCAGCGGCATATTCAATATATTTTTTTATGATATTCTGAAATGCTGTTCTATCAGACCACTTATTAAATTCTATCAATGTTTGATTTGTTTTCTTTTTGTTTGACTTTTCAGCATATTTATTTTCAAAGAAAACTTGGCCACCGACAACAAGTTTCATAATCTCATGAACAATAGAATTACCAATTCCGGTCGGAAATATACCAGCGCCTTGTTTATGAACTCTCGGATTGAATCCTTGATACCAATAAAGTGGTTCACGAATTGTATTCAGATAATAATATTTGAATTGTGAGGGAACAAGTGCATAAAAAGTATCTCTTAAAATAGGAGAATATATTGGCTGCGCTGTATTTGCAAAATCGCTTATGATTGAATTGTTTATTTCAAGAGATACATCTGTTGTAGTCATTTTTTCGCCTCACTTTCTAAAATCATCCATTTGATATGGGTTTTCATGATAAGCAACCGGATAACGAAGTGCATCAGTCAAGTCATTCGGTATTGAATCATTCAATTTTGTTCCATCTTCTTCATCCCAGCAAACAGTTTCGAGTTCTTGAAAATAAATTGAGCTATGGACAATATCATCAGATATGATTTCCTTCCAATCTTCTTCGCCAATATATAGCATTTGTTGCCCGAAAGCATTATTGACTGTTTTTGTTGTTTCAAGCAAGTTTTTCTTTGTGAATTTAACTACTGATACATTAGGATATTTAGCAAATTCATATCGCAAGTTCTCAATTATATCCGTGCAATGGCCATCTACAACAAATATTATAGGTTTATTAATCAATATATATCTATTGTATAAATAAGAAAACCATTTCCTTACATAATTTTGAACAAGAGAAGTATTTGTTATAATTCCATTCTTTATTGGATCATGATATAAAATATCGCCTGTTTTAAGTATCAATTTTGCATTTCTAAATTGGAATATTGGTTCAAAAACCATTTTATCTCTTGTTTGAGCGCCATCAACGCCAATATATAATTGATTTATATTCCCAACATTTTCTTGTGCGAAGATATTTTTTAATGTGAATAATGGATCATTCTTATTGATTTCATAAGGAACTATATTCAATGTTTCATTAAACGACCCATATACAAGATTTATTCCGCCAACAGGTTCACCACCATAAAGATATTTGGCATTTTGTGGATTGATTTCATATTCACGTTCAATAAGCTGAATTGTCGCTTTGTTAAGGAAATGTTTTATATCAAGCCAAGAAGTTTCAATTATAGTGACATTTTTGTCTTTCCGCATTTCTTCAACCCAGAGATTGAATTTACCAAGCTTGTTTCTTTCAGTATTTCCAGCATAAACGATTTTCCCTATTTCATCATCAAGCAAACGGATATATGTTGCGATAGCATTTTTCAACAAGTCCGCCGAGCCGGTTCCCATGAATATTTCCTGTGTTTCTTCAACTACAAGCAATGACAGTTTTCTTTCGCTGACTTTACCTTTTGATTGGTTTGAACCCGACTTTGATCCTAAGCCAACTCCGCCAAATCTTATTTGGTTCCCAAAAGGGCTTGTGATAAGCATAGGGGGGGTCTCTCGCCAAATAAATCTAGAATAATATTCAAGTGGCAATGTGCTTGCACAATACTTTTTAAATTCAAGGAATATTGATTCTTTCATTGCTGACGAGTTTGCTCTCAATACAACAATATCACGATTTCGGTATTGGAAAATATTATTAAGCATTTTTTGAATCATAACAACGGTCTTGCCGCCAATACGACCGCTTTTTAAAATAAACTCTTTTTTGCCTTGCTTTATTTCATCTTTATTATCAATTAAGAATGGCTTATATTGAGAAATTGATTTACAAGGCAATATGACTTTGCCACCTAATCCAATCATTATTCGCTCTTTTCTGAATTGCCATCAACAAATTCGACTTGGACTACAACGTCAGGCAAACCAGATTCAGAATCATCTTGTTTCTGTTTATACTTATTCCTTCTTAGATTATATAAAACTGTCTTTATAGCTTCAACACTCGGCGGAACATATTGCTGACGAATTGTTTTCCTCTCTTCTGTTCTGCCATTGTAATCTCTTACGTCTTTATACTCTACGTCTTTCACGAAACCATAGCAAGATTCATACAATGAACTTTCGACATTTGAAACAATATTATCTCTTCCCATTTCGATTGAATCATTAAACCATTGATTTTCATTTCTTATTTTCTGGAAATCGACTTGTGTTAATCTAAGAGTATAAGACATTTTCAAATCAGACCATGTTGCTTCTGACATTTTTTTTACGAGTTCGCATCCTTCTTCTGATATCAAAAAAGCCAATTTGGATTGTTCATCCATATCGGCGACTTTATTTTCATCAAGGGTTTTTTTGATTTCTTCATTTAACTTTTCAATCGGATTCTCAGCCAAATCACAAACCCCCTTTTTAAATATTTCATTTCGTTTTTTCTTCAAAAAAAATTTTTAAGGGTTTTTCATTTTTTAATTTCATTTTTATTTTATTGCTTTTGTTTGCCTTTGTCAATATCTTTCTTAAAATTTATTTATACCTATTTTATTTACCTTTATTTTTTTGCCTGTAATTTCTGAAAAATCGTGTGAGTTTAAGTATCCCATATATAAATATAAAGGCCCCTATACCGCCATATATAAATAACGTATAATTAGCATATATAAATGTATAAATTAAAATAAATCAATTAAAGCCCTTTAAAAGCCTTTAAATACCTTTTAAATACCTTTTAAATGCTGTAATGCTTTTACATGTATATATTTTTTTGCGCTGCATCTATCTATATAAACAGGGTCAGGTGCGCAGTAAAGGCCTTATATAATGGCTTTTACTTCTATATAGATTAAAAAGCTTTTAAAGGTTTTAAATAAAGTCTCCGATAATATAAA